>SESG01003040.1_pt1 | contig 38760 bp, 34 predicted proteins | sample 3171421 | NCBI WGS metagenome assembly SESG01 (sample SAMN10866946, study PRJNA518727) | freshwater metagenome | biome: subpolar coniferous forest; feature: holomictic lake; material: water; isolation source: holomictic Lake 227, 6 m and 8 m depth | place: Canada: near Kenora, Ontario | collected...
ACTAATGGCTTTGCCAGTATCTGTGGCATCTTTGCCGAATCCTGATTGGAATACTTTTTCAAGTCCTTGATGCTTTTGATAAATGTTTTGTAAGGATTTCAGAAAATAGATACAATCGATGCCATTGAAGGTCCGGTGGACAAACTGCCTGAATCTCTTAGTGTCATCAGATTTGGCATTCATGATAAAATCATGTGGCGCCATGTCCATTAATTCCATAAGGCGATGGGCATTTTTCAAAATACTTGGTCGTTGGCCCCATGAGATAGTGGCTGTGAGAAATGCGGATATCTCGATATCTTCTTTCCGGCTAAAAAGATGCGGAATGGAGATTGGATCTTGTTCAATAAATGAAGGACGATTGTATAAAAGGTATTTTTCTTCCAGGAAATCTTTCAGCGTTTCTGGGGTAAAGGACATTATCAATTTAAGTAAGGTTCATGATAAAATCGTATCCGGAAATTGTCGAGGTAAACAATTCCTTTTTTTGGTTTCCAGACGTAAATGGCGATTTTGTCGCTGGTGGATCGTATCTCAGAGATTGTTGTGGTGAAATAAACCGGTCCCCAGGACTTTTTGTCAAGATAAAGCGAAAAATCAGAAGCAGCCCAATTATAGGTTTTCCCTTTGCTGTCCTCCATGGCAAATACCAGGGAAGCATCCGACAAACTATCCGGCAGGCAGGCAAGGGCCTCTATCTTTACCAAAACAGGCAAGCTCAATTTTAAATCGCTGAAATTCAACTTGTAAGTTGGCCCAAACTCGCTGCTGGAATCCATTTTTATACCTCTATTGGCTTTTTGAATCAGGTCTGAAACGAGATATTTCATGTCGAATCCCCAAAGGTCAGTCTTCTCAAAGTCATTGCTAACTTCCAAGCCAGGAGAATCAGATTTACACATTCCTGTAAAACACTTCTTTCCATAGAGAGTTGCGCTTGAAAGATTGTCAAAGACATGATCTTCAATGACATATGGATAGTATGACAAGATAATATCTTTCAGCTCCGCAGGTTCAGGTTTGGTCCAGGCATGCACAAAATAAGGTGTTTTCGACGTTTTTAGGATGTTGATGAGCTCTTTAATGTCTTTCCCGCCCCGGTTATCACTTTGAGAGAACTTTTGTTCGCCACCCAGGTTGCGCAAATAAAAATTCAAATAGTAAGGGTTGTTTGCAACCACGGTGGTCGTCACCTTATCTGCGCCGCATCTTAATGTCCATGTATTGATTGCTGTTGCAACGCCTTTAAAATCAGCAAAATGGTTTTTTGAATAAAAATGGCGCAAGGCGATGGTGTCGACTGTTCCAATCAACAAAAAAGTCAGCAGGCAGATTTTCAGGTAATTGTTAAAATCATTGGGGAGAAAGCTGAAAATCAGAAGCAACAATAGGGGGAATACAAAAAGCAATACAGAGTCTTGTAAAACCGGATTAACCCAAACAGAATACGCAAATGCAATCAGGAAAACAGCCATGAACAATCCGAGGCTGATCCAACGGAACGGATTTCGCCAGTTAAAATTTTTAGTTTTCCAGGCCGCGAAACATAAAATGCAAAAGATCAGGAAGATAAGTAGCCAGGAGCGATTAAAAACCTGGAAGAGGTAATGGGGCATCCATGCTGCCTCGGGTTTTCCGAGCCATTCACCAACACCTTTGAATGTTAGGTGGTTTAATGTAATAGGGATGTGAGGGATAAACAGGATTATGGCAACCCCAACGGAGAGCAGGTAATATTTCATTCGCTCAGGCGTCACGAAAAAAATGCCTGTTATTCCGACAAGAATCACTAGTAAAAAACTGAAATAATGGGTATACATACAGGCAAGCGCTGCGAATCCAAGGAGGACAGCCAGCCAGTATTCTTGTCTGTTGGTCCTTTGTGTTTTTAGGAAAACGACTTTTGTCCAAAGGATCAAAAGGAGCAGGCTGAAAAGAAGTCCGGGGCCATAAGGTCTAGCGATCCTACTGAAAATGAGCGGGTATTCGAGGAATGCCATGCAGGCTGCCGTAAACAATCCTGTTGTTTTATGAAACCACAGTTTTCCGAGAGAATATGCTGCCCCGACGCTGCCGATGCTCATCAGGATGAAAGGTATTCTGACCCAGCTTTCGGAAGTGCCTCCCAGCTTTATCCAGTAAAAGAGCATGATCTGGATGCCACCAGGATGACCATCCACATAAAATCCTTTGCTTACAAGCTCGGTGAAGGTAGGGTATTGGGCGCGGATCAGGGCACTTAACTCGTCATTGGCATATGAAACACTGCCATAGCCCCAGAAACGGAGCAGGGTCGCAAGAAGCATTATAATGACAAGGAAACCTTCTTCAGGGAAATAGCGTGAGAGCCTTGTCATGGGTGGTTTAGGATTGTGTCAGCCTTTGTTTTACCACTTCGTACATCAAAACGCCACCGGCTACGCTGACGTTTAGCGATAATACTTCACCAAGCAGAGGAATCCGAACCTGCTGGTCGCTGAGCCTGAGATAGGCATCGCTGATTCCATCTTCCTCAGAACCGAGGATCAAGGCAGTTGGTGTACTAAGATCGATCTCATAATATTCATCTTTGGCTTTTTCTGTCACAGCAACAACCTGCAAGCCACTTTCTCTTAAAAAGCGTAAGGTGTTTTTCAAATTTGGGGCACGACAGACCGGTACATTCATCAGGGCACCTGAAGAAGTCTTGATGGCATCTTCGTTGATCTGGGCCGAGCCCCGGGATGGAATGATGATTGCATTCACTCCGGCGCATTCTGCTGTGCGTGCCAGGGCCCCAAAGTTCCGCACATCGGTAATCCGGTCGAGAACGAGAAGAAACGGATTCTTGCCTTCTTCAAAGAGTATGGGCAGAAGTTTCTCAATGTCAATGTATTCCACCGCTGAGATAAAAGCGATGATCCCCTGGTGGTTTTTTCCGGTGAGCCGGTTTAGTTTCTGAATTGGGACCGTTTGGTAAGGAACTTCCCTTTCGTCCAGCATTTTAATAAGATCTCTGGAGTGCTCACTGCGTAAACCCAACTGGATCAGCACTTTGTCAATCTCTTTCCCGGCTTCCAGTGCTTCCATCACCGGGTGTACGCCATAAATCATTGTTTCTCTTGCCACAGGCTTTTTATTTTATCGTCTCCAAAGTTCAACACTATTGAAATAACTTTCTTTATACATGGGGTTGCGCATCAGGCTGAAGTCATTGTTGGTAAAGGGATTGTTGACCCTGACAAAACTGAATCTCAGTGATTGCGCTTGTGTGATTTCGCCGTAAGTCCAGTTTTCAACATTACTTGCCCGAAAAACGTGACTTGGCGGTCCAAAGATAATATAGATCATGCCTCTGTCGGTTTTCCAACCTTCCAGATAAGAAGTAAAAAGAATATTTGCTTCTTCAACACGCTTGTAATACCTGTAAATCAGGTTCTTAGCTCTGTCGGTATAGCCGGCATGGAAAAGCCAGAAGCTGTCGACAGCGAGCTTCGTGTTGGGATTTACAGTGAGTTGTTTGTATTCTTTTGAGGTTGTGATATACTGTAAAGGCTCCAGGATATGCTCAGGTAAACTAACATGTGGGTAGTCCCGGTCTCCGACAAAAACTGTAAATCCTTGTTTGTCAGCAGTGTCGCTCTGAAAATGATAAAACCCCTTTCGCTTGAAGTTTATCGGGATCGTGATTCCTTTTGAAAAATTTAAGCTAAATGTACTATCCGCTTTATATTTGAATGCTTCCCCTTTTTCCATGGCATAAGGGGGAATGGCAATCGGGAATTGGCGGTTATAATATCGGCCATATAAAATGTGACTCTTGTTTGCTATGCTTTTAATACGGAATGTTTGGCCTGAAGAAACCCGGTTTCCAAAGATAAGCTCTTCATCTTCTGTGCATAAAAAGAAGTTCTCCCTGAGATCTGTACTGTCTTTGTCGATAGGCAGGAAAAAATCCACATCCCTGTTTGCGTTGAGGTCGACAATGACAGCCGAAAATAAATACGTACCCTTATTCTTAAGTTTCAGATTGAATGCTGGTTGGAGCGTTTTATCACTTAATTGCATGAGCGTATCGGTGATATAGGTACTGTCTTTTTTTAAAAGGTCAATGTTTTCGTATGTTTCTGAAAGTGACCAGGTAATCAGGAGCCGGGCAGTAGGAGGGTTGTCGGGCCTGGACTTTTTATAGGTCAGATCAGTACATTGAATAGCCATGATGACTTTGGTGATGCTGTCATTCAGATGAAAAGCCTGGCCTTCTGCTTGGGTGAAACGTACAGCAGGATCGTAGAGCCCATTGAGATCAAGCCGGCTGAATTCTGAAGGAATCACACAGCCGGCAAAACTAATGAGTAATAAAAACCAGATCCAGGTTCTTTTCATTCTTCAGTATCTCCAGTGCTTATTACGTTATCATCCAGCCCAAGTAGGCGTTCCGGGATGTTTTTGTTGGGTTTCAGGCCGAGTTTGCGAAGCGTTTCTACCTTGTTGATGAGGTTTCCTTTGCCAGTGCTCAGTTTTCCAAGGGCATCATCATAAGACTTTTGTGTAGATTGAAGATAGGTCCCAACTTTTTGTAAGTCTTCCACAAAGCCGACAAATTTCTCATACAATAAGGCGCCCTGTTTGGCAATTTCCTGGGCGTTCTTGTTCTGATTCTCTAGTTTCCATATCGACTGAACTGTGCGTAATGTTGCCAGCAAGGTGGATGGGCTTACGATCACAATTTTGTTCTTCCAGGCAAATTCAAAGAGTTCTGTGTCTTCTTTGAATGCCACACTAAAAGAAGCTTCGATAGGCAGGAACATCAGCACAAAGTCGGGGCTGTCGAGCCCTTCAGTGCTTTGATAATTTTTAGCACTTAGTCCTTTCACGTGTGCATATACTGATTGCAAATGCTCCTTAGCAAATTGTTTTCGCTCCTCATCTGTTTCTGCCATTGAATAACGTTCATAGGCAACCAAACTGACTTTCGCGTCAATGATAATATGTTTTCGTTCAGGGAGATAGACAATGACATCTGGTTGTGATCTTTTTCCTTCTTCAGAAGTGGAACTCACCTGTGTTTTGTACATTGTATCTTTTTCGAGTCCTGAGCTTTCCAGGATTCGCTCCAGCAAGACTTCGCCCCAATTCCCCATTTTTTTAACGTCACCTTTCAGTGCGCGTGTCAGGTTGTTGGCCTCTTCGCTCATCTGCTGGTTCATCTGGATAAGGTGTTTGACCTCTTCCTTCAAACTGATCTTTTCCCGCATTTCATTGTCGTAGGCCTGGTTTACTTTATTTTCAAAAGTCAGAAGTTTCTCTTTAAATGGATTCAGCAACTCACTGATATTCTTGTTGCTGGATTCTGAGAACTCCATGCTGTGTTGCTTCAACAGGCGATTGGCAATGTTCTCAAATTCGAGCGTAAAGCGTTGTTGGAGCTTTTCAAGCTCAGCAGCATTTTCTTCAATCTTCTTTTGAAGGTATTGATCTTTGGCCTTGGTTTGGGAAAGCTCTGCATTCAGAATGTCCAGGTTATTTCTCAGACTCAAAACTTCATCTTCAGCATTTTTTTTCAATTGACTCAGCTGATTCAGCTGGTTTTCGGCGACACGCCTGTCTGCTTCTCTTTCTGTGGATTCCTTTAGCAGCTGAGATTGAAGCGTTTGTTCTTTTTCAGCAAACGAAGCTGCCAGGTTTTTTCCTTTGGATTGTGCTATAATCCATCCGGAAAGCATTCCAACCACCAATCCGCTAATAAGTAATATTATTTCCATTGCTTTTAAAAAAGTAAAGATAATATTTTCTTTCAAATTTTGCCCGAACTTAAGACGAAGGCTCCTCTTTTTTTTAAATTGAATAGCCTGATATGTAATTGATTACATAGTGAGGACCATTTTTCTATATTCTGTCGGCTCAATTCGGTTCCACACAAGATAAAGGTCAAGCCTTTTGGAAGATCTTCAGGGTAAAAGTTTGGAAGAATAGGTTCATACACAAAGATCCCATCGATATTTTTCATGTTTTTTATGCTGGAATTTTGACTTGAATCACAAAGGATAAGGTATTGTTTTCCGCCAAATTGAATCACGTCAATTTCTTTGTATTGTTTATTGTTTTTGAGCTTTGGGCTTATACCCACTTGTTGTATTGTGTGTGTTTTTATTTTTTGGTTTATCAGGATGTTTCCAATTTCTCTGCCGGGATTTGTATCTCCATGGAAGATAAGAGTTTTCATAGCAATCCCTTCTTGTATGCTTATCATTGATTTTTTCGGACTGCTGTAGGCGATTAAATAACTTTTTTTAGAAAGGAAAAGCTTGGAAAGACTGAATGAGAATGCCAGCGAAAGTAATGATAACAAGCAGATCCATAACATTGTAAACCTCTTGCTTGATAAAAATGCGATGCCGGAAATAAGGATTACATAGGCTAAAATACTCTGATGGGTATTGATGATGAGCAAGCCTGAACTAGAAAAAGGTAAGCCCGCAATAATGGAAGTAAATCCGGTCATTAACTTCACTAAAAGATTGAGACCGTAAAACATTGGTTTGTTCAGGACGCTGATCCATGAAAAAGACAATGCACCTAATCCCCAATACATCACAAAACTTGATAATGGAATAATGATCAGGTTTGCAGGCAGGAAATAAAGAGGGAATTGATGAAAATAGAAAATCGACAGGGGTGAAGTTGCAGCTTGAGCGGCGAAGGACACACTGCATAGCTTCCAAGCCTTTTCGAGCCAGGGGTGTTGAAATTCAAGCAGGTCACTGATTAGTGGTTCCAGAAGAACGATCCCTGCGACGGCAAGGTATGAAAGTTGAAAACCGAGGTTAGTGATAAGGTATGGATCAGACAGAAGTATTAGAAATGCAGAGCCCGATAGTACATTGAGTAAGTGAGGTTTGCGCCGCATGTCTCTCGCAAGGATTACCAGGCTGAGCATCAGTGCAGATCGCTGCACTGCCGGAGACAAGCCTGTCAGGAAAGCATAAGCCCAGATGAGGACGATAAGAATGAAAGACCGCAAGAGATTGTTAAAGCGGTTTCCTTTGATACAGCTAAGGATCTGGCTAAAAACTAAGAATATCAAGCCAACGTGCAATCCGGAAACAGAAAGGATGTGGGTGACTCCTGCTTTCCCATAGATCTGACGGAGTTCAGGATCAAAATCGGAATTGGCACCCAGCAAAAGTGCAGCGCCAATGTCAAGTTCATCATCCTTAAGTCCATTATCTTTTAGTGTTTTAACAAGAAAATTACGGGCTCTTATGGAAGTCCAGACCAACACATTCCCTCTAAAATGGCCAAGGTTTACCCAATCCTGAGTCCGTGCTGAGGCTGTATGATAAATCTCTTTGTAAAACAATGACTTACCGTAATCGAAGTCATAAGGATTTCTGGCTTTTTCAGGGAAGCGCGGGCAAGCTTTCACCAAAATCATCTCCCCATATTCGGGAACCGACTTCCCGGGAGCCAGTGTTAGGCTGATTTTCCCGGAACAAGGGATTCCGTTTATCTCCAGCACGCTGCCTTCTGTCTTGATTTTATTGTTTTTTTGCTGAGGTTCATTGTTGATACAGATCAGCATCACTGCGTTTTGCCCTTGTTTTTGTTTCCAGTAGAAATGATCTTTTTTAAGAAAGGAAGGTTTGTTGTTAACAAGCTGGTATCCAAATATAAAGAACAATGTTAAGATTGAAATTCCGTGAATCCATCGTTTGCGAAAGGGGATGGTTCGGGCAGGTAATGCAAGGAAAAACAGGATTAATCCGGTCGACAGCCAAGGGATGCATGATATAAGGCAGTCACGTGCCTCGAGCCGGATTGCCATTAAGCATCCCAGGATAAATGGGATAAGAATACGTGCAAGGGGAATATTATGCCAGGGAATCAATGCTTGTCTTTATTCCTTTAGATGGAAAATCAGGCTGTCACTGGAAAGAAAATCTGGATTATTTTCTGTTATAATTGTCATCCAGGAACATTTAAAGCAGATTTGCCCATTTAACATATGATTATTTTATATTTTTTTCTTCAGAAATTCTAAAATCAGTTATATTTTTGTTTTTAATTGTTTTAATAAATATGCTCATGAAAAAACTATTTACATTATCCTTCTTCTTCTTATTTGTATTTTCAGTTTACGCCCAAAAGAAAACATACTTTACCAGCGGTGGGGAAATGGCTTTTTCCTTTGCCAACATTGAACAAAACGGCAACAGCCACGAGTCGACCATTCGTTGGGCACCAGTTTTCAACATTCAAACCATGTTTAATATGGATATGAACAAACATATTGGTGTTTTTACCGGGATTGCGCTTCGCAACGTGGGTTACATCAACAATCATTTTAAAGGAATTGAATCAGCACATCCTGGTGTTGAGTATACCTATAAAAAGAAGTTCCGTTCTTACAATGTGGGTATTCCCCTCGGCATTAAATTAGGAAATCTCGGAGGAGCCTTTGTCTATGGTGGTTATGAAATTGAGTTTGCCCTTGCATACAAGGAAAAAACATATGATGGTGGCGATAAAATCAGTAAGGTCACGGGTTGGTTCAGCAATCGCGAGGAAATGATACAACATGGTTTCCTGATCGGAATAAATTTCCCGTATGGCGCCAACTTGAAATTCAAGTATTACTTAAGCAATTTTCACAACGAAAATTACGTTGACGGAAGTGGCAACAAGCCTTATGCAGGACTCAAAGCCAATATCTTCTATTTCTCCCTATGTACCAATCTGTTCACCGATTTTCATTATTCAGCACCTACAAAAGCAGAACAAGTTTATTAGTATTTTAACCGATAGTTTTAATTTTTTCAGAATATGACCTTAAAGAAATTCCTTATTGCTCTGATATTATTAGCGATACCGTTTTTTTCTCAAGCACAGAAGGTGGCAGAAACCGACAGCACACTGCGTAAATCAGCCTTGGTATTATTAGAAAAGATACGGGATAATAAGCCTGTAGACACTTTAAGTAAACGGGTTGTTGTACTTGGCAAAGCTGAATGTGAACGTTGTCAGGATATCCAAAGAGTTTTTGCAGAGGAAGGCGTAGTTTTTGAAGATTATGATGTCGCCCTCGACAGACGTTTCGTTGACAGGATTGTCAGCTATTATATGAGAAGAGACAAAGGGGAAGGATTTACCGTGAAATATCCTTTGGTCATTGCAAGGGGGAAGATCTATAACCAGATAAAGGACGTAAAAGCCCTGGCTGTTGATCTCAAGGCCATGCAGCAACAGCATAAAAAATAAATTACGGCTTTTTGGGGATCATGTTTTTTTCCAGTCGTTGGATCTTCACATTGTTATAGTAGAAGTTAAGGATCTGATCGCTGCTATATCCAGTACGAGCCATCTGCAAGGCACCTTCCTGGCTTAAGCCAACGCCATGCCCGTATCCGTTTCCATGAAAAGTGAGACTGTCAACATTGGGTTCAATACTAAAATAGGTTGATCGCAAGTCCAGGTCTATACGCAACGCTTTTAAGGCAATTCCCCCTGGAAAGACAAGCTTCCTGTGTATTTGTGTGAATGTTATTGCACTGTCGCGCATTATTTTATTGTCAACAGGATAGTTATATTTTGATTTTAAAATGCTTAAAAAGTCTTCAGTCTTTATTTTTTTCTCCCATTTGGCTTTCGTCATTTTGGTACTAAAAGTATCGTTAATACCTTTTAAATAATTTTCTTTAAATGACCATACATCTTCTGCGCTTACGGTTTCTCCGCCGCTGTTGGCATGAAAAGCAGCAGAGATCAGGTTGCCGTATTGGTCCACGATTACTTTTCCCTTAGTGGCATCGCGTGCCAGTAAGACATCTGAATAACGCCCTCTTTCCTTATAATGCTGGCAATGAACCTGGTCGCAAAAGTTAAATCCTTCAGCCTCATGTTTTCTGAGATTTTTTACGGCGTAAGTTCTTGAAATCATACATTGTAGCTTGTAAAACTCGGTATTATGCGCATCACCGCCTTCTGATTCAACCACGCCGGCTACGTATTTTTCAAGTTCTATGTTATTGATAATCAATAGATCTCCATTCAAGATCTTTATAGTAAACGCCCCTTCATAATTTCGATCTTCAGCATTGGACTTAATGTTTAAGATAGGTTGTGGTCCTTTGGGTGTCAAGCTTATGTTATTAAATGACCCGTATATTTTTCCTGATTTCTCCAGCTTGATTTGGCCATTCTCCAATTTCAGTGTGCATTTTGAACTGGTTTTAAGGCTACCCAGGGCTTTGTTCCCGGATTTCATGTTGTAAATCCCGGAAACAGCGCATAGGTTGACTGCCTTTATTTGCTTTCCGCTAAAGAGTCTGACTTTCAGAGGCACTGACTGGCAATTAGCCAAATCAGGGAAAAGGATTAGAATAATTATAAGAATAGCAGCAGAAAGAGTTCTGTTAAAAGTTGGCATGCAAAATAATAGGCTAGGTATGTTTTACTGCGGATTTGAGGTAGTGCAGGATGAGCTCCGCAGTTCGGGCTGAAGCGCCGGGCCCTCCCAGTTTCTTTTTAAGCAATTCATAATCATCTGCCAAATGACTCCTTACATCTTGATCATATAAAAGCTTATGGATGTTCTCTTTGAGATTCTCAGGGCTCAGGTCGTTCTGGATCAATTCGGTGACGATTTCCCTGTCGAGTACGAGATTAGGCAGGCCAATATATTTCACATTAACAATTCTACGGGCAATGGCAAATGAAATCGGGCTTCCTTTATAGCAGATCACCTGGGGGACATTCAATAAGGCTGCTTCCAGGGAGGCCGTTCCTGATGTTACCGCTGCGGCATCACAATTCTGAAGAAGATCGTAGGTGCTGTTATAAATCACTTTCAGCGGGTGACCGTCGCTATATTTCTCGTATAATGCAGGTTCGTTAACGGTCATGCCAGCTACTACTGCCTGGAAATCTGGGAAATGAGTCATTGCCTGCAGCATGATGGGTAAAATCTTGCTGATTTCTTGTTTGCGACTACCCGGCAACAAGGCGATGATTTTTCTGTCGTCCAATCGATGTTTGGTACGGAAAGCCACAGAATCGTTTTTCTCATGGCTGCCATCCAGGGCATCCAGTAGGGGATGCCCTACAAAATCAACATCATAGTGATACTCTTTGTAAAATTTTTTTTCAAAAGGAAGGATCACAAACAAGCGGTCAACATCCCGGACAATATTTTTAATCCTTGATTTTTTCCAGGCCCAGACCTGGGGCGAGATATAATAAAATACTTTAATCCCTTGTTTATGGCAGAATTCAGCAATTCTCAGGTTGAATCCGGGATAATCCACCAGTATGACAGCATCGGGTCGCCAAACCATGATGTCCTTTCGGCAAAAGTCGAGGTTGCCTATGATTTTCCTGATGTTTAAGGCAACTTCCAGGAAACCCATGAAGGCGAGATCGCGGTAGTGTTTCATGAGATTTCCGCCTTGTCCCTGCATTTTATCACCGCCCCAGCAACGGAACTCAGCGTGTTCATCCCGTGCCCGGATCTCTTTCATAAGATTGGCAGCGTGAAGGTCACCTGATGCCTCGCCGGCGATGATATAATATTTCATATGAGCAGTTTACAAAGGTATGATGAGACCGGGTAATTGAATCGATGCAATATAATTCCTGGCCAGGAAAAAAAGCATGATATAAATAAACGTGAGGGCAACAAGACCTCCACCGGTATGTTCCAGTTTCTTACGGCTCATTGCCTGCCTGATCAGGAGGAAATTGGGTGCGATACTCAATAGAATCAGTCCGTTCAGGTTGATAAAAGGTTTCAGTGGGAATATTTTCCAAACCAGGAAAACAATCATGTAAAATACTGGATATACGATGATGGGGGCAATGAAGCCGATCAGCATACCGTATTTCGCATCGTCTTTATTAAATATGGTTTTCAAGGTCTTTTAATGTTGGGATGAGGTTATGTGCGGTGAGGTCAAGTTGAATTGGTACTACAGAAATATAATGATTGTCGAGCGCCCATTCATCGGTGTCGGTGCCATGGTCGAGGCTTTGGAAGGAGCCGGCAAGCCAGTAATAAGGTCGGTTGTGCGGATCGCGTCTTTCTTCCAGCACTTCTTCCCAGTAACCCTTTCCCATTCTACAAACCATGATTCCCCTGATTTCCCCGGAATTTATTGATGGGATGTTGACATTCAGGCAGGTATGAGGGGCCAGTCCTTGTTTTAGAACATGCTCAGTAATTTTCCGGATATATGGAATTGAATGACTGAAATCCGCATTATGACTGTGGTCGAGTAATGAAAAGCCGATGGAAGGAATGCCGCTCATGGCACCTTCCAGGGTAGCGCCCATCGTTCCTGAATACAGAATGTTGATTCCGGCGTTGGAGCCATGGTTGATTCCGGAGACGATGAGGTCAGGTTTCTGTTTTAACACCACTTTTAGTCCAAGTTTTACCGTGTCAGCAGGGGTTCCATTGCTGGAATATTCCTCATAATCAGGCTCTATAAGGATTTTCTTCACCCGTAATGGGCTGGCAGTAGTGACAGCATGGCCCATGCCCGACTGCGCTTTGTCAGGGGCCACCACGACCACACGCCCGAACTCGCGCATCAGCTCGATGAGGTAGCGCAATCCTTTGGCATGAATGCCGTCGTCATTCGTTATAAAGATCAGAGGTTTCTCCATATATTTCTTGGAATGCTCAAAAGTACATAAAAGAGGCGAGGAAAAGCTGAATTTCGGAAAGCTTTCAGTATCGGGATGTCACAGATTTGTTATTTCATCCTTGCTCCCAGTTGGCATCTCAGCTACTCCTGCAGTAATAATAAACTTCATCAAATCAGTGGAGGCTCCCTGGACAGGGATGATACTTTTTACCGGTGCTATAAAAAGCATCCCAGCAAAGTTATAAGAATCAGGAAAATAGACTGAGACATAGCTGTTGTCGAGTCCAAGGTGACTCAGGTCGCGTGAGGTGACAAAACCAATGCGCATGAGTTCTGAGTTTTCGTAGATCTTGACAAGAACGGGTTCGGTGAATTTTTTCTTCTCTCCCATAAAAGCCTCCAGGAAATCTTTGATGGATGTATAAATGATCTTCACCAGGGGGGCTTTGCTCAACAAATCATCCAATAAGCCGAGGATAGGCGATACCAGGATAGAAGACCCAATTAAGCCAACGATAAAAATGACTCCAAGCGTGGCAAGTAAGCCGAGCCCTGGTATTTTAAAGGGGAAAAGCCCATCGATGACAATAAATGTCTTATAAAAAACAATCCCGGTAACAACCAATGGGGCCAGGTAAAGCAATCCCCGCAGGAAATAGCGGGCAATCCTGAGCATGATATTTTTTAAAAACATGATTATGATTATTTTATGTTAACAGAAATTTCTCCAGTTCTTCGTAAAACCGATGGGTCGGGAAACCCATCACATTGAAAAACGATCCGACGATTTTCTCAACAGCAACATAACCAATCCATTCCTGCACGCCATAGGCGCCGGCTTTGTCGTAAGGCTGGCAATGTTCAATATAAGCCTGTATTTGTGTCGTAGTGATTTCCTTAAACCAAACCTCTGAGCGGTCGACAAAACAGTGCCGCCGCCCCCTGGTTCTTAGGCAGATTCCAGTGTAAACCTCATGCATACTTCCCGAAAGCAGGTGGAGGATACGTTCTGCATCTGCCACGTTTTCGGGCTTTCCAAGAAGTTGTCCCTGGTGCCAGACTATGGTGTCGGCGGTGATAAGGACGTCGTTGGTATTCAATTCTTCTTCTGCAAATGCATTCGACTTCAACTCACAGAGATACAAAGCAATGTCAGCTGCTTTTAAATCAGATGGGTAAGTTTCATCAACGTTTCTTATTGTAACGGTAAAATCAAAACCAAGTTCTTTTAATAGAAACTGTCGGCGCGGAGAGCCTGATGCCAGGATATAATTTTCCTTTTTGAGGTGTTCGGGTAACATCGTTTTCTTATACAATAAAAGATTATCTACCAGAGGAATGACTGTTCATTAAACCATTTTCCCTGGACCTTCATAACTTGCTCGAGTATTTCACGGGCACAGCCTTGTCCTCCATTCTGAAAGGAGATATAGCTTGCCACCGCTTTGATCTCTTCGGCTGCATCGGCAGGGCAGGTGGATATGCCGACTTCTTTCATTAAAGGGTAATCGGGAATGTCATCCCCCATAAAAAGGATCTCTTCAGGCTTTAGGTTGTGTGTTGCCACATATTCTTTATACATCTTGAGTTTGTCACGCACTTCCAGGAATACGTCAGTGACGCCGAGCGGAGCCATTCGGTTTTTTACGCTATGAGATTTCCCTCCGGAGATGATAGCGATACGGAAACCCATTTCCACGGCATGTTTCATGGCATAGCCGTCTTTGACATTAGCGGTGCGTAACAATTCCCCGTCGGGATTGATCAGGACAGTGCCGCCTGTGAGAACACCGTCATAATCGAAGATTATGGTCGTGATATGTTTCAGTTTCTCTTTATAATTACTCATGAATCAGTAGTTTAAAAGGGATCACAATTCCCCTGTGGGTGTTTTTAAAGGATGATAACGCTGCAAGATCTCATGGGTGATCAGGTCATAGATTTTTAATATTTCAGGAGTCTGTTTCAGCAGGGCTTCTTGTCGTTTAATAATCTCATAATCAGCTCTTGCTGCAGGCCCGGTCTGCCCTATTTTCGGGCTTAAACGGCTGGCTTTTCGGGCCGTCTCAAGTATTATTGGATGTAAAATTTCGAAACTAATTCCTTGTTGTTGTAAAAGATCTTCTGCGACAGAATACAAGTAGTTGCTAAAATTGCATGCGATTACAGCGCATAAATGAGCTACGTTTCTATCGCTGCCTTTCATGAGGCTGAAATTGCCAGAAATGCTTTGAGCCATGAACTGAAGCATGCCGTTGTCTTCCTCCAGGCTTGTCTCGATAAGGATAGGAATGCCCTTAAAGTCAATGTGTTCTGAAAGGGAGAATGTTTGCAATGGATAAAACACGCCGAGCCTTGACGACAGGTCGCCAAAAATATCCATGGCTGTTGAGCCTGAGCTATGGCAAACTAATTTCCCGTTCAGTTGAGGCAATGCTGGCAATATTCTTAGATCTTCCTCCGAAATGCAAAACAAATAGACATCAGCATCATCACTCAGCATCAGTACATTATCAATGAATCTTGCCTGGAGTTGTTCAGCCAAAGGGATGGCTCGGTCAGCAGAACGGCTACAGACATCGACAACAACATAAGCAGCTTCGTGAAATGCCAGTGCAAGCTGGGTGCCCAGATTGCCGGTACCAATAATGCTAAGCCTTGGCTTTGTCATTTTTTAATCTCTTGTAAAGAACCAGTAAAAACCCAAGGAATATCAATCCAGCTCCCAGCCATAGGACCAGGATAAATGGGAACATCATGACTTTGACAACGATTAAAGCCTGGTTTTTCTCATAGAATTTCATCACCAGGCCTTTCGTGTTTTCTGAAACGTTACTGATCCGGCAAACCAGGCTACTGTCGGGGGGCATCCCATCGCTATAAGTAACATTCTGACCTACAAGTCTGAAGCCGAGGTTGAGGTCAGTCCATGAACCAGCTGTCTTTACTTTAAGCAGGGCATCTATCTTCGCATCAGGCCCGTGGCTGAAGTCCATACTAGCCGTTACTGTATCAAGTTTCAACGTATTTCCCTTCAAGACAAGACTATCACCCATGTCCATCTGTTTTTCCCGTATCATGGTGAAGCCTGGGATATCTGACTGGCTGACCTCAGGAGCAAAGACGATATAACCATAGATATCCTTGGTAAGTAAAGTCCGGGTGTCAGGTTGAAAGACATTTCCCATATTACTGTTGAGCAAAACAGAAGGATATAAAGAAAAACTAGGCATGTCTTTTCCTTTTTTATAGAAATTGAGTTGATAGATCAGGTATTTCCCTTCTGCTTTGAAATCAACATACTTCACTTGATAAGGTCCCATATCTGCCATAACGCCTTTGTAAAGCATCTGGTTTTCGGCCATGGCCCCTGTATTCATCGGGCTGTCCATCTGAAAGTGAGAAATAACGTTGTTGTTGGAAAATGTCAACAAAACACCCAGAAGGAATAAGTTTATGCCAAAATGAGCAATCCATGGACCGATACCCCCATGTTTCTGAATTTTCCTGATGATACCCTGGCAGGAGGAAACCAGTCCAAACACCAGGAAGACAAGGAAAAGATAATGAAGCGGGTTTGAAAATGGGTAGATAAAAACAAATAGAATAGCCATCCCAATTCCGGCACCAAAGGCGGGTAAGGTTTTATGCCATAGCTTGTTCACCGGAACATCTCCGAATTTCAGGCTTTGCGAGAAGCCGATGAAAAAGGCAATGAGCAGGGCATAGGGCATCTGCCAGGCGTTGTAATAGCCAATATTATTGGTTGGAGGCGCTAGATTAGTCCCAAGAAGCGTGTTGATTACCGGGATAGAGGTCGTGATGATGATCTGGAAGGCAGAAAGCACCAGGACCAGCGCTCCAATAAACATCCAGAATTCGCGGGAAAGCAGGTTTTCAGAATTGTTTTCGTCAAATTTCGGACGTCGGACAATGAATGTGATTATTGAAAGCAAGAGGAAGACCAACATATACACCACCAATGGCGTTGTACGGCCCTCTTCCCCAAAAGCATGGGCGGAGGTGTCCTTCAGGACACCGCTGCGGGTCAGGTAACTGGCGTACAAGACAAGGAAATAGGCCAGGGAAATGAATATTGCAGCCCAGCTAATGTTTTGAGGTTTCTTTCTGGAAATCAGCAGGGTGTGCAGTGTTGCCACCGAAGCCAGCCAGGGTACCAGAGATGCATTTTCCACAGGATCCCATGCCCAGAACCCTCCAAAAGTCAGGGAGACATAAGCCCAGGCACCGCCGAGGATAATGCCGAGTCCAAGGACAAAACCAGTGAAATTCAGCCAGGGTAAGGCTGGACTGCGCCATCCTTCATAATCACGGTTCCAGTATCCTGCCATGGCATAGGAAAATGGTATCAGGACTGAAGAATAGCCAAGGAAAAGGATAGGAGGGTGGATCACCATCCAGTAATTCATCAGGAGTGGGTTCATCCCATTACCATCTACAATCATCTTGATGTAATCCGGATTCTGGAATACGGGATTACTCAGGTTTGCGCTGAGTTCACGCATAAGAATGAATGGGTCAAGGCCAATAGTGATCGAACCTAATTTGATTCCTGCGATCATAAACATCAGCATAAACTGCGATAGTGAGACCCAAAAAAGTGTAGGAGATTCCCATTTTTTGTTCCTGTTGATCAGGAAAAGACCCAGAAAAGACTGCCAGAATGCCCAAAGCATAAAGCTCCCTTCCTGGCCAGCCCAGAAACTGGAAATCAAATAATGAAGTGGAAGTTCACGGGCAGAATAGCGCCAGACGTAGTCATATTCAAAGTGATGGGTGAAAATCAGGCTGTATAAACAGGAAATTGCCAGGACCAGGAAGGTAAAATGGCTGAGGTAGAAAATGCGTGCCAGAGTTTTGAGCATATTTGCTCCCTCATTGCGCGACGACATATAAAAAAACAAGGTGGCCAGAAAAGCACTGAAAATGGAGACAAGTAAGGAAATATGACCCAACTGACCCGTCCAGAGATTTTCGCCGATATATCGTATGTTCATGTATGTTTTTTAGAAAAGGTGGAGAAATGATGTAATGATTTACAAATCAATACTTTTATTTAGATTGGCTCTAATTAAGCACTGCAAAAATAAAGAAAATCAAGGGGATGGCAGTAATTATTATTTATTAACTTGCAGCTTAAAAAGAAGGTGCCGGATTTATTTTCATAATTAATAAGGGATAATTTCCAATGACCATAAACATCAGGCAGGTAAAAAGCCGCAAGGAACTCAGGACGTTTATTCATTTGCCCGAATTCATCCATTGGGATCATAAGAATTGGCTTCCACCCATTTACGTCGATGAATGGAAATTCTTCAATCCTAAAAAGAATAGATCTTTCAGTCATTGCAGTACAATTTTATTGTTGGCTTATAAGGAAAAAGAAGCAGTTGGCCGAATTATGGGCATTGTCAATCAGGCTTACAATGAGGGAAAAGGAGAGAAAACCGCCCGTTTTGGTTTCCTGGAGTGTTACAATGATCCTGATATCTCACATACTTTAATTAGAGCCATTGAAGACTGGGCCTCTGAACAAGGAATGAATAAAGTGATCGGGCCTTACGGATTTTCCGACAAAGATCCTCAAGGCCTACAGATTGAAGGATTTGAAGAAGATCCCACCCTGGCTGCCCCTTGTAATGAGGAGTACCTGGTTAAATTGGTTGAAAAAGAGGGGTACGAGAAAGAGGTTGATTGCATGATGTATACCTCAATGATAATAAATGGGATCCCGGCAATATATACCACAGTTTCACAAAGAATTCTTCAAAACATTGAATATCAGCTTGTTGAACCTAAGTCGAAAAAAGAACTAAAACCGTATATTATTCCGGTTCTTCAGATGTTGAACGAATCCTATTCTAATATTTACGGTTTCCTTCCTTTGGATGATCAAGAAATGAAAGAGTTTGCAGCGCGATATATGCCTGTACTTGACCCGCGCTTCGTCAAATTAATCTGTGTAGCGGGTGAAGTCATCGCTTTTATGATTGGTTTGCCTAGTCTGACAAGAGGAATCCAGGCCTGCAGGGGCTACTTATTCCCATTTGGGATTTTAAAACTAATCAAAGAATCTAAAAAAACACGTCAACTTGACCTTATGCTGGGGGGTGTTAAGCCTTTATACCACAACAAGGGATTGCCGGTCCCCCTGGTTTTGAAAATGTTCGAATCCGCGGTGAAAGCTGGCTTTAAGAGAATTGATATCCACCTTGTTTTGGAAACAAATCTTAAGATGCGTGCTGAACTCGACCGTGGCGGTGCTACAATACATAAGCGATTCAGAGTTTATAAAAAGTTCCTATGAAAGCAACAAGTAATCCGTGTGAGATGCTGGGCCTGATTATCAGCACTGCGTATGTGGAGACTTCATTGGGTTTGATTAAGGTGGAGGCAGATGAAGAATATCTCTATTCACTCTATTTTGTGGATCAGGTGATGCCACCAAAGAAACGGCAAGGCCAGATGATGCGTCATATTCTTCACCAGCTTGAGGAGTATTTTAAAGGGACCAGAAAGAATTTCGATATTCCTGTTAATCCTGCAGGTTCTACATTTCAGCAAATGGTTTGGGAGAAACTAAGCGAGATCCCTTATGGCCAAACGATTACCTATGGTGAACTGGCTGAGCAATGTGGTGGTCCTGCCTATAGCCGTGCGGTTGGCTCTGCCAATGGAAACAATCCTATTTCAATCATCATCCCCTGCCATCGGGTGATAGGCTTTGATGGCAAGCTCGTGGGTTATGCCGGTGGTTTGTGGCGCAAGCAATGGCTGTTGGAACATGAGTCAGGGAATTTTGCAGGTAAACAAATAAATATTCAATTTCCATAGACACAAAAAAATGTGCCAATTCGGATAAATCAGTTCAATAAACTATTTTTTTTACATTTAATCCAAAATTTCCAAGTTCAAAATAGCATCTATGAAAAGAATATTAATCCTTCCTCTTTTTCTGTTTTTAGTGCTTCAGGTGGGCTTTGCCCAGACTCCGACACTTACTGCAAATTCTGCTACAATCCCTCAGGGAGGCAGCGGGCTCGTTACTTATACACTTCAAGGGTTCCATTATGTTAATACGTTCAATGGGACGATTACATGGGACCCGGCAATCCTTACTTTTGACAGTATTATTAATGTTGCTCCCTTTTTACCGAGCTATCCTGCTTCTTATAATGTTTCAATGGTAGCCAGCGGTAATCTTGGATTCTCCTGGTTTAATCCGATTAGTCTTGGAAATTCCGTTCCAGATGGAACCACTTTCATCCAGGTTAAATTTCATGGGATCGGTGCATCAGGGAGTACATGTGCACTCGGTTTTTCCAGTACACCTGTCCCTATCTATTTCCAGGATGGCTTAATGGGCTTGGGACCTTATACAACAGTTGATGGCCTGGCTACAGTCGGTACTGCACAGACTCCCGTCGCTGCTTTTACTGCTGGCGGAACTGGCTTATATCATGTTTTTTCCAATACGAGTACAGGGAGTCCTACCGCTTATAATTGGACTTTTGGCGATGGCACCCAGAGTGCTTTACAAAATCCAACACATAGTTATGCAGCTTACGGGACATACCAGGTTTGTCTTACAGCTACAAACATCAATGGGAGTGATTCGAGTTGCCAAATGGTATATGCTACTATGACTGTGGGTGTTGGGGAACTATTGTCCGGAAGGCAGGCGAGAATTTTTGTTTCTTCTGAAAATCACGTGATTGAGGCTCTTTTCAATGAGTTTGGAAAAGGCTCAGTACTGGCCGAAGTATATAACCTTCAAGGACAGAAAGTTATTGCGCAGCAGGTATCGGCCTGCAGTGAGATGAAAGTCGGAGTCTCGCAACTAACTTCAGGGATTTATTTGGTAAGGCTAATTATTGGAGAGAGGGTGGTGACGCAGAAAGTCATTATTTCACAAAGGCCACAACAATAATCGCCTCAGCTTCCCTCTCGTTGACTACCGTATATCGCACTGCTGCTGCAGGAATCACAAAGGTTTCCGCATAATTGTAACGCTGTTTCATCCCAAGTTTGGTGCTTACCAGGACACTCTGGCCTTCTACCAGGCTCAGGACGTGACATTTGTTGTTTGTAAAAACCTGGATCTCTTTTGTAAAGTGATAACGGTGGACATCATACAAATGCGATGGATGTGTGGGCAGGTGGAATAAGGACCAGTCGTTCCCTTTGTCAAGTAATACGGGTTTTGAAATCAATTCTTCCTGAACGACACTGCCTTTGCGGTCGAAATGCAAATTTCCCATCCCTTTTGCGATATTTAAAGGCCGGGGTTTTCCATCCATGTCTGGCCGAAGCCAGTCATACATTTTAAAAGTAAAAATATAAGGAGTAGAGCTGATCTCTAGCACCAGGTTGTTTCTTCCTGAGCCATGTATCGTGCCGTAGGGAATGAGGAAGAAATCATGTTTTTTTGCTGGGTGTTTTTGGACGAATCGTTCAATGTCAATAGGTTTTTCTTCCTGAAAACTGTCGTTCAGGCTGGATTCGAAAATGTCAGGCTGGATATTATCTTGGAAACCAAGATATACCGAGGCATTATCTTTGGAGTCGAGGATGTAATAACATTCTTCCTGGGTGAAATCTTCCCCGAAATGGGTTTTAATATACTCTGGCCGGGGATGACATTGAACGGAGAGGTTTCCGCCATCAAAAGTGTCGAGAAAGTCGAATCGGATCGGAAAATCCGAACCGAAACGCTCATAGGCTTCTCCTAAAACGGCCGATGCTTCAAGGAACATCAGGCTGTCAAAAGATAATTCAAGGGTTTGTCCTGAGCTCTCTAAAACAAGGCCATTTTCAGGGACGATTAACTCAAATGACCAGGCATAATTCGGGACATCCTGTGGCAAAACCGGGATGTTTTCTTTGATCCAGCTTCCTCCCCAGACTCCAGGTTCAAACCAGGGTTTCACACGGAAGGTATTTAGACTCATGGTGTGAAGTGCTTGTCGGGCCGCATGTCCTTCCATCCATGCCACGTCAATGTTGAGCTGGCCATCAAGGAAGATGTCAATTTCCTTGATGATATTGGCTTTATGACGGTTTAATACGACCCAGTCCACGAAATAAAAGCCTTTGTACATTTCCTTGGGATTCAAAGCCTTGTCATGCCCGATATTCCTTATCATCCCTTTACGGGATCTTTGTTGCAGCTCATACTTTGGCAGATCGATAAACAACAAAAGCCCTTTTATCCCACATAAAGCAGCACCCATACCATATATGATATTCTGCGGATGATCAGATGAGATGCCAATAGAAGTAAGTCTTCTTTGATCATAAAAATCTTGCAAACCCAGCGTCGTTCTTGTCCCAAATAAAGGGTCATCTCCTCCTAAAAATGGAGCCGTCATCGTGATAATTTCTTTTGAGGGTTTTAAAGCCTGTTCAACATTGGCCCATTTTGTCTTTACACCTTCCAAACGTAAGGCTTCATCGAGCCTGGTCCTGAATTCTTCAAAGTAAACACCCTGATAACCATCAATGACGACAATGGGCTCTTTTTTTATCCGCTTTGCCAAGGAATCAAATCCCATGAAAATGGTCTGATCTTCCAGATGGAAAGCAGGATAAATATTGTAATGACCCGACTTTGAATTATTTCTTTCCAAGGATGAGCGAGCTTAGAAATACATAGGCGATACATCCAACAAGTATAAAAATGCTCATTACAGCGCCATAATGCTGACTGACAAATCCCATCAGCGGAGGAATGGCAGCACCACCTGCCACTGCCATGATCATCAGCCCGGAGATCTCGTTGACCCTTTGAGGCATTTTTTTGACGGCAATTGTAAAAACCAGAGGGAAGAGGTTTGCAGACCCCAATCCGGTATTAAAGATGGCAATTTCTGCCAAAATAAGGCTAGGCGCAAAGATCATCAATGCAAGTCCGCATAAAGCTAATAGCGAAGTCAGGATGAGGAAGGGACGGGTAGCAATCCAATTAAGGATGACAGCGCCAAAGAACCGCCCGATCATCAAGGCTGTGAAATAAAGACTAATCCCAAGCGATGCTTTTTCCAGGCTGATATGAAATGTTGACTTGAGATAATTCGCAATATTGGAATTCATACCGACATCACTCCCTACGATCAGAAAGATCCCGATGACAAGAATCAGAATAAAAGAATTTCCCAGTAGTTTAAAACAAGACACAAAGCTTGCAGGTTTGTGACCACCTGTTGTTTCTTCAATTTTAGTGAAGTAAAGCCAGAGAACAGCCAAAAGCGAGGTTACTGCATAGACAGTAAACACGATACGCCAGTTACCATAAGCTGTTGCGAACCAAGTTGCAAGGATAGGACCCATTAGCGAACAGATTGCTTTTACAAACTGAGATAGGCTCATAAAACTGCCAAATTTGTTTTCAGGGACAACCAGGTGGAGGAGGGGATTTGCCGAAACTTGAACGATGGTATTCCCGATGCCCAGCATTAAAAAAGCTGTCAGCATCACTGGAAAAGAATAATGAAACAAGGGCACCAGCATCCCCAGGCCAGTCATCGCCATACCCAAATTCAGCATGTTACGCTTTCCAAATCTATCTTGAAGAATACCAACTGGAACAGAAAGCAGGAAAAACCAGACTAAAGCTATGGACGGGATCAGCTGGGCCAGCGAATCACTTAATCCAAAATCTTTTTTCACATAACCGACTGAAACACCTACGATATCTACAAAACCCATTACGATAAAAGATAACATGACGGGGCTTATCTTCGAGAGTTGAATAGTTTTAGAGGCCATACATACAGCGTTTGAAAGTGAATAATAACCTAGTTCTCAGTATACGTAATCCTTAAATCTAGTTAGATTGTCATATTCTAATCATCGTAAATTTACGCAAATAGACGAACCCTCCATCGTGTATTTATCTATATAGACAACACTTAGGTAAAGCACTATATATTTTGTCGTCAGCTTTATATTTCTCGTTATCATGTCCAGCTTCTGCAACTGATTTAAGAATAAGGTCCGGATCTTTCAGGGTCTCACGATATTGCACCTGGAGAACTTTCGTTTTTGATGACCAAATAGCTTTTGTCACACCTTTCACTGACCTGGCAGCCTTTTCAATTCGATCTTTACACATGACACAATTGCCGTAAACAGTATATTTTGCCTTAATATTAGGATTCGGGACTGCCATATCATTGTCCGGAATTTTCGTCTCTGGCTGGATAGAAGCCTGGCTTGATCTTGGGTCCATCATACTGGGTTTCCCTTCGAGTTGAGCCGCGGCATCCACACTAAAAGCCCCTTGAGTTACAATCTCTTCTCCGTCTGTCAGGCCATCCATCACCACATAACTATTCCCTAACATGGGGCCAAGTTCTATTTCGCGAATTTTAAATGCTGTTTCATCAACATTTGGGAGTTTAACATAAACAATCGAGCGCTTACCTGTCCATAAAACGGCAGAGCGTGGAATAACCAGCATGCCCTGGTATTGGTCCAGATGCGCCTCTACGATTCCCGTTGCAAACATTTCCGGTTTTAGCTTTCCTCCCTGGTTGCTGACTTCAACCCTGACTTTGGCTACCCGGTTAATAGGGTCAAGGACTGGATCTACAAAAGAAATTAATCCATTAAAATTAGACCCAGGTAAGGCTTCCAGGGTGAAAGACATTTTTTGACCCTGAGTTAAAAAGGGAAGATCACTTTCATAAGCATCGAACATGACCCAAACCTGGGAAAGGTCTGCGATATCATATAAGATAGTCCCGGGGGAAATATAATCACCATTGTTAACACGCCTGGCAGTGACAATTCCGGAGGTACTGGCATAAATGTCAAAATCAGTTTTTACCACACCAGACTTTTCAATGGAGTTGATCTGGTTCTCAGAGAGTTTCCATTTTCTTAGTTTGTCTTTTGCCGCTTCATAGAGGTTGGCTTGTAATTGTTTTGTATTTGCTGTTTCTAAAAGTTCCTGTTGGGCTGTCATTAATTCCGGCGAATAAATCGTTGCTAGAATTTGACCTTTTCTCACCAACTCGCCGGTAAAGTTTACCGATAATTTTTCAATCCGGCCGGGCAGATACGACACCTGACTTTGAAGCAAACGCTCGTCAGCCTGGACTTTTCCATATAATCTCACTTGTTTCATTGGATTCTGTTTTGAAACAACAGAAGTGATCACATTGGCAAGTTGCGCTGCCTCAGGGCTCATATGTACAGCGTTCGAATCAATAGTTGACCCACCCTGGCTTAAAGGGATTAAATCCATGCCGCAGATTGGGCATTTCCCGAGCTCAGGTTTGCGGATCTGAGGATGCATGGAGCACGTCCAGACAGCTTTTTTTTGAATATTAGCTAAATTCTCTTGTTTCACGGTGATCTTGTCAGACGTATGAAAGAACACCCATCCAAGGAATAAACCTCCAATTAAAAAAAGGAAGTAGGGTATGTATTTTTTAAGACCTGGGTTTTGCATCTTCTTGTATATAAATATAATATTATTGAGAAAGTCCGACAATACGAGTTAACCATGCGACAGAAGTATTATAATCTGCGATGGCTTCTATTTGTTTATACTCGTAATCTAGATTTTGTTGTTGAACGCGCAGTACATCTGATAGGTTAGATGTTCCTGAGGAGAAATTCATTAGCATGACATTCAGCGACTTGGAGGCAAGGGAGAATTGGTCTGTGTAGAGCTTTGACCTGTGCTGAGCATCCTGCATTGATTGTAAAGCCTGGTAATAATCATTCTGTAAAGTATTCTCGGTTGCTTTATAGTTCTGTTCTGAGGCTGATTGCAGGGCATGCATTTCATCCTTCATGGCCTTGTATTTTTTACGATAAATTGGAAGTGTGGCGGTGACCATCGGCATAATCATGTCCTTTCCATTCATCGAGGAATTATTCCCCTCACTTTTTTTAATCAAAGAATAATTGAGTCCAACACCGATCATCGGGTAACCCATTTTGTTTACCATTTTGTGTCGTGCCATCAGGGATTGTTGTTCATATTCAATCATATTCAGCATTGGGTTTCTTTCAAGCATGCTGTCATTAATTATGAATAATGATTGGTTTGGTGTCATCTGAACAATGGTGTCAGGAAGATATAGCGGATTTGTAGGTGGTCTGTTGAGATAGCTGTTAAACTCTGCCGCCAGGGAATTCCAGCGACTCGATAGCAATTCAATGTTATTCTGAAGTTCCCTGATTTCAATCTGGACTTGATAAACATCTGTTAAACCAGACCCTCCGGAAGCGTTACCCATGGAGTTGTCGGGCATTGTGGCGCCAGTAGGTTTTGAGCCTGTACTGTTTTTGTTTCTCTGGCTACCTCCCATGTTTTGCATCCCGGAAGGACCGGAAGTGACGCTTTGCCCGCTGCTTGCTGGCATAGCTTTGGTTGGTGCTTGGGGATTTCCGGAAATTGGAGAAGAAAATTTTGCAATGCTCAGTCGTTCAATAGTCTGGAGTATCTCGAGATTTTTTGCAGAGATCCTCATATTCTGTTTAAGCTTAAGCAACTCACTCCAGGTTCTTTGAAGGTCGTAATCCAATTGAAGTTTTGCATCCAGAAAAGACTCATATTTAGCTTTAGCCATCAGACTCATTTCATCTCTGGAAGATTTAAGAATTCCAAACCAGGGAAACATCTGCATCAATCGGACATCGGCCAATTGCTGTCCTTCCATCAATTCCATCGGGACCAGGAATACACCCAGGCTGATCTCAGGATCAGGTAAGCTGCCGACTTGGGGTGCTTTCTGGGCAGATGCCATGTATTCATAATACCGCTGCATCACCAAGGGATTGTTTTTTGCCGCGCAAAGCAAGTATCCTGTCAATGAATCGGTTTGTGGCTGACAAATTGCTATTACGCGGCTGCCGAGGATGAGTAGTATGAATATTGTTCTTTTAAATGCCTGAATTTTCATCGCTTGTATCATTATTTAGGGCATTAATTGCTAACTTATTTTGCTTCTTTACTGCAGCTTCTCTCCAAATTGCTTGAAGCAAAGGGACAACAAAAACTGTCATCACTTGTATAACCATGCCGCCAAAAGTGGGTATTGCCATTGGGACCATAATATCAGAACCTTTGCCAGTTGAAGATAAAATCGGAAGGAGTGCTATCACAGCTACGGCTGTAGTCATCATCGCAGGGCGCACCCGTCTCATTCCGGCAGAGATAACGGCTTCGCGGACGTCATGAACAGTAGCGGGTTGTTTTTCTTCAAAAACCTGGTGAATATAGGTGCCCATGATTACTCCGTCATTAGTAGCGATGCCGAACAAGGCAATGAAACCAACCCAAACGGCGACACTTAAATTTATGGGGTGCATCTGAAAAAGATCCCTCAAATTGATCCCTGCGACAGAGAAATCCAGAAACCAGGCCTGGCCATAAAGCCAGAGCATGATAAATCCACCGGCAAAGGCAACAAATACACCGGAGAAATGAATGAAAGAAGCGATGACGGTACGGAATTGAAAAAACAATAGCAACAATATGAGAATCAGGCTGATGGGGATGACGATGGCCAGTCGTTTCGTTGCCCTGATTTGTTGTTCATAATTGCCTGCAAACTTATAGCTTACCCCGGGTGCGAGGTTAAGTGCCCCTGAACTTAATTTCTCTTTGATAATTTTATCAGCCTCATTCACGACATCAACTTCGGCTTTCCCTTCCAGTTTGTCAAAGATTACGTAACCGACCAAAAAAGTATTTTCGCTTCGAATCATCTGAGCCCCTCTTGCATAGTCGATGTCAGCAATTTCACTTAAAGGAATTTGTACCCCATTCATAGCTGGAATCAGGATGTGTTTGAGGTCTTCAGGGTTGTCCCTTAATTCGCGTGCATATCTGACTCTTAATGGAAATCGCTCGCGACCTTCAACAGATGAGCTTAGAGACATCCCGCCCACAGCAACTTGTAAAACCTCCTGTACGTCACTGACTGTCATTCCGTAACGAGCCATGGCCACTCTGTTCAGTTTGATTTCCAGGTAAGGTGCACCAACGGATCGGTCATAAAAGACACTGGATGTTTTTATTGAAGGAACGTCTTTTAAAGCCTGTTCAAAGATCAAACCAGATTTTTCGATGGCGTTCAGATCCGGACCATAGACTTTTAAACCCATAGGGGCGCGCATCCCGGTTGATAACATTACCAGTCGTGTTTCGATGGGTTGCAACTTTGGCGCTGACGTCAATCCAGGGATGTCAGTCACTTTTACGATTTCATTCCAGATGTCATCAGGCTTTTTTATCTGTGGTCGCCATTGACGGAAATATTCCCCGTGATTATCAGGGAGGAGGCTATCGTAAGGGATAATTCTGAATCCTTCTTTAACGAAGTTATATTTAGTGCCACTTTTTAAGAAATAGTTTCCTTCATGATCAACTTTAAACCGCATCCGCTGACCATTCTCATCCAAAATATATTCTGGTCTATAATTGATGGTGTTTTCAAACATTTGAACCGGGGCAGGGTCCAAAGCCGAGTTTATACGTCCCCATTTACCCACGGCCACTTCAACTTCGGGAATCGCTGTAAGTCGCTGGTCCAGAGTTTCTATATAATCCAGGTTCTTTTCAATGCTCGAATGTGGCATGCTGGTAGGCATCAAGAGGAAAGATCCTTCATTTAGTGAGGGCATAAACTCCTTCCCGGTTCCAGGAAAGGCTTTTGCAGAACTTTGCCAAAATGAGTGCTGCCTGATGCTTTTCCATCCTGTCTTTTCTGCCCCATTACCTATGAATCCAAAAACGTTCTCAAATCCCAACCATATCAACAATCCAAAGATTAAGGTTATCAGAGGAATCATCAGGAATTTTACCTTGTTTTCCAATGCCCACCGGATGATGTTTTCGTAGTATTTAACCATTGACATTAGTGCCGCCAGGATGATTGTGATGATACCGGCAACAAAAATAAAGTTGATCAAGGTGCTGTTGTGGGCGCCAAGAGGTAGCCATTCTGTTGAAAGATAGTATGTTGCGACAAGAATAGTGATTGCAATGTTGAAATAATTGGTGTATTCTTTTCTCGTCTCTGCCCAACGATATTCCAGGATGTTATTAATTCCAACAGCGATCAAAGCCAGGGCAGGCCAGGTTTGCCACAGGATAATAAATAAAATACCTGCTAAAATCAGCACCGCATTCCAGAACCTTCGGATCTTCTTGGTGTCTATATGGATAGAAAAGAAGATATGTGTCAGGGTTGGTAATACTACAATTCCCAGAATGAATGCCGATAAAAGTGCAAAAGTCTTCGTAAACGCAAGCGGATGAAACAGCTTCCCTTCTGCTGCCTGCATGGCAAACACCGGTAAAAAGCTTACGATAGTAGTTGCTATAGAAGTCACAACGGCAGCCCGCACTTCGGTAGTTGCTAAATAGATAACGTCCAGAAGTTTTTTTCCGCGAATCCCTTTATTTTCTGGCAACTCGAGATGCCGGAGGATATTCTCAACATCTACAATGCCAATATCTACCATGACCCCAATTGCGATGGCTATACCCGACAATGCTACAATATTGGCTTCTATCCCAAAGAAATGCATCAGTATAAATGTCATCAGGACACCAATCGGCAATAAGCCGGCGACAATTAATGATGCCCTTAGGTTCAGCACCAAAACGATAATTACGATGATACTGATTAGAATTTCATGAGATAAGGCAGTTTCAAGAGTACCAATGGTTTCTTTGATCAGGCCTGTACGGTCATAAAAGGGGACTATCGTTACTTTTGAAATGGATCCATCAGGTAATTTCTTTTGGGGCAGTCCTGCTTCAATCTCTTTAATTTTGTCTTTAATATTATTGATTACCTCCATGGGATTTGAGCCATAACGGGCGACCACGACTGCTCCGACTGCTTCGGATCCTGATTTGTCGAGCCCGCCACGCCTCGTGGCAGGTCCAAAAGCAATCCGGGCCACGTCTTTCAGCCTAACAGGGATGTTGTTTCGGACAGCAACCACTGAGACTTCGAGATCTTCCAGGTTCTTTACATAACCCAATCCACGGATGATGTACTCCACATTATTCAGTTCCATAGTCTCAGCACCAATGTCGAGGTTGCTTTTTCGAACAGCATTCATTACATCCATCACTGAAACGCTGTAAGCTTTTAAGGCTTCAGGATTCAGGTCGATCTGGTACTCTTTGATAAATCCACCAACAGACGCAACTTCTGAAACGCCTTCAGCAGCAGTCAAGCCAAATTTGACATAAAAATCCTGGATTGTCCTAAGTTCTTGCGGATCCCAGCCTCCGTTAGGTTTACCCGTCTTTGGGTTACGACCTTCGAGTGTATACCAATAAATTTGTCCGAGCGCTGTTGCATCAGGCCCAAGTGTGGGCTGAACTCCTGTTGGCAACGTACCAGTAGGTAAGGAATTGAGTTTTTCAAGTATGCGGGACCGACTCCAGTAAAAATCAATCTTGTCTTTGAAAATTATGTAGATGAATGACATCCCAAACATTGAAGTGCTACGCACTGTCTGAACACCTGTTATTCCAAGTAATGCCGTTGTTAATGGATAGGTCACCTGGTCTTGTATGTCTTTGGGTGACCGCCCCATCCATTCCGTGGCAACGATCTGCTGATTCTCGCCAATGTCAGGGATGGCATCAACTGCAATCGGATCTCGAGGCAGAAATCCTGAATTCCAGTTAAAGGGCATATATACGAAACCCAAACCCACAAAAACAATCAGGAAGATGAATGTAATCAGCCGGTTTTCAAGGAAATATTTTACAAGACGATTAAACATAACTGATTATTTTTGTGTTTTTTAAAGATAGGCAAACCAATTGTTACATAATGTGCCTGGGTTAATGTTTATTTGCTTTTAGGTGTTGAAGTCATTAAAGTCTCCAGATCCATTTTGCATTTAGGGCAAGTTCCTGCTTTTGTATAAACTTTATTTCCTTCACATTTCATAGGACATTGATAGGTCGTTTTTGAAGCTGCCGTAGCACTTTGTTTTTTAATAAGCTCCATTCCACATTTTGAACAATTGCCTGGCTTGTTGCTTAAGATTTCGGGATGCATAGTACAGCTGTATTTAACCACGGTGTCGGTTTTTGTTATAACAGTTTTTTGTGGACTTGATGGCTTTGCGTTTTGAGCCATGGTAAAGGTGACGCTCACTAAGATAAGGGCAAGAATTAAATGTATTTTCATAAAGAATAAGTGTTGGGATGTTAAAATTATTTGGGTTGAATTGAGAAAATTATTGAAGTATAATTTCCCTGGTTTCGTTGATGTATTCAGTTTTTATGTTAATGAAATAGACTCCTTTTGCAAAACTGCTAACATCAATGTTCTGTGTTATAATGCCATGAGACATGCCAAGATTCTTAGCATAAACAAGTTCTCCCTTCATATTCGTTAACAACAGGCTAAGATGACTTGGGGCCGATAATTCAAGGCTGACAGTTAAATTCTGATTTGTAGGGTTAGGGTAAATCGAAAGCTTATTAATTGAAGAAGTCATATTCTCAATTCCTGCTACTGTTCCAGACAATGTCAGGTTATCTACCCACAAATAATCTCCTTCCGCAGGGGTCAGCCCACTGGCTTTAAGAACGATAATACAGCTGTCGGGAAAATCACCCGTGAGGTAATTATAATTAATTGTAAAGTTCGCCCAACTCATCACCATGCCAGAGAGCGTGAGGTTGGCAGTTGCAACAGTTTCCCTTGAATTTGTCAGAGGATTCCATTTTGTTAGAGTTGAATGGATGGATCCGGCGCTTGTGCCCGAAAGCATATACTGCCACTTGCCGGTTAACTTAGAGGGCCTCTGGTTATATGCAAACCCGGAAACCGGTTGAAGCGTCATAGAATCAAGAATTCCGCTGACAGCGATCCCATTCACCACACCGCCGCCAACAGTATGTGAAGTTAGCTTCAGGTATGAATTCCCTGGAACACCGGGTGTTCCTTGTGTTGCAGTGAAAATGCCTGAAGCAGCGGTCTTATTATTCATAGTACCCCATTTATCAGGATTTAGGTATGTCCCAAAATTAACCCAGTTCTCAAAACTGAAATTCGGAACCTGAGATTTGCAAATCACTACAGTGCAAAGCAAGGCAATCGACATGATCGTTTTTTTTGTCATAATTATTCCCATTTATTTTGGTTGATTAAGTAAGCAAGAATTGCATTTATTTCTTCTTTAGAAAGGTAATATTCACATGATGGCATACAGAGTGGTGGAACAGGACCTAAAGGATCTGCTTTCTGAACAACATTGGCGCCATTTAATATTTTTTGATTAATGGAGTTGAATTGAGCCAGGAATCTGCTGTAAGTCCTGAAGGGCGGATTCTCGCTCAGCTTCTCGAAATCAGTATTTGTCTTTAATAATTTAATGATGCTGTCTGCAGTTTCTTTATCAGGGATCTTTAATTTGTCTGCTAAAGAAGCAAGCTCAGGGATAGTATATTTTGCATAATTCGTGTTTTTTACACCCCCTTTCCCACCGGCACCATGACATAAGATGCAGTTTTTTGTTTCAAACAAAACCTTGCCTCGTGTTATAAAATCACTTGGAAGTTGATTCTCCAACAGTGGAGCGGCACAAAATTGCAAAGTGGTGTCAATTCCTTTTTCAATTTTAGCAAGCTCAATTTCTGTTAGTTCCTGGCCTTTATCTAAGATGATAAATTTCCCTTGCATATAAAAATGACAATGGCCGCAAATGGAAGTACAGAAATAGGTAAAAATCCCGCTAGTGTCTGCCTGGAAAGGGACATCATATAAATGTCCTGCATCTACAAAGACAGGCCCTAACTTAAGTTCAGGGATATAAAAAGAATGTGTCACATCAACCGTGGTAAATCGCAATATTACCTTCTCTCCCTTATGAACTACGATGGTTGCTTTTTTAAATTCACTATTCCAGATATTCAAACCATCAACCTTTTCCGCCGTCCAGATTCCCTGAGTTGAGATGGCTGTAAGGTTTATTATCCGTGTTGATCCATGATTCCGAAAGGGGGAATAGTAATTGATTACCAGTGGTGTCCCGATAAGAACCAGCAGCAGGGCAAGGCCGCCTAATATTTCTTTGGTATTTGCTTTCATGGCACCCTGTTTTTAACCGATATAAAGCATAATAAAAGCAAGGGCGATTATCGTCGAAAATACTGCGACCGGGAGTAATGCCCTGAAGGCTGCCGTGGCAGAATTATACAAATGCTGCCCAACAAAGAATCCCTTATAAATGGCATAACCCAGCCCGATAAGTAACAAAGCAATCTGGATAAAACCGATATATTCAGGAATTACCGGATGCCAAAGAAAGTCGCGGGTCCCAAATAAATTCCATCCCCAACCTAAAGGATCTGAGATCACAGAAACTATATAGGAGCCATTTACCAGCAGCAAAGGCACACTGAAAGCGATCCAGGCTAGTAAGCCCAATGGGATCAAGATGTAGGAATAGGCCTTAAAGGCTTCCTTGTAAGAAACCGTGGTCGTATGAGAAAGCTTGTTTGACAAACTCGTGAACAGGAAAAATAGAGCCGGCACCACCAAAAGTGAAAACAACCATAAGATTACGACATAACTAAAGAAACCAATCCAGTTGTGACTTTGAGTCGGGTTCACCCAGTCTTTTAGAACACCGCTACTTCCAAGGTATATCAGGGAATATGCATGACTCGTCCCTACATCAATAAAGCCTTTCCAGGCTTCGTCGTATCCTTTTAAAGTGGTTTCTGTTGCAAAAGGCCTGAGATTCAGTGCAATGTTATCGTTGGGGCAGGATTTGACACATTCCATGCATAAGCCACAATTGTTGTTGCGGTCCAGGTTTCCCATGTATTCGAACCACGGACAACCCCAGCCATTTTCATTGCCACGGAGGCAACCTTTGTCGGTACAGTTCTTACAAACATCTTTGTCGTTGGACCTGAGCTCAAGCATGGCCGTTTTTGAATAGAGTCCGATAAAACCGCTCACCGGGCACACATGACTGCAAAAGGCCCGCTGTCTGAATACAATGGCAAGAACTGTTGCTAAAACAAGCATCGCGCCGACAACGAAAGAGCTGACAAAAGGACGTGTTACCAGTATGGCGCTGAAAGTGCATAAAATCAGGAAGTTAATGTTTGGAAGCCAGATGTTTTTTAAACGTTTTGGCCAAGTTAAGTTGAACCCGAACATTTTGTTTCGTAGATAATTTGTTTTCCCGGGTCTCACTTTGAAAAAGGACATACGTTGGAATAAATCCCCAAACCAGGGTAGGGGACACATCGCACACCATGACCTTCCGAGGAGAGGAACCAAAATTGCAATCAGCAGAAACCACCATAAGATCCAAAGCACTACGATCGCAATATTCCTGTTGCCCATTGGAGTCCCGATCAATCCTGAGATAATAATGATATAGAAGATAAACAAGCTCGGAAGGATCAGGATAAACTGAAATCCTTTCAATTTTGCAAACTTCTTCAGGAGCGGGAATTTTTTAAACAGGTTAATCCTGAATCCTTTGGATTCTGTTAAAAGATCCGCATATTGCTTGTTATCAGTGTTTTCGGCCATGTTGAATTAAAGTTTGTTTTTAATTCGCAGATAAAACATCGAAACCATACCAAGCAGAAAACCAATAAACCCACCCCAGCTTGCATGATAAGGCATGTTGGGTTCTACAATCATTTCACCTTGCATAAAAGGATGCATACAACCACAAGTGTGGGAACAGCGGTATTTGAACTTTCCGAAACCTTTGGCAATGATCGTAAAGTTTGAGGTGTCTTTCCAGTTATGGCCTTTTGAGGGGTTTCTGAATTTAAACGTCTTCTGATTGGGATGGATTTCGCAATCAACATCATATCCTTCAAGGTAAAAGCCATGAACGACATCCATCGATACCATTTTAAAATTCAGGGTATCGCCGCGATTGACCACAATTTTGGGCGGGTCATAGGAATATTGTCTGGCTTTAATGATATAATTGTGTCGAACAGGTTTTACAGAGGACCAACCCAGTCCAATGCCAACTGCACAGCCCAATACTGTAAACATTGCTACAAAAAGGAATATTCTAATGTTTTTCATCTAGGGTGATTAGGTCCCGTTTACGATTTTGCATTTATTTCGCTAAGCTAAAATTGACCATTACGCTTCCTGAAGCTGGAACAGTGATGCTTTGACCAGCTGCATTTAGCTTCTCATTCCAAACACTTAGGGTGTATTTTCCGGGTGGTACATTTGGGATTTTAAAGTTGCCTTCCTTGTCGGTGACCGCATAATAGGGGTTTTGCATCACCACTACGTAAGCTTCCATTTCGGGGTGAACATTACATAAAACAACGGATTGACAGCCCACTTTGTCGTATTTATGGGTTTTAATGACACCCTTTGGGTATTGTCCGAGGTCAAACTTGGCACAGGCGTCCGGACAAAACACGTTGTGCAGGACATCGTCGCTGTTCATGAAGTCTACAGTAGTCCCAACCAAAACAGGAAGAACCCTGGGTATAAAAGTCAGGTTCTTCTGATCCATATGAGGATTCTTGGACGGAGGGGCAAATGCGCCTGATGCTTTCTCGATATAGACAATCGTATTCGCCCGGTATTTTGCTTTTGCAGGATCAGTAGTAACTTGTCCTGTAATCTGTGAATATACACTGACCCAAGAGAGCGTCAGCACTGATGCCAAGATGGCAATTTTAAAAAATCTTTTCATTTTTGGATTCCCAATTTGAAATATAGAGTTATTGGACAACACAAGGAAAGTGCATGTCGCCGCTTGAACCCATCATCATATAATTAAAATGCATCTCGTAAGTACCAGCTGCATTGAACTTGCGGGTTCCATTGTAGATTCCTGTACCCATGTGGGTTATGGTCATCGTGTCAGAAGAGGCTCCCATGACAACATCGCAGGAATATGTGTCTACATTACTCATCATCCCGCTTTCCGTGACATTAAATGTAAAAGTCACAATGGAGTCAACTTTAGCCGGATTGGGTGTATAGGTCATTTGAATATCCATGTTCATAGGGTTGGCTGATTTCTTTTTGTCGCATGAAGACATTGCGAATCCAATACTTGCGATGAGAATGACGATGGCAAAAATTTGTTTTTTCATATTTTGTTTTTTTTGAATTTATTAATACAACTTTGACTTTGTTTTTTTTACTACAATGCAACTTCAAACCCGAGGTAGAGGTTGTTAAATTTGATATCTTCCGGATTTAAAACTGTTTCAATTTTGAATTTCATATTAGCTACTACCAGGGCGCTGATGTGCGGGATGACCTGGCTCACGCTCTCGAGTGTTCCCGGGTTTGCACGCTCGTATCGCAGCAAACCCGTTAGCCAAGGGTACATAGCATAATCTACCTCTGCATAATAAAGGTCGTATTTCTGATTTGCCGCAGTGCCGTTGATCCCGTTGATATAACCACCAATTATGTTAAATTTGTTGAGGTAGATGTTAATGTCGGAGCCGACCCTGTAAAAGTCAAAGTCAATCCCATCTTTAGTCCCAACACCTTTATATCCGAAAACGCCAATGGCAACGGATTTCTCAACGACACTGGCTTCCGGATTTTCTGAGTTAATTTTGCTTGAACCATCATAGCCCATTCCTCCGAACTTATAAGCAAGCCTGCCATAGAAGTCTTTGCTGGCATTCACATCTTCAAAAGCACCATTTCCATTGACCATACTCAAGACATAGCGAAACCGGCTTTTCAGGATTCCACTGGCTTCAAGACCCAATTGAAAATTCTCGATTCCGAATGTTGTCGCACCATGAACATGGCCAGCAACAAATTTTCGTCCCATGCTTGGGTCGTAGGTGTTCATTGCATAAGCCGAATTTGTCAAACCCCTGTGATGTGTGGCAAAAGGTACCATTTCAGGGATAAACTGCCCAACCTGGATGTAAAGTGCATGCTGGGGAATCCATTTGGTCAGGAGGTTGTCGAACTTGATATAAAAACGGTCGAGGCTGCCGGCTTCCCCGTTTTCAAATAAATGAGCCCCAACGAAAACAGTGATGTCTTCTCCCAGCGTCCCGGCAGCTAGCAATTGAACTGCAGGCATCACGAACTCAGATGTGGTGGCACTGTCGACGGTCGTTACCTGGAAAGCAGACCTGGCACGTAAAGCGAATGGAGCTGTTCCGGGCATGGAGCTTGGCCACACACTGTTGGGCCACACTTTTTTATTAGACTCAGAACCCATTGAAACAGGTTCCTCTTTTACTTTGTCTTCATCATCTTTAGGATATTGATAGCCATTTATCCGGAAGGCTTCTCCAAAAGGTGTCATCTTGGGGTAAATGGCATGACAAGTGACACAGCTTGTCTTGTATTTCCTGGAAAATGCCGGGATTGCCTTGATAGAAATGGTGGATAGACCAATCGTCAAAACTGTAATTAATAAAATGAATAGTAATTTGAATTTCATCAGGCATCGTTTTATTGCTGTGGATAAAAAAGTATTCGCTTTATTTCTCAGTCCATTATTTGAGAGCTTTCCGTGACTGTATTCTATCGATTTTCATAACATGCATTACTAGCATGAAATGATTTTTTGAGTAAAATAGTATTAGAAAGCTTGTGAACTGGATATGCCAATTCAAGATCCGAGCTGGATCTATAGAAGAATCAGCGAATTAATTCAAATCCGGAAGACAGCAGTAAAGGGGGCCGATGTTCGATTTAGCGGAGGCGGCTGAGTAGAAGCAAAGCTGCCAGGAATATATGAAGCGATCAGATTCGGAATGCTAACTGTTTCCAGTACAACGAGATCTGAAGATGTAGGCGCCGAGATTTCGACTGCCTGTTTTTCAAAGGTGTCTTTCAGTTTATAAGAAGCCGAAACGTCTTTACAGGAACGGCAATGGCCATCACAACAAGCCTTGGCTTTAGAAAAAACGGCAATATTGAAGAGCTTTCCCCCACAGAAATGCATTTGTACGCTGGGGCCAATTGTTCCCAGAAGTAGTAGCAATGCAATGGATATGGAAAAAAACCTTTTCATCATAAGGGATCAAAAATATAACAAATAATCAATAAAGTACATAAATACTTCTGATTAACTTAAAATTAACAAATTCAATTTCGCCGCATGTTATTGTTTAACGGGAGCGGCTGGAAAATCAGGATCAGATGCGAAGCTCTAGTCTGCGGTATTCTAGTTTTGAATTGCCAAAATTAATTAGCAATCCAACTTCTATCCCGGTTGCTTTCAGGTAATTAATCACTTGAGCCTGATGCTCAGGCACAAGAGCTTTAACTGCTTTCAATTCAATAAGAACTAGATCATTGACGAGTAAATCCGCATAAAAATTCCCCACATTTTCATTTCTGAAATAGACGCTGATTGAATGTTGATCTTTTACGGACAGCCCGTTTTGTTTCAGTGCAATTATCATTGCTTTCTCATAAACAGATTCCAAAAATCCCGCCCCTAGTTCTTTCGCCACTTCAAAGGCTGATTTTAAAATTAATTCGGTAATTTCTTCATACTTCATTTAAATTCTCCTTCCTTATTAAATTCTCTTTGATGATATATATAAAGTTGCTTTACTATATATACGTAAAAAGGGGCCATGACTGGAAAGATAATACGGTATTTTTTTCAGGGATGGATAGGATAGACAGGATTGGGTTCGTAATTTTGGGCTAGGTGAATGAGCTTTGGGTTGCCAAAATTAATGAGGATGCAAGTTCGATGCCTGTTATTACTAGAATCACATTGCAATTTATTTGAAAAAATGGCCTTTGACTGGTAAGTAAGATAAGATTTTTTGCAGGGATGGATAGGATAGACAGGATTAGTTTCGTCGTTCTGAGCGAGGTAACTGAGCTTTAGGTTGCCTAAAATAATGAGGATGCCAAGCTGGATTTCAATGGTTTTTAGATTTTAAATAATTGAACGATGCTTTCAGATCCTTGTAAATTAATGCTTTTGCTTCGAAAAGAATCAGGAAGTTCTTTCCTTTCTTGTCAAATTATCCTGTCCATCCTGCCGATCCCTGTTATTACTAGAATCACATTGCAATTTATTTGAAAAAATGGCCTTTGACTGGTAAGTAAGATAAGATTTTTTGCAGGGGTGGATAGGATAGACAGGATTG
>SESG01000032.1_pt1 | contig 38713 bp, 46 predicted proteins | sample 3171421 | NCBI WGS metagenome assembly SESG01 (sample SAMN10866946, study PRJNA518727) | freshwater metagenome | biome: subpolar coniferous forest; feature: holomictic lake; material: water; isolation source: holomictic Lake 227, 6 m and 8 m depth | place: Canada: near Kenora, Ontario | collected...
TTTTGGCAAGAAGAATCTTAAGAAGATGCATGACTTCCTAGTTAGTCTAATGGCAGGATGTGATCAGATCATCGGCGAAGCTAAACTTAATAAGACTCCTAGAGCTAAGAAAGCAGTTCCAGCAGAGAAGTTGGTTGCTAAACTCAAGTTCAAAGCAACAGATGACAAGTTAGGTGTTACCAGTGTACCGCCTGTGCAGATTATTGGTGCTAGTGCGTGTGTAGTGTATAATACAAAATCACGTAAGATTGGATACTATCAAGCTAAAACAAGTGCGGGGCTTACTGTAAAAGGTACAAGTATTGATAACTTTACAGATAAGAGCGCACAAAAGACTCTACGCAAGCCAGAGATTCAATTGCGTGAGTTTAAGGAACAGAATACGCAGAAGCGTGTTGAAACGTGGATTGGCAACATCAAGGCCACTGAGGTCTCACTCAATGGACGTATTAACGCAGAAGTAATGATTTTGAAAGTGTTTAAATGATTAATTTTACAACTCATAATAGTAAAATACATACACTTAAACCTGGGGATAAACATTTTCAAATTCCAGATAAGTTTACCATTATTCGCAGAGCGGGTTTTGAAATTGATGCCAAGTGCCCAACACAATATAAACAGATTATTGCCGAGTGTTATCAAAGAGGTTGGTTAACTCCTGTTGCTAATGTAACAGAACGTGAAATGATTTTTATGGGGTTAAGTGATGATTAAGGGATTAGAGCATGTGGGCGATACCCACAAGTGTAATGTATGCTCATGTGAGTTTACAGATGATGAAGGTGGGTTACAGGGCTATTTTGGAATATTGCCTGTAGCATTTTGCCCGACTTGTTATAGTTCAATGTATGATATGGTACAACAGGATATAGAAGGAGCATTTGAATGAAGAAAGTATATTTTATTAAATGGTTGGGGAGTAAGTTAGTAGCAGAAGTTAAGAGTTGGGATCGTTGGCAGTGGATGTGGATGGTAACCTGCGGATGGGGAACTAACGCTATTATGTATCGTGATGAAAATCCAAATGTGTTTTACGGCTTCTTAATTTTTATTGCAGTATTTTGGTTTGGTTACGGCATAGTGTACAATAGTATTAAACAAGCATATCAAAAGTTTCAAAAAGAGCAAGACAAAATGTTAGAACATTTAAAAGACATTGGTTAATATGAGCAGATTTTATACAACTGTATATAAAGAAGTTGAAGTTGATATTGATTGGGAAGATGTACCTACTGGGGACCTAATTGAAGAACTTGAACTACGTGGTGCTGGTAGTCCAGAATACGGAGATGGTAAGGATGTATTGGAAACCATCTACAATAAACGCAGGATGGGACAGGACTATCAGCGTGAATTGGACGAACTTATATTTTTAGGATTGGGCAAGATAGCATGAAATTCTTTTATAAAGAACTAGCAATCGTTGCCATAATGTTGCCGTTGGGGTTTGCAATTACATATTTTGCCTTGCCCAAACACGGTGTAGTAGTGTATAATTGTGATATAGCAGAGATTAGTCCAGATATCCCAGTAGCAGTTAAAGAACAATGTCGTAAGTTGAAACGATAATGAACAAAGAAGAGGCGGCAATTAAAGTGGCAGCGGCTCGTAAAAAATGTTTAGATTCTGCTTGGGAATATAGCAGAGCTAGAGACGAAGAAAGAAAGATTTTGACAGAAGAAGCAATAAGAAAACAATTAGAAAAGGAAACAAAATGAGTTTGATCCCAATGGTAGTAGAAAAAACAAGTAGCGGCGAACGTGCATATGATATCTACAGCCGATTACTCAAAGAACGCATTGTGTTCTTAAATGGTCCAGTAGATGATCATTCTGCTAACGTAATTGTAGCACAACTACTATTCTTAGAATCAGAAGATTCAGATAAGGAAATTAACTTTTATATCAACTCACCGGGCGGGGCAGTTACATCAGGCTTGAGCATCTACGATGTTATGCAGTTTATTAAGCCAGATGTAGCAACCTACGTTATGGGTCAGGCATGTTCAATGGGTTCGTTTCTGGCGCAAGCAGGTGCCGCCGGTAAACGTTTTGTATTGCCAGAAGCTCGCACAATGATTCATCGTGTATCCTCAGGTACTCCAGGTACACGCGGTTCAGTTCATGTACAAGATTTGCAATTTGAAGATGCTAAACGTTCATTCGAAGAATCAGTTCGTGTTAATAAACGCTTAACAGAATTGTATGTACGTCACAATACTGCGGGCAAGAGCTACGAAGAATTGTTTGACACAATGAAGTTCGATACATTCTTATCAGCAGAAGAAGCAGTTGCATATGGGTTGGCTGATAAAATTATCGAAAAGCGTCCGGAAGAGAATCTCTGATAGTTTAATTTCTTTGTTAGGTGAGATAATTATGAGTATGGGGACAAAATTCTCATCAGGCATATTAAGGCACATAACAAGGAAACTAAAATGGACAAAATTAAACATCACATTCAAGATTTAAAAAAGATTGACACTCAACGTAAACAATGGTTGATCCTGAGTGCTTTCGTTGCGGTAATGATTTCAGTAATTATATTCAACTGGGACTTTGATGGTTCCCGTAATATTTCTCTTATATTAGGAAGTCTAGGACTACTAGTCTCCGCAGTTTGGTGGTACTGGACAATGCGAGTAGTTAGGCACCTTATCTGTTTTCGCACAGAAGAAACAGAACTGCTATGTTCAATTGTAGAAGAAATTCGCGAAATTAAAAAAGATGTTAAGGATAGTTTTGAAAAGACTAGGAAAGATTAAATATTGATGTTATAATAGTAGTATGTTATAACAACATATCGGTCTAGGCGTCATCCCGATTAATAAACTCTGCCGCCATTGTTCATAAAGGAAAACAACAATGGCAAATTTACAACCAGTGCAGTACAAATATACCAGCACTAAAGAATATCACAACGCATTTCCCTGCGCATATCGTCAGTGGCGAGCAGATAGTCACTGTAATCTAAATCACGGTTATGCTTTTAGCATGAAGTTCTATTTTGGAACTAATGATTTGGATGTTCGAAACTGGGCGGCTGATTATGGTGGACTAAAAGAGCTCAAAGGTATTTTGGAAGATCAATTTGATCATACAACGCTAGTAGCCGCAGATGATCCAGAATTGGAGTTCTATAAAGAAATGGAACGCCGTAAGTTAGCCAAACTAACCATTCTGCCCAAACTAGGTTGTGAAGCACTATCAGACATGCTATACAAGTATATAAATGGTGTTTACATTCCAGATAATTGGGGTCCGGGTGAGGCGGCTCGTTTATGGTGCTACAAAGTAGAAGTTCGCGAAACCCAAAGCAATATGGCTTATAGAGAAGGTCATAGAGAATGGAACGAAGACTTATTCGCGGATTGACATTTACCAAAATGTGTGTTATAATAATATTATGATAGCACATATGAAACTTAAACTAGTTAAACTTGACAGGCGCCATAGCGGGCGTAGCATGTTTACCCATCGTTTAGAATTTGAGGGCGATTGGAAATCCCGTGCTGTTAACTTTATTCGAGCTCGCAATTGGCTACAAGAACGATTTGGACATAGTTCAGAACTAGGTCATTTGTATACCTATGATACCCAACCAACTTGGGCGTGGGATTCCGAACACGGTCGTAGATTTGTTTATCTTACAGGTAGTGCTCTAACACAATTTGTTTTAATTAAAGATCAATTTGAGAAAGAAATTGCATGATCAAACGCATAGGCTTTGCTTGTAAATGGATTGATAATCCAGATCAGGTTAACGGCATTAAATCTACTGATGATGCCAAACGATATAATACTGGATCCACTACTGTATCTTGGTTAAATAGACAGTCAAGGGAAGTAGCGGAGCAAAAGTTATGGAACCTAATGGTAGGCAATATCGAGGCAACTCGATTATTGGTAGAACGTGTTAGTCAACTGGCCCCTCATCTTAGGATGGTTAGGCTTTCTAGCGACATTCTCCCTGTGTATACTCATAGTAGCTATGCTGATTATTGGCGCCAACCTTCTGTTATATCATACTGCGAAACCGAATTTAGACGAGTGGGTGATCTTGCTCGAGCTAGTGGTGTGCGCCTTAGTATGCATCCTGGGCAGTTTACAGTGCTTGCTAGTAGTAATCCAGGCATTGTCGAACGTTCGATAGAAGAATTCGAATATCATGCTGACATGGCACGGTGGATGGGCTATGGCAAAACATTTCAAGACTTTAAAATTAACGTACACATCTCAGGCCGTGAAGGGCCGGCTGGCATTAGAGCCGCCTACCAGAGACTGTCACCTGAGGCTCGTAACTGCATCACAATTGAAAACGAAGAAAACGCATGGGGGTTAGATGATTGTCTTACTATTAGTGATATTGTTCCTATTGTCCTCGATATACATCATAATTGGATACGTGAAGGGGAATATATCTCTCCAACTGATGATAGGGTTAAGCGTGTTGTGGATAGTTGGCGTGGCATTCGCCCTACTTTGCATTATTCAGTTAGTCGTGAAGATGTCCTTATTGGTCACAATCCACTAGTTGTACCCAACCATTCTCTGTTACTAGAACAAGGATACAAAAAACAAAAGATGAGAGCCCACTCTGACTTCTACTGGAATAAACCAGTGAACGAATGGGCTCTAAGCTTTCTAGAAACTCACGATATTATGTCAGAATCTAAAGGCAAGAATCTTGCCAGCTTTGCTCTAGCCGAGCAGGCTAAATCTCTTACTTTGCTTTAGGCTTACGAGTAGTAGCTTTCTTAACAGTAGTCTTAGCTTTCTTAACAGCGGCAGGCTTCTCTTCTTTAGCAACTGGAAAAGAAGGTGTTTCTACCTTGTATGGTGCGGCTTCTACAACTTCTGTTTTCTTACGAAAGAATACGAAGTAAGCAACTACAGCAATAACGATTAGTCCAATAATTAATTCCATGATAATGATTCCTTTTAAAGTTAACAGTATATTTAATCCGATAAATACCAGTATGAAAGAAAATGATTACGATTTTATTAAGTGGGCAACACTACAGGAAACTAAAGGTCCTGCCCGGTTAACTCAAATCAAGCTAACCTACGGAATGAATGATTTAGACCCTAGTATTTCAGAAGATACTATGGAGTATCATTACGGTAAGTTATATAAGGCCTACGTTAATCGGTATAATACCGGTGAAGGCGACCCGGAGTTTAATGAAGCAGGTGCATTCCTACATGCTATCTACTTTAGTCAGTTTAAATCACCTGCGGGCTCAAATAGCCCAGACGGCGAAATATTAGATTTTATAAACGAACATTTTGATTCTTTTGATACATTTAAGAAAGAATTTTTGAAAACAGCAATGGGCATACAGGGATCAGGTTGGGTTTATCTTTCTCGTAATGGCCAAATTAAAACCATTAGAAATCATCAAATTAAAAAAGATATATTGGTACTTATTGACTGGTGGGAACATTCCTTTGCCTTGGATTATCAGGCGGCAAAGGATAAGTATTTAGATAGTCAATGGAAGATCATTGATTGGGATATTATAAACACTCGGAGGTTAGATAAACAGTAATAAACAGTTGAAGTACTCCACTAAAGATAGTATACTAATCAAATGCTTAAAATAAAAAATCTAACAGCAGTATCGGAATCAAAAGAACTACTCAAAAATATTAACCTACAAGTCAAGGCTGGCGAGATACATGCAGTCATGGGGCCAAAGTTCAGCGGCAAATCAGCACTAGCACATACTATATCAGGTCATCCGTATGTTATAGTCAATGAAGGCCAAATCAAATTTCACGGTAAGAATATTCACACAGCCGAAGCAGACGTTCGCTATAAGGCAGGCATCTTTACTGCATTTCAATATCCTCCAGAGTATGATGGATTGACCAATTGGAAGATTGCTGAGACCGTAATTACCAACAAAGACCCCAAGATTAAAGACCTTCAGCTTAAATATACTACATGCATCGAATTATTGTCACTAGGTAATGATCATGGTAGTAAGGCTGTTACCGGCAGTGCTATGACAATGAGCGAAGCTAAACGAAACGAAATTGTATTAATGTTATTAAGCAATCCTGATCTAGTTATACTAGATGAAATTGATCAAGGATTAGAAGATGACGAAATTGTTTTAGTATCCGCATTGATTCGAGATTATATCAAAGAAAATGACAAGGCCTGCATAGTTATTACACACAGTCACTTATTATTAAAATTGCTAGACCCCTCGCATGTTCATGTTATGATTGATGGTGAGATCAAACTGAGTGGTGGTGAGGAATTACATAAAAGGATCGTAGAAGATGGGTATCCAGAGTTTTCTTAAAGCACAAAAAGGCGATCCGGACTGGGCATTTACGCCCGAAGAATTTTTTGACAAAGAATTCACAGTTATTGACGCTAACCTAATTGAGTTAGGTCAGGATAAAACAGACAAGATTGTACTTCGTCATAGTCCCAACGAAAAGAAGATGTTGGCCAAACACTTACGAATTGATGTCCGTGAAAACGCTACATTAGATCTAACTGTTTTAAACGAAGCATCAGTTAGTCTACAGCAGGTGTTTATATATGAAATACGTCTTAGAGAAGGCGCAAGTCTTAACATGGGGCTGTTTGTTAAGGGCGGGCTATTAAACAAGCATATTATTCAAGTTAATCTAGATGATGCTGCTAGTTTTAATGGCTTTGGTTATGCCATGAATACAGCAGGCGGCGATACAGAGATTATAACCAAACTAGATCACCAAGGTGCATATTCAACTAGTAATCAGTTCTTTGCATCCGAGGCCGGAGCACATAGTCAAACTGTATTTCAGGGCATGGTCAACGTGCAAAAGACTGCACACTCTGCGCAAATTGGCATTGAAAATGTAAACTTAAATCTAGGTGGTGGGTATTGCCATGGGGTACCAGAGATTTACAATGGTTGCGACTCTGCTAAAGTTAATAGCGGTAGTACTACAGAGCCAATGGATAAAGATCGTGTATATTACCTACAAACACGTGGATTAACGCAAGCGGCTTCAGAAGCATTAATTATTACTTCTCATCGAGATATCGTACTAGCACTTGTACAAGATCAAGAAATTAAAGAAGAAATTGAACAACTGTTTATTAACGCTTAGAGCTTACTGATATCATCGGCACTTGATGCAGGGCGATCCCAGATTGTCCTGCGCTCAACCCCTTTCTTCTGAGCAAATCGTTTACAATCACAATTAGGACATACGTGAAAGTATGTATTGCTCCTACGTTTTGGCTCTACTTTTGATTGCGGTCTCTCAAATACTCCCCCGCACGAATCACACCTAAATACACAGATCATCTGCGTTCTTGCATAGGTGTGTGTATTGCCTAGCTTGCTCATTCTAGCGTGTTTCGTTAGAATCTTTCGATATTCTAATAGCATCAAGTATTTACATTATGATTATAAAATTTCTAGGTAAATAGTTCAAAGAGAGCCTTCCTAGGAAAACATATGTCAACAACTCCATTCGATCCATCAAAACAGCAACATATTAACGTCGGTACCCAATCAAATGACGGTACTGGTGATAGTATACGTGATGCATTTGCCAAAACCAATATTAACTTTGATCAACTGTTTGAAGCAGTTACTACGATCGGTACTACTACTGGTACATCAACTAGTACTGTTGGTTTGCGTTTTTCAAAACTACAAGACTACGCTGGACATAGAATTGCTGATCCGTTAGAAAGACTAACAGGCAATAAAGTTATTTCTACAAGATCCACAGGAACTGTAAGTGGGACTGCTGAACTGGTAATGTCTACACTAGTTGAAGGGCAAGGTATATCAATCCAGCATGTTATTGTTGACTCTACTAATTCTAATATTGTTATTACGAATAACTCCAGCAGATTAAGTACTGATCCTAACCCATACCTGAGTGCTAATTTAAGTGGTACAAGCACATACCGAGCTGTTAAGTTTGCTGATCCTATTGCTAGTCAAGATCTAGTAACACGTCAATACCTATACGATAATTTCCTAAATCGTGATGGCGTAACACGTTCAGGTACAGAAACAAATACAAGTACCGTTGCTGGTGGAAGTACACTACGCGGTAACGTTAGATTATTAACTACAGCTACTACTGCTACTCATCTAGTTAATAAATTCTACGCTGATACAAAAATTTCTCGTGCTGGTATTGATGCAATAGATTCATTTACTGGTCAAGCAAATGCAGATTTTGGTACAATGACTGGACCGTTGATCCTTTCACGTAAACCAGTTAAAGCAGATGACATAGACAACGGTGGATTTATTGCCGCAACAAAAAACTACGTTGATGACAACACATATTACAGTGGTAATAATTTATTCATTACTAAGAAAGGTCGTGACTTTCAGCCAGACGTGCCACCAGAAAAGCGTGGACGTAATTATCAATATTCATTTGGTAGTTTGAACTATGCGGCTCGATATGCTGAACAGTTAATTGCAGTAAGCCAAATTGAAGTAGGCGACTACGCTAGACTTATTACACACGATGCTGGAACCCCATGTACTATTACCGCAGTTGAAGATGACTATTATGGTAACAACCTTGCTAGACTTACATTAAACGCAGGCGAGAATGGTTCCGATCAGTTTGGTGCTGTTGAAACTGGTCGTTTTACTATTTTCCCCGGACAATACATTCAAGGTGTTGACAGTAATGCAATCGCCCTTATTGAAGGTATTGATACATTTACAGGATCAACTGAAGGTGAGGTTTATCGTATTTCATATGTTGACTACGGTGACGATTTTAATACACAAATTAGAACAGAAACTATCCCTGGCGGATCTCCAAACCAAATAAGATTTAGCTTCTTTGGTCCAGGTAGCAATAGAATGGTTCCTATTCCAGAATTCTGGATTGGATATAAATTTTACACTGACCCGTATTCTGCTGTAAGAGCAGGAACTATTGTAGCCATTGAGTCAGTTGTTGATAATGCTGGTATCTATAGCAATTCCTTTATTGTAGAATTTGAAACCGGACATGTTCCAAGTGCCGGACAGGAATATCTCAGTACCGAATGGCATGTATATTCTGGTGATTTCATGTTAGGCGAACCACTAGTATATAATACCGATGTAAGCGCACTTCAGATTTCCTTTATGATTGAATCGGGCGAATACACTGAACAATATCCAATTAGACTTTCAAACAATACTTCTATCAGAGGTGATGAATTCCGACGTGTTATTATACGTCCAGCAAGAGGGGTAAGTAACAGTCCTTGGTCAGATATCTATTTCCGTAGAGATGCACAGATTGACGGATTACAAACTGTTGGAATAAACACTGCTACTGACTATGCTACGTCTACTCCACTTACATCAACTGGAAATTTAGCCGGAACATCAGTTACTCCAAATACTAACACTTCCGGTGTTAGTTCTTTTTCATTAAGTGTTGGCGGAGACTTCCCAGAAGAATATATTGGGTATGTATTTGTTGGTAATGGTGGAAAGGGCGTTGTGTTGTCTAAAACTCCAGGCGGGTTTGTAGTTAAGATTGGTTCAACTCCATTAGAGTCTAGTGAAACCATTCCGTCAGGTAGCTGGCATTTATACGAACCGATCACATTTGGATATCAATACTTAAAAGATCCAACACGACCACTAAACGTATTAAACACTACCACTAACGTGGGCGGGTTTATTAATGCATCTGCGTTAGTTGCAAGCAATCGCACACTTATTCAAGATCAGTCAATTGCCTATTTAGATGCTAACTACCCAACTCTTATATATAACAGAGACAAGTGTTATCGAGATATTGGTATTATTGTTGACGGTATAGCATATGACATGCTAAACGGCGGATGGCTCAAAACTGTTAACGCTGGCGACTCATATAGAAATGTCGCTGTTGTTAAACAAAATCAGTTAACCGCAACAGTTGCTACTGTCTACAATATTAATAATATTGTACAAGATCTATTTGTGGCCAATCCTATCGGTATTGAACCTGATGCTTCTGTTATTGTGGCAGACCTAGTACAAAGTTGTGCTAGAATTATTGATAACGATCCTGCATACAATCCACCAAAAGATAATAGCGACATGGATGTATTTTTGTGTAACGATGCTAACGTTCTACGTTATCTGAGCGCACAGAATCATGGTGGTTTCATGATGGTACTTGACCCACAAGGCCAGATTAAAAATAAATCACCGTACTGCCAAACAGCTTCATCATTCTCACAGAGTATTGCTAAACAGCGTTTTGCTGGTGGTATGTTTGTTGACGGCTTTGCTGGTAACGTTCAGTGTTACCCAGTTGATGTTAGCGATCCGCTAAAGCTTCAGGTAAACGGCCTGCGTCGTCGTCCACAGGTTCCTACCTTCTTTAACGTCCGTGGTATCCGTTATGAGGTTGACTTCTTTGCTGACTTTGTTGAAGATGATATTATAACTTATCCAGACGGGAATACTGTACAGACCTATGCCGCTACATTAAGATTAAATCCGTTAACACCAGGTGGTATTCCAAACGAAGTAGTACTAACTGATGTCACTGGTGGATTTACAACTTCAACAAATTATATTCCTATTATTATCGATCAACCTAGTGGTGTTGGTGGTTTAGGTGCTAGAGGATATGCAACTAGTAACGGTACTGGTAATATTAATTCTATTGTAATTACTTTCCCAGGAACTGGATACACTACAAAACCTGCTATTACAGTCGGTGGTGCAATATTTAACAACCTAGTAATTGTCAATGGCGCAATCACTGCCGCTAGTATTGTTAGTGGTGGATTAGGTTACGCTGTAGGTTGCGGATTTAAGATTGTTGCGGTCGGTGCTAGTAGTGTTGTTCAAGCAACAGGTACTGTTACTGCCGTAGATAGTACAGGTGCTATTGGAGCATTTACATTCAACACCGGTGGCGCAAACTGGGATAGTACAGTTCAATATCGTTTAGAATTTGGTACAATTTCAATATCTGTTCCAGATATTGTTCCAGGATTTATCGATGCAGTTCCTCCAGTGTTCGAATTAGTTACTGCTGGTAACCGTTCTATGCTGGCCAATGACTACACACAGGTTAACGATTTAGGGTATGGTATTCTATGTACCAACGGTGGCTTGGCAGAAGATGTATCCATGTTCACATACTATTGTTATCGTGCTTATTATTCATGCAACGGTGCGCAGATTCGTTCAACAACTGGTTCATGCGGTTATGGTGAATATGCGTTGACTGCTGAAGGGTCAGATCCTAATGAAGTTCCGACCGATGTTGCTCTATCATATCCGTTAACTCAGGTTGCTAGATCATACGTAAATAATCCGTTGTTCCCAGCGATTGCAGGTCAAACAAGTATTTTCATTACAGTTGATCCTCTCAACGGCGGTTATCCTCCATTAAATGGTAGCCAGGTAGAGATCAATCACTCGGGTATTATTAAGACATATACTGTTGGTGCGGCAAGCCCAGCATTAGATTCTAATAATAACATTGTACCTAACGTATATGAATTATTCTTTACATCGGGCAATGCTCAATCAGGTACAGGTAATTTAGGATTACTAGCACCATTATCAAACGGTGATATTGTAATTGTTAGAGCAGAAACATTAGTTAAATTAACAGGACTAAATCCTGACACAGTTAGTAGACCAAGTACATCATTAGTATTCAATGATGATCCTACACAAGTATATCACGTTACTGGTTATAGTACTCTACAGCCAGATAGCTCAGTGTTTGTTTATACTTTAGAAAATTATAACTATATAACTTTCCAATCAACAGAGCAAGGTCTTACATATCCTACTATAGATAATGCCGGAACAGGATACACTACTGCAACTGTCAATCTTGGTGTTAGTCAAACAACTGGAATTGTACATGCTGTCCAAGGCGATCAGGGTGCAGGTACTTCTGGTATCCAAACATTAACATTGAATACTGTTTCAAATATTTTAATCGGTCATGTTATAACTGGTAATTCAATTATCACCGGAACAGTAGTTACCTATATTAATAGTGCTACTAACGTTATTGGTCTTGGATTACCGACCACCGGTCTAATTAGTAGTGGCACTGCATTAACATTCTCAGCAACACCTCCACAAGTATATCCAGTAGTATCAAGTTCTGGAACAATAACATCAATATCTGTTGGACGCGGTGGAGTAGGATGGAATGTAACTGCAACAACTATTAGTATTAGTGGTGATGGTGTAAATGCTCATCTACTTCAAAATATTAATATTGCCGGAGTTCCGGGGTCACGTACTATTAAAATTAGTCCATTAGATCTAACAAGTCAAAATAGAATTTCATCAGGCTTAACTAGCGATCCAGTAAAGTATTATCAATTTGCTGTTAACGATCAATTCTACAATATTATAGCGTACCGTCCAACTGCGGTAACTGGTCAAGCATGGGCAGAGATTGATATTGACCGTCCATTAAACAAACCAATTTCACAGGGAACAATTTTACGGGCAGGTCTAGAGGTTAACTCTGGTGGTACAATTACCAGTAGAATCTCAACCATGCGAGCAACAGGACACGACTTCTTAAACATCGGTACCGGTGGTTATGCTACAACACGTTATCCAAATGATTTATACGGACCTCCACTACAAGCAATTAGTCAACTAAAAGAAGTTACTGAAATTAATAAAGGTCGTGTTTACTATATGAGTACTGACCAAGACGGTAACTTCCGTGTTGGATCTGCACTACGAGTTAACCAAGCGCAAGGATCAGTAAGTATTTCAGTTCCCATCGACCTAAGTAATTTAACTTCTATTAGCTTAAAACGTGACTTAGGGCCTCCTATAAATGAGTTCTCTACAGACAATACAATGATCACGGAAGCGGACTATAAGGTTCCAACCGAACAGGCTGTTGCTAACTATCTAAATCGTCGTTTAGGTTTAGATCGTAACGGCGCTATCTATCCTGGTTCACCATTAGGTCCACAGTTCCTTGATTTAAAAGGTCTGTTGACAATGAAAGGCACTATCAAGATGGGGCAGCATTGGGTTACTGATATGCCTAGTCCGCGTCCTGGTATTGGTAGCGATGCCGCCAATAAAGATTATGTAGATGGAAAAGTTTCTCTACAAGGAACTAAAGCAACAGATACTAACGGTACAAGTACATCAATTACACAAGGTCAAGGTGTAATGGCAGGTCCATTGCAATTATTTGCTGATCCTGATGTTGTTACTATTACTGCAATTCAAGATTCTATTGCTCCAACAAAAACTATATATCTATCTTTTGAAGATCTTGAAAAGTTAACTAGAGAAGCACAAATTAATGGTGCTGGTATTGTAAATGGAACTCGTATTGAATACCTAAATTATTCAAACAATTCTATTACACTAACACAGAACATTACTTCTAGTATATTAACAGGCGCAGTTGTTAGCGTTGATCCTATTGCACAAGCTGTAACTAAAAAGTATGTTGACAAACATAATCAATTAAATCAGTTAAATGATGTAACATTAACCAATCCTGTAAACAATGATTTCTTAATGTTCAGTACCCCGTTAGTTGTTAATACTGCAACTAATCCTCCTGTTTATAATGCTGGTACTAGATCAGTTAACGTAGCAAACAATGTTACAACAATTACTAATAACACCACATCAAATGGTGGTGGTAGTGATCTAACTGTAACACGTTCTGCTAATACTGTAACATTTAAACTTGTTGGTGGTCAAGGATCTAATAATCCTATTACTGATTATCATATTAATAATGATGCTCAAGTTCAACAAATTAAACTATGGTTAAATACCGCCACTGTTACCGCAAGTGCTCCAACTGGAACACAACGTAATATTCAGTTAAGCCTAGGTTCTGCACAGTTTGACAATGTAATGTTTACTGGAAGTAATGGTTGGATTAGTTTACGCACTGCTACAACTATCGCAGATGGTATTATTCCTAGTAAGCATGCATTCATCCCAGCAGGTGGTGGTGTACTTGGTGCAACTAATACTGCTGCCAACACAGCCGCGACATATGTAAGTTCAGCAAGTATTCAAACATGGTTGCAGGATATTGGGTCAGCTTGGTCATTCAACAGCAATCTAAATCCTCAGACAGATGTACTACAAGGATTAGGAACTTCAGGTAAACGCTGGAGCACAATATATGCAAACACAGCAATTCTTAACGGTGGTCTTACTCTAAATACCAATGCAAGTATTAGTACAGATCAAACCACTGCTAATTTGTTTAATGCAGGTGTAACGACAGGTAATTTATTTGGGGCGGCAACATCTGTTAACATTGGTTCATCGGCTGGGACTACTAATATTAAAAATGGCATGAACGTCACTGGTCCTGTAGCATTTGCTGATACTGTAACATTTAATGGATCTGCAACGTATGTAAGTAGCACTAATACTGTATTCACTGATAACTTGATTGAATTACATACTCCAGGTGGGGGAGTAAATGGAGCATGGGGATCAGATGATAACAAAGATATTGGATTCAGAATTCACTATTATAATGGTGGTGACCTAAACGCTGCCCTGGTAATGGCGCACGATTCTAGATATTTAGAATGGTATGATACAGGCGCAGACGGTGGAAGTGTATTCTCTGGCACTACATACGGCACATTCAAGACTGGAGTTGTTAGACTAGCTGGTAGTAATGCCGCGTCAAATCAAACCTCCGGTGACTTAATTGTTTCTGGTGGGGCTGGCATTGGCGGCAGTTTATATGCTGGTAACATTTACGATAACAGCAATAGAGTAGTTACCAATGTTGATGCAAGCGTAAGTGGTGTTGGATTGAGTGTATCAGCAGAAACACAAACTGGACCAAGCGCATCATTTACTATTGCATCAAACGCCACAAGTGCTAATACTGGTGGCACTATTGTTGCTCGTGACAGTAGTGGTAACTTTAGTGCTGGAACTATTACTGCTAGCTTGAGTGGAAATGCATCTAGTGCCGATTATGCTACATCGGCGGGAACTGCAGGAAGTGCCGGAACTGCAGGAAGTGCCGGCTCGGTAACCAACGGTGTATATACAACCGGTGATCAAACTATTGGCGGTTCTAAAACATTTAGTAGCACTATCTTATTAGCAGATGGCGGATTTATGTTTGCATCAGATGGAGCACAAGACACAGGTATATCTTGGGCATCAGATGGGGTAATGAATATCCGAATCAACGGTGTTACTACCGGGCAATTTAACAGTACAGGGTATACTGGTAATGCCGCTACAGCTAACTACGCTGACTTGGCAGAAAAGTACTTACCAGATATGCAATACAAACCAGGTACTGTAGTAATATTTGGTGGGGAGTATGAAATAACACAAAGTATTATTTCTAATGATAGACGCATTGCAGGTGTTATATCTACCAAACCAGGCCTAATGATGAACAGCGAATTAGAAAATGGATTATATGTAGCGTTGCAAGGGCGTGTTCCAACTAAGGTAGTCGGTACCATTAAAAAGGGTGATCTAATAGTAACTAGTGATATCCCAGGAGTTGCAATGGCTAATAATGATCCTAAAATTGGCACAGTTATCGGTAAAGCTCTAGAAGACTACGATAGTGCAGAAGTTGGTATTATCGAAGTTGTTGTAGGAAGAGTGTAATGGCAACTCCAGTTTGGATTACTTCGGCAGGGTTCTTAGGAACTCTAACAGAAAGACGTCCCGTTTCGCTGTATGTCCAGGCGACTGGTACAAGCATTACCTACTCTATAGTCAGCGGTGCGTTGCCTACTGGCCTACGATTGCTTGCTAATTCTGGACTTATAGTAGGTACACCGGTGGCAGTTCCGCAAGATCGAAATTCTCAATTTGTGGTACGGGCATCTAGCAATACATCAGAGATTGTAGATCGTACATTTAATCTAACTGTTGACGGCCCCGATGAACCATTATGGCTTACTCCGGCTGGTCCGTTATCAGTTGGCCTAAATGGCGAGTACTATGGCATTAATAAAGAGTATGTTGATTACACTATTCGTGCAGAAACTGATGTGCTTGCTGATTCTAATACTATCAAATATTTTATTGCCGACAATGACGGACAATTACCTCCTGGGTTAAAGTTAAACACAGCTGGTAGAATTGTAGGATTTATTGACGACTTATTAAAATTAGATACACAAGCAAGTATCACCGGTGGGTACGATGAAGAATTTTATGATAGATATCCTTTTGATCATAGTGCATTTGAAATAACAGTTGTTGATAATGTTAAGCCTGAATCTATAAGTAAAATTTATCAATTCTATATAACAGCAACTGATGGAATTATTAGTTCTAAAAGATTGTTTAGTATTAAGGTTGTAGATCCAGATAGTCTTCGTGCTGACAATACGTACTTATTGTCTGACATAGATAGTGTTGACGCTAGTGCTGGCTATTTACTAGCACCGCTATGGCAAAGTAGATATGGTAATTTATTGCCACCGGTTAGTAATCTCGGAACAATCAGAGCTTCCAAAAAACAAGTTATTACCCTACACGAGTACGATCCATACCAATATCAAGGCACTTCAACATACAGTTGGAATAGTATTGGAATTAATCCTGATATAAAATTTATAACAGATAGTCAACCTGACGATGTTAATTTGCCCGAGGCAAACTTACGCGGTCAAAACGCAGTGTATTTTAAAAACTCTGAGTTACTGCCAGTTGCTGGTATGCAAATTAAATTTAGCGATTTTATTCCCGGATTTGACAGTACTACCTACATTGTAACAGGTGTTATTTCGTTAGGCAATAATCGCGGTGTTATGAATATTAATCAACCACTAGCACAAGATGTACCTGATAATCAAGTTGCGTATGTCGGTACAGTTAGCGAACACCCACCCGGATTATCATTAGACGAAATTACAGGTGAGTTGTACGGGCTAATTGCATATCAGCCTGCATACAGTAAAACCTATAGATTTACCATACGGCTAATTAAAACGTCAGTTGAAACTGGTGAACAGGTAATTAATAATCAAATCTTTCTTTTAACTATTAAAGGTAATGTTGATAGTTCAATTTCATTTACAAGCCCAACAAATCTAGGAACAATATTTCCTGGACAGATTAGTGAGCTAGCAGTAGTGGCAACCAACGCAAATACCGACAACAGCGTTGAATATCAACTTATTCAAGGTGCATTACCTGATGGGTTAACTCTTAACTTTGATGGAACAATCTCGGGTCGCATAAATTTCCGTAGTCAGCGTGTTATAACAAATGACGGTACTACTTCTACTACTTCAACCCAGTTATTAATTTTAGATAATGACTTAACTACAATAGATAGAAATTTTAAATTTACCGTTCGTGCATATGACGTATATAAATTAAGTGCTGTAGAAAAAGAATTTTATATTACTATTGTTTCTGACTTAAATTTAGATTATACTCGCATCTACGTTAAGCCGTTCCTAACTAGAGATAAGCGTAATGATTATAGATCATTTGTAAGTAATCCTACAATATTTGATCCTACTGTAATCTATAGACCAAATGATCCGGAATTTGGAGTACAACCACAAATTAAAATGTTGTTAGAAACAGGTATACAACAAGTTGATCTTGATCTATATGCTAATGCTATGCAGAGTTATTTTCACCGTAAGAATTTCTACTTTGGAGAAGTTAAAACTATTGCCGCACAAGATAGCACAGGCAAAACAATATACGATTTAGTATATGTTGACATAGTTGACAATCAAATGATCAACAAAACTACAACAAATTATGCCGTATCTGTAGCAAATATGCAAGGGCAATTAGAGGCCATACAAATTGAAGGTAATACAATTTCAGTTAACGAACATTTACAACCAAAGTATATGACTACATTACAAGCAAGTATAGGGGTGCCTATTGGATTTATTAAAGCCGTACCTCTTTGCTATACTGTACCGGGTGCTGGTACTAAAATAATATCAAGAATTACCTATAGTGGGTTTGACTTTAATCAATTTAATTTCGATACTGATAGAATTGTTATCGAAACAACCATTAATAGCGGCCAAACAAACTGGCTAGCATATCCGCAATAAATATAAGACCTAGGGACAAATAAAGACCATGACCACACTAAACGATTTAATAAGCAACATTAACGCAGACTTTCCCGTACCAAATGTAGATAACTCTAGTCAAGGATTTCGAGATAACTTCTTTAACATTAAGTATGCCCTACAAAATATTAACGAAAATCCATACCAACTTTCAATTGCATCTGCAGGTGGGCTAGGCGGAGTTAAGATAGGCTACGGATTAACAATGAACTCCTATACCGGAGTATTATCCGTAAGTCAAATAGTTGCCACGACAGATACACTTGGATTTATTAGAGGCGGTACAGGAATATCTATAGATCCAACTACTGGGGTAACTTCAGTAACCCCAGGTAGTGACGCCATAGTTGGTGGTGTAAAATCTGATAGTTTCACTACATCAATAAGTAATACAGGTACTATTACAGCAACTGGTCAATTTAATGGCGCAATTACCGGAGGCACTGTTAATTCTTCTGGAGACGGAGTGTTTGCAGGTGATGGTGTTTTTGGTGGTGATATTAGAACTAACGACGGAAACATTAGAGCAAGAGATGGTATCTTTGGCGGCAATATATATGCTGGTGCTGTAGCATTTAGTGGTGATGTCTATGCAGGATTATCGCCGGCTTTACCTACTGGTTATGTTGTTAATTTTAATACTCTTACAAATCAGTTAGTGTACACGCCAGATCTTACATTATATACCCTACCAGCGGCAACCACTTCAACATTGGGTGGGGTTAAAATTGGAAACGGAGTCGACATTACAGTTGACGGCACTATTTCAGTTAATACTGGCACGCCATATATTTTACCATTGGCTACTTATTCAGCAGTAGGCGGAGTTCAGATCGGTACAGGGCTAGTTATTGACGGCAACGGATTATTAAGCACAGTTACTAGTAGTTTTGATGGGGGACTGATTAATCAAGCATTACTTGTTAATAACTATACACAATCTTATTCAACCCTATCAGGCGCACTAATAGTACAAGGCGGTGCTGGTATTGCTGGAACGGTATGGGTTGGAGAGTTAAGTACAATTGGTAACGGATTCATAGGTGGTCGAGCCTTTGTCCAAAGTACAACAACGGCATCATCAACTAGTACAGGTGCGTTAGTAGTAAAAGGCGGAGTTGGTGTGGGTGGAGATTTATACGTTGGCGGTACAATTACCGCTGATAATGTAATACTTCAAGATACTACATTTTCACAATCAGCTATTACAACTAATGCTGTTATTCAAACTACAGATAAAACTCCATCAGTGTCGACACAGACTGGTGCGTTAATTGTTGGTGGTGGTGCTGGTGTTGGACAAAATCTATTTGTTGGTGGTGGAGAAGTAGTATGGGGAGACATTGTTAGTTTAAATGGATATTTTGTTGGAAACAGAATAGAAATTCCAAATACTACTATCTCTGATACATTCTTTCAAACTACGCAAATAATTGAAGCATCAAGTAGCACAGACTCAATTTCAACAACAACAGGTGCTATTGTTGTTAAGGGCGGAATCGGTGTTGGCGGTAGCATACGTGCTGGTAACATTTACAGTAATGGTGTACAATTAGTTAATTTTAATACAGGAACATTGGTTGCTACTTCGGTGTATGCCCAGACATTTAATACTAGCACATTGGTTGCTACTTCAGTATTTGCGCAGACATTTAATACAGGTACACTTGTTACTAATGCTGTAAATCAAATCGGCGGAACAGTACGTGCTAGTGTTGTAACTGCTACTAGTGCAGTGTTTGTTGGGACACAGGCAACTACTACTCGATTCCCAAATGCACTTGCTATAGTAAGTTCAGTCTCATCCGGGCAACAAAACGAAGCTGGAAATATTGGTATTGTGGCCGAAGTACTAGGTACAGGAGCAACTAGAAATGCAGGTGTATACGGAGTTGGATATAGTTCAGGTGCTAATAGTGCTCAAGGAGTAATCGGTGAAGGACATGTGATCGCCACAGGCGATACAGCACCATCAGTTGGAGTTCGTGGATACGCAGAAGATACACACTCCGGTGGCAATAACGTCGGCTTATATAGCTCGGCTATTAACGGTGCTAATAATTATGCCCTGTGGATGAACGCTGGTAATATTAATTCGGCGGCCGCTCAGTCATGGACATTACTCGATAATAGTACCTCAGCATTAAGCATTGACTCCGCAGGACAAGCAGGTATCTTAAAAGTTGTAACTACTAACGGGTTAGAAGGTGTTACATTTGCTGGATATATAAAATCAGTACCTACAACGGTTAACGCATTGCCTAGTGCAAGTACAGTCGGCGCAGGTGCAAGGGCATTTGTAACAGATTCTACCACAGTAACTTCATTCTTAGCTATTGTAGTTGGTGGTGGAGTTAACGGTGTTCCGGTGGTATCAAATGGTACAAATTGGTTGGTGGGATAATTTTATCCCTATTAACCTAGCATATAAATATACATATAACTAACGGTAAACATAAATGTCAACAGCAACAGATTATATTTCACAAATTGATACATCTTTCCCAACTCCGGGTGTAGATAACGATACTACAGGATTTAGAAACAACTTTAGTGCTATTAGCAATGCTCTTATTACCAATACGTCCGATATTATTAAATTACAAGCCGTACAAGTAAATTTATTAAAATATGCAACATCGGCACCTGCAGCAAGTACTGGTACTAATTTTGATACACGTGGAACCATTTATGCCACTACTAATACACTATATGTTTGCTTTGCAGATTATGTAAACACTACCACAAGCATTTGGGGTAAGATTAGTTTAGATAGCATAAGCTGGTAATTATGTTTAATCCATTATTGGAAGATTTAACCAAACTCAAAGACACTGAGCTAGAATCCAAAATCAGTGATCTCAATAAGAAATATAATATAGCTATGCGTATGGGCAATGGTGATGTTGGACAACAAATAGCAATGACGCTTGAAGCATTCAGAATGGAAACACAACGTCGACAATTTGAAGCTAATAAGAAGCTAATGGAAAAACAAAAAGACAGCGGATTAGACGGACTTATTAACGTCGGTTGATCTCGCTCACAATACCTGTTATAATAAGGGTATGAAAATCACAGAATACGGACAAGTTATACTAGATACTCAAGAAGTGTTTGATGCGCTATATTCTGGTAAGATCACAGACCTTGGAACGATTTTCTTAGAAGATCAAGCAGAATGTACGAAATTCTGTGAAAGTGTAAAGAAAAATTACGATAACACCGGTTTTGTACGATTTCCTATAGAGCCCACAGTAAGCCAATCAGAGTTTGATCGGGCCAATCAAGCCCAATGGTTCATGCCGGAGGAATATAAAGATTTTGGTATGATAGAGTTTTTGTTGGATAAAACTCAAAATGAAGAACAATATCAAAGGGTAGTACAAGAGTTAGAATTGTACGTCCAGCATAACATGATCGACCTCTTATATTATCTTAAATACTTAGTAGACACCATGCGTGAAAATAAGATCGTGTGGGGGGTGGGTAGAGGATCCAGTGTCGCGAGCTATATACTGTATTTGCTCGGGGTCCATAAAGTCGACAGTCTAAGGTACAATTTAGACATCCATGAATTCTTAAAGGAGAAACAAAATGGCTGAACGTAAAGTATATACAACAATGCAGGGCAAAACAGTTGATATGGAATCATTAGCATCACGTAATGAAACTATGCCGGCGGTAGGCAATGTACGCATGAACGCTCGAGGCGACGAACTAGGCCCAGGTGGTAAAGTAGTTAAGAAGCGTGAAGATATCGTAGGCGATCATTACAATCAACAAACACCAAAAGAATAAGGCGGCAAATGAAGATTCAAGGTAAAGTAGTACCAATTAAAGATAGGGTGTTCTTCACTGATATGAATTTTGAAGAAGAGACAACAGCGGGTGGTATTGTACTAACCAGCGACAACGGCAAGGGCGGCGGTGTTAAACCTCGCTGGGGTCGTGTATATGCTATTGGGCCAGATCAGAAAGATGTAAAAGTAGGCGAATGGATTCTTGTTGAACACGGTCGTTGGACTCGTACATTTGAACTTGAAAACGAGGATGGCAGCATTACTAAGCTACAAGTGGCTGACAACAAAGGTATCATGTTGTCCGCTGATGAAAAACCCGCAGGTGCTGAACGTGCTGTTGCTGCGGCAGCTGGGGGTAACTTTAACTTTAACATTCCAGGTGCATGATGTCAAATGTATTTAAAGATCAAGAGAAGTTTATGAAGGCTTGCGGTCAGTCAGTTGGCGTAGAGAATACAAAGCAATTTGAACTTTACAAAAATTTAATTGAAGAAGAATTTAACGAGCTGGTTGTTGCCGAAGTCAATAATGATCGTGTAGAACAGTTAGATGCACTGATCGACATACTAGTTGTTACTATAGGTGCTATCCATAGTTTAGGTGCTGATGCTGAAGGTGCGTGGAAGGAAGTTATGCGTACTAACTTTGCCAAAATTGACAAAGAAACTGGTAAAGTACGTAAGCGTGAGGATGGAAAAATCCTCAAGCCCGTAGGTTGGACTCCGCCAGATTTGAAACCATTCGTTAAGTAATTGAACAAACAGGGCTTGACATAGCCCTGTTCTTCCCTGTATAATCAGTGTATGATATTCAATCGTATAAAAGAACTAAAAGATAAAGGGTTACGAATTGGCATTACATTTAGCCAATTTGACATGCTTCATGCAGGACATATTGCTATGTTATCAGAAGCAAAGAATCATTGCGATTACCTAATTGCTGGATTACAGAATAACGCACAATGGGATCGGCCAGAAAAGAATGAACCTATCCAAAGCATTGTAGAACGACAAATCCAACTGGCCGCTACACGATATGTTGATGAAATTGTAGTTTACAATACAGAACGAGATCTAGTAGACCTATTGCTAATACTTCCAATTGATGTTAGAATACTAGGTGTAGAGTACGAGGATAAAGAGTTTACCGGCAGACATGAATGTTACGCTAGAGACATTCAACTAATATTCAATGGACGTGATCACTCGTTTAGCTCAAGTAGTTTGCGTAAGCGTGTAGTACAAGCAGAAACAGAAAAACATTTAAAAGGTGTAATATGAAAAAGATCAACTGTAGTACTTGTGGAGAAAAGTACAGCCCAGCATGTGATTATATGCAGGGTCGCTGTCCACATCATCCAGCATTAATTTCAACACATGTTATACAAACTCGTATTCAAAATATTATTAAATTTTTTAAAGGCACAAAATGAAACATCCAGATCCAAAATTACATCAATACATCAGCTTTGCTAAGAGCGGACTTCGTATTGCAGCAGGCGTATTTCTTTGTGGAGGCGCATTATTTGTTGCTGGTGCATTTCTAATCATAGCAGAAGTATTAGGCATTGCCGAGGAATTAGTATAATGGCCGGAAAAGGTGATCGTCGACGACCAACTCTTGTTTCAAAAGAAGTTGCGGATACTAATTATGAAAACATATTTGGAAAGTATATTCCTACATATTTAAGAAAACAGATTCCAAATAACAATGATGTTATAATTAATGAAATTTCAAAATTAGTAGCAGATGAAACATTACAAGCAACCGAACCAAAAAAAGAAGAAAATAAATGAAACAACTATGGGTAGAAAAGTATCGTCCAAAAACAGTTAGCGAATATGTATTTCGTGACGATCATCAACGCAATCAGGTAAAGAACTGGATTAAGGAAGGTAGTATTCCGCATTTGTTGTTTAGTGGTGCCGCGGGTATTGGTAAGACTACGCTAGCTAAGGTCCTGTTAAATGAACTAGGTATTGAAGATTATGACATCTTAGAGATCAATGCGTCACGTGATAATAACGTAGAAACGGTCCGTGATAAGATTGTAAATTTTGTACAGATGATTCCGTTCGGGCCGTTCAAGTGTGTACTGCTTGATGAGGCTGATTATCTAACTCCAAACGCACAAGCTATTCTGCGTGGTGTTATGGAAACATATTCTAGCACAAGCAGATTTATTCTTACTTGTAATTACCCAGCTCGTATTATTCCAGCATTGCATTCACGTTGTCAAGGATTCCACGTTGAGAAAACTGACCAGGTTGAATTCACGGCTCGTGTTGCTACTATCCTTGTAACAGAGGAAGTTGAATTTGATCTAGATACATTAGATACGTATGTTAAAGTTACCTACCCAGATTTGCGTAAATGTATCAATATGGTACAGCAAAATGTAAACGAAGGTAAGTTGATGAATGCTGCCACTAGTGATGCTGGACAAGTTGATTATAAAGTTGAGATGGTTGAGTTGTTTAAGAAGGGTAAGATCAAAGAAGCACGTAAGTTATTGTGTGCAAGTGCCCGGCCAGAAGAAATGGAAGATGTCTATCGCTGGTGTTATGACAATTTAGATTTGTTTGGCAAGGACGATGAAACTAAAGATCAAGCAATCTTAATTCTTAAACAAGGATTGTGCGATCATACTATATGTGCTGACGGTGAAATTAATCTTGCAGCAGTGATGGTTAAGCTGGCTAGACTACAATAAAATAAACCGCATACACGATTTGCAGGTCGATTGTATGCGGTTATTTTTGAATTAATTTAGTGTTCTATTCGTTAGTCTAGTTCCTTATAGATAGATAGAATTTCTTTAACTACCGGATGACGTTCGATATCTTTGGTTTCAAACCATGCAATATCAACCATCTTGTGACCTTGATGCTGTTCTAATAGAGCTACAAAATCTAATAGTCCGTTTGTCTTTGGTCTGTCTGCTTGTTGTAAATCACCTGTAACTACCATGCGGCTTCCTTCACCAATACGAGTTAAAAGCATTTTCATTTGGCTAGGTGTAGCATTTTGCATTTCATCAGCAACAATATAAGCGTTTTTGAAGGTTCGACCACGCATGTATGCTAGTGGGCTAATCTCCAGAGTTCCTTCCTCTAGGAACTCAGCTATTTGTTTAGGATGGTAGTATTCAGCAAAAACGTCCATGATTGGCTTAGTCCAGGGTTCCATTTTTTGATTTAGGGTACCTGGTAGAAAGCCATGTTCTTCGTCTACTGAGACTGCTGGCCGAGTTATGACTATTTTAGAAATCACCCCCTCTTTGAATTGTTTGATGGCCATTTGTACTCCCAACATAGTTTTACCCGTGCCCGCAGGCCCGATAGCAAAAATGATGGATTTCCGTGGATTTTTCAGTAGTTCGACATAGGTTTCCTGCGATAAATTGCGTGGAACTATGTTAACATAATGTTGTTTTTTGATGTAGTTTTTGATTTCGATCAGATTTGGTTCCTGCTCTACTCTCGTATTGCTGTTGCGTTCACGTCTTTTGTTAAGTTTAGACAACTTAGCACCTCCGTAAAGTGTGCGACCTGCATATATAGTTATCAGGTATTTCAAAAAACCGAAAGAAACAGCTATATTTTGGATCGCATAAATATACTTACAAAGAGAACTCTTATGCATGATATTATAGATGTAATTAAAAACATTGAAAATTTAACCACTAGTGATGATTCGTTTAAGATCCTTAAAGATTTTGAACGTGTTATTGACGACTTAGATTTATACGTTTTCAAGAATTGGGAAGATGGTGAATTAGTACTTGGACCAGAAGTTCATCGTCACGCTGTTACTTGCTCATTCATGTGGCCATATGAAGATATGCCCGATCCTGTTGCTGCCGATCGTTTATTAGATTACGGCTGTAAAGTAACATATCAAAAACAAGATCTGTTAGTTCCACGTAAAGTATACAAGCCAGAAGATTTTCGTCCTGGCACAAAGAAAGGCAAGATTGATGCACATCCTATTTGGGTTGTAACAATTACTATGCCAAAAAAATTAATGCAAGACATATTCCAGGGGCGGAAGCGTCAACAAAGTGAATATGTTCGTGACCATATAACAATTAATCCCGCTGAAGATATGAACGCAGATGCGGCAGCTACGGAGGCCATGCCTAATGAACAAGCACCAGCGCCAGTCCAGGGTCAATAAAGTTATGGAAGGGCTTCGCCGTTCTGATCTTAAGGATATGGTTGATAATCATTTCACAATTGATCAATTTCAAAGTAAAATGGGTGACGATAAGAATACTATTGTATTGCGGTTCCGTGCAGTTGATAAAGAGCCAGCCACCGACCTGATGGAGTTTATTGAAAAGGGTTACGATTTTGTTCTTGATGCTGATGTTAGCTCGGGTGAAGAACGTGACGGACAGTATAGTATATTTGTTGAACTAGAGCGTACACCAAAGGCGCCCGGGGAAATTAAAGATCTGCTTAACGGCCTTACACAACTTTGTGATTGTGCTGATTGGCGATTCCGTTGGTATAAGGATTCTGAAGGGTATGACTTTTCAGAAGAAGAAATTAAAAAATGTGTTCCGTTAACTCCTGAAGAATATGAAGCCAAAGTACACGCAGAGGACACCGGCGAAGTAGCCGACTTCTTTGACCAAGGTTCAGTTGATGAAATAGAAATGGACGAATCTAGAAATATAACATTTACAAAATTGTATTCAGAAAGTCTAACAGCAAAATTAATTGCTATTGGCGATTATAATGTTTTAAAAGAAGCATTACAAGGTGCGCTACAGTTAGATGAATCAAGCCGTAGTCAAATGTTATATCTAAACAAATATTTAGGCAACTACGATATTAATAAAATTGAAGGACACTTTCTAATTCGTAACGGCGATAAGGCAGTTATTTTACAAAAGAGTATTTGGTAATGTGGATTTTAAATTGGCTACCTGATTTCGTTTTCCACCTAATGTTATTAGTGGGTGTTATTGCGATTGGCGCTAGTTTTGTATTATCATTTATTCCATTTGTTTCACAATATAAACTTCCTATCCAAGTTGCCGGCATTATTCTAACTGTACTTGCTGTATGGTATGAAGGTGGCATCGCCAAAGATGCTGAATACAAGGCTCGCATCGCTGAAATGGAATTAAAGATCAGCCGTTCAGAAACTGCGGCCGCTGAAGCTAATACTAAACTAGCAGAGCAAATTCTTAAAGAACAAGCTCGTATTAAAGATATTACTGAAACTAATAAGAAACGATTACAAGAACTTGCTGGACAATTAAATCAACAATGTACAGTTAATCAAGGGGTAATTGATGTACTAAACAATGCCGCAATGAATCGCAAGGAAAAGACAAAATGAAACAGTTATTAATTGCTCTTTGCGTATTTGTATTAGTTGGCTGTCAAACTGTTCCGGTAACTCAAAACTTTCCAAAAGCTAGCGATACACTAATGGCTCCTCCGGCTCCGCTTAAAGAAATTCCAGCAGGTGCTAGTGCAAGCGTAATATTTGATATTGTAATAGAAAATTACGGAACATACAATGAAGTTGCTAATCAGCTAAAAGGTTGGCAACAATGGTATGTAGACCAAAAGAAAATATTTGACGGAGCAAAATAATGGCTGAAATACAACAATCCTCTGCGGCACCAAGTAACGATTGGTTGTCAGCAAAATGGCGCCCTGCTATGGGGTGGATGTATATGGCTGTGTGCATATTTGACTTTATTATTTTTCCAATATTATGGACAGTGATACAATCATACGATCACCAAGGTATGATAAATCAAGAATGGGAACCGCTGACTCTTAAAGGTGGCGGCTTATTCCATATGGCCATGGGTGCAGTCTTAGGTGTTGCGGCATGGAGCCGTGGACAAGAAAAGATCACTGCTATGAATCAAGGACTTGACGCACCTCCTGCACGTCCTCCGATAGCATCAGCGCCCCCTCCGCCAAATAGTTGACATAGTGCGGTAAAGGTAGTATAATTAATATATTACTATGAGCGATTACTATAATATTCTAGGTGTACCCAAATCTGCATCAGACGACGACATTAAAAAAGCGTATCGGTCTGCGGCTATGAAGCACCATCCTGACCGCGGTGGTGATGCTGGCAAATTTCAAGAAATACAAGCAGCCTACGCTACTCTAAGCGATTCTCAAAAACGTGCTCAATACGACAATCCACAACCACAATGGGGTAATAGCGGGGGTGGATTCCATTTCCACAGCGGCGAAGGATTTGAACATATCTTTGGGCAAGGCAGTCCATTTGGAGATATATTTGGGTTTCGTCAACGACCTCAACGCAACTCCAACATACAGTTACAAACGGTCATTACACTAGATGAAGCATTTACGGGCAAAGAATTATTAGCATCAGTACAGCTACCTAGTGGTCGTGAACAAACCTTTAGTATCACCATTCCGAAAGGTATTCATAACGGAACTACCCTACGTCTATCTGGAATGGGTGATGATTCTGTTCCAAATATTGCTAGAGGTGATATATTATTAAATGTACAGGTAGCAGATCATATGGATTTCAAACGTCAGAATGATGACCTGTTACAAGAATACGAAATCAGTTGTGTTGATGCTATGCTAGGCACAACTATAAACATTACAAGTATTGATGGTAAAAATTTAGAAACTCAAATACCTGCCGGAACACAACACGATGCTATGCTAGCATTAGCAGGGTTTGGCATGCCTAATTTTAATCATTCGCAACACCGTGGAAGATTATTAATTAAACTTAAATTACAAGTACCATCACTTACCGAAGAACAAAAAACTACATTAAAAAATCTAAACATCAAATGAACATTGTAAAATTTCCAAACCCGATATTACGTGAACGGATGCCAGAATTTGATTTTGCTAATCCATCACACGATCCCGTGCAACTTGAACGAGATATGTTAGACACTATGTTACATTACGACGGAATTGGGTTAGCTGCCAATCAAGTCGGTGAACGAGCCCGTGTATTTGTTATGGGACATAAGGATAGCACCGAACCCGGAATGGCCTTTTTCAATCCTGTAGTACTGGAAAATACTGAATCAATCGCCAATTTGGAAGAAGGATGTTTGAGTTTTCCCGGAATATTTGTTACAATTAAAAGGCCAACAGCAATTAAGGCGCAGTGGCAAAACGCAAAGGGCGAAGTAAAAGAAGCAACTTTAGCTGGCTATGAATGTAAGTGTTTCTTACATGAATTAGATCATCTAGAGGGTATTGTATTTCAGGATCGAGTAAGTCCAGTTAAATGGGCACTCGGTGTTAAAAAATCTAAAAGGAAATAAGAATGTTAGAACCAAATTCAGAATTAGAAACAATTTTTGATCGTGCAGTTAAATTGGCAGTTAAACATTCTCATGAGTATGTTACATTAGAACATTTCTTGTACAGTATGGTTGTTGATGCAAAATTTGAACAGTTGTTATTAGATTTCGGGGCTGACTTAAAATCACTTAAAACAAATTTAGAAAAACACATTGATGAAAATCTTAATGATATTGTTATTGTAGATCTAGATACCCGCCCACGCAAGACACATTCAATGGAACGTATGTTAAATCGTGCGTTTACACAAGTATTATTTACAGGACGTAGTATCATCGAACCGATTGACTGCTTTGTTAGTCTGTTTTCAGAAAAGAAAAGTCATGCATTATTTTTCCTACGTGAAGCAAAGATTGACAAAGATGCATTTATTGATTTTATTAATCAAGGCAAAATTGAAACTATTGATGCTATACCAGAAGAAGCTAATAGCGCACATCTTGAAAAAGTAATTGTACAGTTTTGTGCTAACCTTAACAATAAAGTTAAGGCAAAGAAAATTGATCCGGTTATTGGTCGTGAAAAAGAACTTGAAGAAATTCAACTAGTGCTTGCACGTCGTACTAAATCTAATGTTATGATGATTGGTGAGCCAGGGGTAGGTAAGACTGCTATTGCAGAAGGCCTTGCCCGCAATATTGTAGAAGGAAAAGTTCCTAACTTTATTAAAGATCACGTTGTTTACAACTTAGATATTTCGGCTATGATTGCAGGTAGCAAATATCGCGGAGATTTTGAAGAACGCTTAAAGATGGTTATCAGCGCACTTGAAAAGAAAAAGAACGCTATCTTGTTTATTGACGAAGCACACATGATGAGTGGTGCTGGCGCAGTTGGGGGTGGTTCAAACGATATGAGCAATATGCTTAAACCTGCATTAGGTAAAGGCACTATTAAAGTTATTGCTTCAACTACTTGGGAAGAATTCCGTAAGCACTTTGAAAAGGATCGTGCATTAATGCGCCGGTTTCAGCGTGTGGTCATTGATGAACCTTCAGAAGCGATGTCGATTAAGATCCTTAAGGGACTTAAGAAGTATTATGAAAAGCATCATAATGTTAAGATTACTAATCAAGCAATCATTGACGCAGTTAAGTATTCAATCAAATACATGACTGATAAACAATTACCAGATAAAGCAATTGACCTAATTGATTGTGCGTGTGCCCGCTTTAAGGTACGTGATGAAGAAAGCGGTATTGTTGATCACGATGAGATTGTATTTGAAGTTGCAAAACTAACCAAGTTACCTTTAGAACAAATTGCCGCTAAGGAAAACAACAATCTTAAGAATCTCGATAAGAATATGCACGGTAAAGTGTTTGGACAAGACAAAGCAATTGATATCTTGTTAGATAAGATCTTTATTGCACAAGCGGGTTTGAAGTCTTTGAATAAGCCTGTAGGTAACTTCTTGTTTACTGGACCGACCGGGTGTGGTAAGACGGAGACCGCAAAGGTCTTGGCTGAGAGCATGGGTGTAAAACTAGTGCGCTTTGATATGAGTGAGTTCCAAGAACAACACTCTGTGGCCAAGTTCATTGGTGCGCCTCCGGGCTATGTAGGATTTGAAGATAATGCTGGACAGTTAGTTACACAGTTACAAGAGAACCCAAACTGTATCCTATTGTTAGACGAGATTGAAAAAGCACATCCAAGCGTAAGTAATGTATTGTTAGGTTTAATGGATAACGGTTTTGTTACTGGATCTAATGGTAAGAAAGCAGATGCTCGTAATGCTATTCTTATCATGACAAGTAACTTAGGTGCAAGTGATGCTGAAAAGAACGGTGTAGGCTTTGGTAGCTTAGAGCGTGACGGTGATGCTACTAGTGCTATTAATTCATACTTTAAACCAGAGTTCCGTAATCGTTTAGACGGCATTATTCAATTCGGTAAGTTAGATCAAATTACTATGATCAAGATTGTTAAGAAGTTTATTGACGAACTTAATGCACAAATCAAAGATAAGAATGTGTTTGTTAAGCCAACAACAGAAGCAGTTGAATTGTTAATTAAGAAAGGATTTAATAAAAAGATGGGCGCTCGTCCTTTACACAGAGCTATCGATGATCAAATTAAGAAACCGTTGAGCCGTGAAATCTTGTTTGGCAAATTAATCAACGGTGGCGTAGTTGAAATCGGAGTAGAGGACGGGAAGTTTACATTTAACTTTATTGAAGTGCTATCTGAAAAAACTAAAGCTGTAGAAATTGATGATCAAGAAACTAACAACGAATAAGTTGTTTTTTGGCAAGTGGCCCTTTAAGGTAGAAACATGCCTTAAAGGGACATCACTGATCAAACGATTGGGACTTGAAGATACTCGCAAATGGTGCGATGGTGACGCACATCAACAGTTTAATCAATATAGCTTTTACAAGACCATCCATCGCATTGAACTTAGAGAGTACATTGATTTACTAGAACCATTCATTGGTCCTAATCTACAGATGCGAAGCGAGTATCATAATCTAAATTTCTATACAGATGATCGTAAGATATATGAAGGCTTACAGCAAGAGCTTGCTCCCTGGGTCCGTGGAATTAGCGAACCTGACGGTGATGATTTAGAATTCCTACAGAGTAATAGTAGCAGAATACTGCTATGCAAAGAGTTGCCCTATGGCAAATTTAAACATAAAGTATATCTTAAAACTAGTATGCCTGAGTCGCAAAGAGAGAATTTTCTAAAGTGGTTAAGCAACTATAACGGTGATGTTAGAGCTAGTACGGGTTCAGTAGCATGGATGTTGGGAAAGAACCCATATTTTCAAGGTCCGTTTGTCTATGTAGCAGACTCACAAACATTGGCGATGGTTGGCTTATATCTAGGTAATTATGCCAAAAAGACACAAGAGTTCGTAGTAAGGAACACTCAAAAAGACGGTAAATAGTATATCTAGGAACCGATCATGCCGCAATTAAGTAAAGCACTTGAATTTTATAGTATCTATACAACAAAGAATACTCATACCCCGCAGGTTAGTTTTACAATGCCGCAAATGGTTGATGGGAAGATGGCTCCCCCAATGCTTACATTGTACAGCAATAAAGTAGAAGGCAGCGGTTATTATAAACTAGGTTCTAAATTACATACAGCACAATACGTTGTTGAGGGGTCGTTTATAGGCACTTGTACTATGCAGATTAGTTATAGCCCAAGCCCGATCGATGAAGATTGGGAAGATGTAACCAGCACAAAGAAACGATACTATGGTGTAGAAACAACAGGTGGGGCTGGTATTAGTGGGGGATTTAGTGGCGCTATTAGCCACCCAACACAAGCAGATGCCTTTGAATTTACAGGTGATTATGCGTGGATTCGTGTGCGTTTAGACATTAGCCGCGGCACTTTACAGTCAGTTAAACTTAATTTCTAATCTTTTCATCAATTACAAAATACACTAAATACAGGGTATTACTATTTTAGGGCTTTGAGAGCTATTATGAAACTATACGAATTTTTTGGTAACATTAAACACAATGCAGAAGCGGATTCAGATACCTTTAAAAAGGAAGAAGAAAAGGCTCTTGCAGATCAAGCATTTTGGTTTATCATTGATAATGACAAACTACACAAAGAAGAATTCCTTCCCCTAGCAAAAAAGATCAAAGCCGCTGCTAAAGCAGATAAGAAAGAATCCGGACATGATTGGAAACTATGGATGCCTATGGTTAAGAAAGGGTGCGAAGAGTTTTACAAAAGACACGATGTACAAGGCCATCCAAATGATGTATTCAACAAAGAATTCCGTGAAGATCTTTGCAAGCGTCTAGCAGATCACAGTCACAAAGATATCGTCAAAGGCGAATACAAAATATGAAATTAAACGAACTAGTTAATCAGTTCGCAGAATCTAAACTATTAGATAAACCCACCCTGAGTGTGGAATCAATAGCAAAGAAGCACGGAGTAAGCGTTGAGTATGTTAACACACAACTCAAAGCTGGCATAAAGATAGAATCAGAACATACTAGTGATCCAAAGATTGCTAGAGAAATTGCAAGTGATCATTTATCAGAGCGTCCAGACTATTATGTAAAATTAAAGAAAGTTGAAGTAGACGAAAGTACTAACTCCGCCGACTTTAAAGATATGCTCAAAGTATTTTTGCCACATGCCAAAAAAACTATTGGGCTAGATAAACTACCAAAAATAATTCTTAAAAAAGTGTTAACACACGGCGATCAACCTACTATGGGTCGATTCCATGATGACACATATACCTTAGAACTAGCTATTGCTAATCGTCAACCAGTTGACATCCTACGTACACTAGCACATGAGCTAGTACATGCTAAACAGCATAGTGACCATATCGATATTGACCCGTCAACTGGAAGCTCAGAAGAGAATGATGCTAATGTATTGGCTGGCATTGTTATGCGTAATTTCAATAAGGCGCATCCAGAATTCTTAAAACTAAAACCAATCAGCGAAGGTGGTAACTTAGCCAGCCACACTCCTACAGGTGAACCTACTGTAGGATATCAGGCAGGTCTTCCAGGTGTACACAAAGCAGAAAAAATAGATGCTAAGAATCGTGCCGCAATGGTTCCTGTTGTTAAACAATTATTAGTTGATATCAATAATACCTTTGCTCGCCAATATGGCAGAGTTATCTGGAACAGCCAACTACTCGATGAAGAAGTACAAAAATTTATTAGTGGTAGTAGTAAGTGGTTTATGTTTTTGCGTCAGCCTAATCCAAATTTTGATCCAAAACAACTAGAGTCAGATGCCAATCCAAAACTAATCGGTATCGAAGATGAAAGATTTCAGCGTGTAAAGAAAAAGGTAGGCGACATTGATACACAAATTGATCGTACCCTTGAATCGCAAATAACAGAATTCCTACAAAAAAATAATGGAAAAAGCGTAGGTAGTGCTGTGTTAGTTGGATATAAGGCAGGTAGCGATCAATACTTAGCACATTGGAAGTTAAATGATCCTCCTATTACTCTACAAGTAGATTTAGAATTTAGTGATTACGAAAAAGATGAACGTGGATTTGAAGTGCCTACTGAATGGGCGCAAGTAAGCCACGGTAGTCAACTAGAAGATTTAGAAGAAGGCATCAAGGGTGTGTTTAGACAATGGCTATATCGTTCATTGGCTAAAATTGCCCCAACTAGCAAGTACATTGCTAAACTTGCTGGCAGAGGTGGTGCTCGTAAGATGCAACTATTTGGTGGAGACGAAGGTAAAGATCTAGTAGTAGACATTAACAATCCTCCTTCTCCAGCACACGATGCTAATTTTAGTTTTGCTGTGGCCAGTGTAGGTGGTGGTGGGGTTAGAGCCAAGTATCGTGCAGTAACTCCAGAAGATGGTATACCAACAGAGGTCAATGGTGTTCCTGTTATGATTTCACTGTCAACCGCAGAAAGCGATTACATCAAAGATATGAGTCAGCAGTTTGAACAGTTCTTTGGCCGCATGCCAGAAGGTAATGAAAGAACAATGATGAGCAGTCTTGTTGGTACTGTAGATCTGATGCAGAAATATTTTGAACCCAATCAACTACAGGTTGCTGTTCAAGAGTTTCTAAAGATTAACTTTGGTGCTGGTGCACAGATGATCGAAGCTGATAACCCTACTGAAGATTTCAAGATCAAGATGACCGCTATCGATTATCTATTAGATAATTTAGGTATGAAACCCCTACGTAAACAAGCAGTGGCTATGGCTAAACAATACGAACAAGCATACGGGGCCAAAAAAAAACCAATAGCTGAGGCTATAGGCGAGGCTGGTGAAGATCCAGCAGTAAAGGCACAACTACGCAAAGGTATGCCTCACTTAAGGGATCTGAAGAGTGCTGATTTTTTAGACCTACTAGATGAGCTACATCAAGGCAACGGTCAGTTCCAATTAAAAAATATTCCCTTAAATGTTAAAGTAGACGGCTTTGGTGGACGTTTTGGCAAGGATAAAGACGGAAAGCCTTTCATGGGCACTAGCCGTACAGAGCCAAGATACAAAGCAGGATTCTTAGACTATCATGAAAAGAAAGGCACAACAGATCCAGATGTGTTGGGACGTGCAAAATTATTTGATGATCTGTTTAATGAAATGATGAAGGCTGTTAAATTAGTTGACAGTAAATTAGGTCCTAACTTTCTAATCAACAAACAGGTTACATGTGAAGTATTATATTTGCCGTTTGCTACACAAACTCCGGAAGGTAAGCTAAAGTTTGTAGGCATACACTATGATGCACTACCGTCAGGTGTACAACTAGCACTAGTTCCATTCCGTGTAGTTGATGCCGCTACTGGGGAAGATCTGCCTAATAGCCAAAAAGTTATTAAAGCACTAACAGAAGTAGGCAAGGCAGGTAGCATTATGTTTATTGACAACAGCCTAACACAAAATGAAGCATTGGATGTTACTGCTATTGTTCCTCCATTAGAAAACATTGAACAATTAAAAGCCATGCTGGCAAGCAAGAAACGTGATCAAGCCGCAGAAGTTAAGGCCGCACTAGAGCCAGTTAAGGTTGCATTGGAAGATGCTATTATTAAAGATCCAAACATCATTGGCAAAGATTTATTAGGTAAGGACTATGAAGGCATTGTTATCAATAGCCGTATGGGTCCTATTAAAATTACAAGTCAAGAACAGCGTGATGTTATCTCGGCAAAGAATGCCGCTAAAGTAAATGCTCGTACAGAACGACCACGTGGTGAAAACAAAACAGCAGTGGTTGCCATTGGTAGTTTTGTAGGACACGTTGGGCACGAACAACTATTTGATTACACAGTTAAGAAAGCCGCACAAGTCGGTGGCGACCCGTATTTGTTTATCGGTAATGCCGTAGGCAAGGACGATCCTATACCGGTCGCTACTAAAGTACAAACATGGCATAAGTTATATCCTAAGTATGCTAACAATATTAGTGCTGTTACACAAGAAGGTGGCTCACTAATGCAAAAGATCAAACACGAACTAATCAATCCGTTGCCAGGCAAGCCTCCACGTTATGATAATGTTATTATCATGGTCGGTGAAGACCAAGCTGGAATGAATATTGCACAAGCTCTAATGAAGGCTGTTAATAAGTTTCCAGGCTATGAGCATGTTAAAGTAAGTTTAGAAGCAACACCGCGTGGTACAGGAATGAGCTTTAGTCAGTTAAGAAATATCTTAAAGGATCCTAAAGCAACTCCACAACAGCAACTAGCCACTTGGTCAAAAGGATTTGATGTTAAGAAATTAGGTGCAGAGTGGATTAAGCATCTAATGGATATTACCAAAAAAGGTATGGGCATTAAAGAGCCTGCAAAGGTTGCACCGGCACCGCAACAGAAGGCAGAGGAACCAATAGAAACAATGGCTGGCGTAGGTATGCAGGATAATCCAGAGCGTAATGCTACAGCGTTTGAATCTAAAAAGACCAAACAACGCCTAGATCCAAAATGCTGGAAAGGATATAAAAAATCCGGAACCAAGATGAAAGGTGGGACAAGAGTTAATAATTGTGTTAAAATAGGCGAGTCGTATGAGAATCAGATTGCCAGCTTAATCGAACAGTTGAAAAAGAAATGAAACAGTACTACATAACTACCGATCATATTCCGCAGGATAGCCCAGATGACGCTTATATTGCGCCAGACGACCCGTTAAACGAACTAAAAGTTATACAGTATCTAGCTGGATTAAATGCAGAAGGTAGATTACAGGAATACCGTGCGCACAACGCAGAAATAAATAAGGGTAGTAATATTTCAACAACTGCCGCTGAAAAAGTAAAGTTGATGAAAGATAATAACATTAAACCGGGAAGTCCCGAATATATTAAGTTATGGTTTAGTAAACCATATCTAACTGGCGAAAAGCCTGTAGGAAAGTAATGAAAATACGTGATCTATTAGAAGGCATAGGCCAAGAACATTTTTCGCTCAATGCAAGAGATTCTCTGCCAAATGCTGAATACTGGCCTGAATTAGATAACAGTAGTCCGTACCATGCTTTCCGGTTCAGCGTTGCAATGGCTGGTGAGCCAGGCAATCAAATGGCAAAGGATGGTCCATCAGGACAGAAGCTAGTAACCATAGGCTATACTAAAGCAGACAAAGAAATCATCGATGCTACTGCAAAGTCAATGGGTTATAAATCAAAACAATTAAGTACGGACGGCAGTAACGAAACGGTTGATGTTGGTATAGTAAGTCCAGTCGCACAATGGATGAAACCAACAAAGAAAAAGAAAGATAAAAAGAAATGAACAAGCCAGAAGTATACCTAGACCTCGATGGAGTATTAGCAGACTTTTTTACAGAGTATGCTAAACTTGCCGGTATTGAAAGCGGCAACTACAGAGATATTCCTCCTGCAAAAACAGATCCAACATTACAAAAAATGATAGGCACAGATTTTTTTAATCGCCTACCTAAAACTCAACCCGCTGATCAAATTGTTGCTATGGTTGTAAAGCTATACGGACACTATCATATTTGTTCAAGCCCGTTACGCAACGACTTTGAAAATAGTGAAAAATGGAAACGTGTATGGATTAAAAATAATTTAAATCCGCAGCCCGACGATCTTATTATTACACCCAACAAAGCCAAATACGCAAAACAAAAAGACGGCACTCCTAACATATTAGTTGATGACCGAGGTAGTAATATCTCTGCTTGGGAAGCTGCTGGTGGTATCGGTATTAAGTATCAAGCAGACGAAGATAGTTTAAGTGTGCTTGTGGACGGATTTAGTCGTGCTCGCAAGATTCTTAAAGGTGAAGAAGAGCATAAACCTCAAGAGTTAAAGAGCTTAGATCGTAGCTCTGGTAACCTTATTGCCAAGAGTGGCGACAGCGACGAGCATCCTACGTCAGCCGCAGATGTAACTGAATCTGCTAGATGGGGAGATATGCAACCTACAGTGGCAAGACGTATACTATCAGTGTATAACTCTTTAGCCCCGGGCATTGAGAAATACCAAGACGATGCCGGTGCTGATCAGTTATACAATGAGATGGAAAAAGTTGCCGCAAAGAATCAAGAGTCATCCACATTCAACAGTTTAATTGCTAGTGCTCGAGGCGGAGCTCATATGGACTATGACACTAACCCGGGGCATTTTAAAAATTGGTTTTGGTACGTAGGTGAAATGTTAGAAAAGATTGCTGAAGAAGACGAAGAAGGTGGCATTGAAATTGGCGAATCATCAGGCATGGCAACTGTCACAACTAGTAACATAGCAGGCGTAACTTCAACTGGTGGCGGTTGGTTATTTGGTGGTACTGTAGGCGCACCAAAAGGTGCCAAGAAAAAGAAATCAAAACTTATTAAGAGATAATTATGAACGAAGGCAAAAAAGACCGTCGCGATCCTATTCGCACAATCAAAGCAAAGAACCCTGTAGCCAAGAATGCTAACAAAGCAATCGGTGGAGGGGCCGCTGGTCCGATGAAGGACAAAAAGAAAGCTGAAAAGAAAGGCGAAGTTAAGCATAAGAAAAAAGAAGTT
>SESG01006659.1_pt1 | contig 38672 bp, 38 predicted proteins | sample 3171421 | NCBI WGS metagenome assembly SESG01 (sample SAMN10866946, study PRJNA518727) | freshwater metagenome | biome: subpolar coniferous forest; feature: holomictic lake; material: water; isolation source: holomictic Lake 227, 6 m and 8 m depth | place: Canada: near Kenora, Ontario | collected...
AACCCAACCACCAAATGCATCACTGGGGCTCATGGTTTCTGATGCACAGCCATTGGCGGCCTTTGCTTGGTGGACTCTTGTATTCCCATCACTTTTCATCACGATCGTAGTTGTTGGTCTCAATCTGGTGGGCGATGGACTGCGCGATGCGCTCGATCCTGCAAGGAGAAGTTCATGAGTCAACCTCTTCTTTCCGTAAGGGATCTATCCATTTCTACTGTGCAAGATCCCCGAATACTGGTCAACGATGTGAGTTTTGAAATTCACGCAGGAGAAGCTGTCGGCGTTGTTGGTGAGAGCGGATCCGGTAAAACCCTTTCAGCCCTTTCGGTTCTGGGCTTATTGCCTCGGGGTGTCGAAGTTTCGGCAGGAACTATAGATTTTGACGGAAACAATTTGCTCTCAATGGATCAAGAGTCTCTGCGCAAATTGCGAGGACTTGATATCTCGATGGTGTATCAAGATCCAATGACGGCGCTTAACCCCGTTATGAAAATTGGAAAGCAACTTTTGGAAGTCATTGAATCTCACGAAGAGCTCAACGAGAACTCACTCGATCGAGTACGTCAAGCACTTGAAGAAGTAGGAATTCCAGATGTAAATCGTGCAATGGAAAGTTACCCGCACGAATTCTCTGGTGGCATGCGCCAGCGGGTTATGATCGCGATGGCACTGATTCTTTCTCCGAAGTTGCTTATTGCCGATGAGCCAACAACGGCACTCGACGTCACCATCCAGCAGCAAATACTTGCTCTCGTCGCCGAGGAGCGACAGAAGCGGAACATGTCGATGCTCTGGATCACTCACGATTTAGGTGTTGTTGCCAACCTAGTTGATCGACTCGTCGTTATGTACGCAGGAAGAATTGTAGAATCGGGAAGTGTTAAAGAAATCTTTACCAATCCGCAGCACCCATATACTTCGGGGCTTCTCTCTTCTCTTCCCACCACGACGGATAAAACGCGAAAGAGATTGACATCGATCGCTGGGGTTCCTGAGAAACCTTGGCTAGTCGGTAATACATGTGCTTTTGCACCACGCTGTTCTTTCGCAACGCAAGAATGTAGGAGCCAAGCGCCTCATCTAGTGGGAACTCTCGAAAAGAGTGTTTCCTGCTTTCACCCCGTTGGGAGGGCGCGATGAGCCTCAAGATCGCTGATGTTCGAAAGCAATACAAGATTCAAGCAACGGGAAGTCTGATTAATGCCCTCAACGGGATATCTGTCACCGTCGAGAAAGGGCAAACTCTCGGCATCGTTGGCGAAAGTGGCTGCGGAAAGTCCACACTGGCTCGTCTTATTTCAGGGCTGGAGCGCACGACATCGGGGGATATCTCGTGGTCTGATCAGGCGATGACAGATAAGGCGAGAAATCTCTTTCGAGCTCGTCGCTCCGTGGTCCAATTGGTTTTTCAGGATCCGTACTCATCTCTCAATCCACGGCAGAAGATAGGTGAGTCCATTTCCGAAATTTTGGAAGTGCACAAACTAGTTCCAGCAAAGGCCATCGATGCTCGCGTAACAGAGCTCCTCACGATTGTTGGTTTAGCGGATGATTTAAAACATCGCTATCCACATCAACTCTCGGGCGGACAGAGGCAACGTGTCAGTATTGCGCGTGCATTAGCTGCCGAACCACAACTTCTTATTTTAGATGAACCAGTTTCAGCCTTGGATGTATCAGTCCGTGCCGAAGTAATGAACTTACTTATTGACCTTCGTGAAAAATTTGGCTTAACATATATCTTCATTAGCCATGATTTAGCGATGATCCGCTATATCAGCGATGTCATCGCGGTGATGTACCTTGGAAAAATTGTAGAGTTTGGTACATGGGAGCAGATTATTGATCGCCCTCAACATCCGTATACGCAAGCTCTTATTGCAGCAATGCCAGATCACAGCATCATCGGCAACCCTGAGACACTTTCGAAAACACTCAAAGGCGAAGTTCCAGATCCTGCACATCTTCCCACCGGTTGCTCTTTCCATGTACGTTGCCCGAAGGCGGTAGCGTCTTGCATGGTGACGGGTCCTGAACTTATTGAGATTTCACCCAATCATTTAGTGGCATGTACGGAGGTAGAGCGATGAAAATAATTGGCATGATTTCTGGTACTTCATATGATGGCATCGATGTTGCTTGTTGCGAATTTACGCAAGTAGATGATGTCATCGAGGTAGTTCAGCATGGATTCACCTCACTTGAGTACACACCCGAATTACATGACATGATTGCTGATTCAATGCCTCCCCGTCCGGTAACGATGGAGCGCGTCTGCGTTCTGGATACTCACATTGGGCAAGCATTTTCTCAAGCTGCTCAAAAGGCGATCACTGATTTCGATTTCCAACCGGACCTTATTGTTTCCCACGGTCAAACTCTCTTTCATTGGATCGATGCAGATCACAAAGCCCAAGGCACCTTGCAATTGGGAGAGGCTTCGTGGATCGCTGAAGAGACAGGTGTACCTGTGCTCTCCAATGTTCGATCCCGCGATGTAGCTGCCGGTGGTCATGGAGCACCACTCGTGAGTTTGCTGGATCAACTTCTATTAGGACACTCTGAAAACCCAGAAGGTGCGCTCAATTTAGGCGGAATTTCAAATATCACCATTGCTGGCGCCAACCTTGCTCCATTGGCATATGACATTGGACCTGCAAATGGGTTATTGGATTCGGCAATTTCTGCTTACAGCAAAGGTGAAAAATCCTACGATGAGGGCGGCAAGATCGCTGCCTCTGGCACAGTGGATCTCGCGCTACTTGCTGAGTTTCTTGATGAACCGTATTACTCGCTACCGGCACCGAAATCCACTGGTAAAGAGCTATTCCACCTTCCATATTTGATCGAGAAGATCGGGCAAGTGCCTACGTGGAATATTGAAAATGTCATGGCGACTCTTTTAGAACTTACTGTCGAAACGGTTGCCCGTGAAGTTGAGAAATACCATTTAGCAAAGTTGTACATAGCTGGAGGTGGTTCCGCCAATCCAGTGATGATGGCGCGCTTACAGGAACGTTTAGGTTCCTGCGCAGTGCTCTCGATGGTGGAGTTAGGTATTGATCCTCGGGCAAAAGAAGGTCTCACCTTTGCCTTGATTGGATTTCTATCCATGCACGGCTTAGCGGGTCAAGTGCCAAGTTGTACTGGCGCTCGCGGTGAGCGCATCCTTGGATCACTCACCCCCGGGAAAGATCCTCTGCGATTACCGCAACCAAGTACCGTCAAACCAATACGTGTAAGAGTTCTTTAACCCTTCGATGTTTGCAGCATCTGGATCTCTGGAATCTTCCAGCGTTCATCAATGCGCTCAATTCCCGTTACAGCAAAACCTTCTTTTTCGTATAGCCCGAGTGCGCTGGAGTTGCTCTTGAAGACCCAGAGCGTTATTTCCGAAAAACCTTTGACATGCAATCGTTCAATTGCATTCTTGAGCAATGATTTCCCAATTCCTCTGCCAGCAAGGTCAGGATGGACATATAGTGAAAACAAATGTCCACGAAGGGGATCCTGGATATCTTGGCCGATGCGTGCAACTCCCACTACGGAGTGCTCTACAACTGCCACCAAGGTTTCTCGTTCAGGATGTGGTCCGAGTGCAGATATCCAAAGAGCATGCGCTGCATCTAGTGTCATTGCATCGCGAACATCCTCTGGTAGCAAATCTCGATACGAGGTAAGCCAGCAGGCACGAAAGGTTGCGACGACGGCATCTAGATCAGTTGCTATCCCGTTGCGAATAATGATTTCCACGGGTGCAACTCTATGACACGAATCGTTAACGCCTTCTCACGTGTAAGCCCGCGTCCTTTGAGAAATACATTCTCGACAGCTCTTCGAAGTGTGAGCGAACTCGAGGTCATTGCATATTGCATCGAAACAGATGATGGCATTCAAGCGTGGGGAGAAAGTGTTGAAACTCCCGCCATCACTGGAGATACCAACGTTGCGATACAAAATGCACTCGCGAAGGAAATTCCGATGGCGCTTATCGGAACCGAATTTCATAGCGCTCGTGCCACCTGGAACTCGGCAATTAGCCCACTTGATGTTGTCGCGAGTGCCAAGGCTGCAGTTGATCTAGCCCTGTATGACCTTGAAGCGCAATTGGCCGAAGTTTCAATGAATACGCTCTTGGGGTGCAAGGTGGAAAGCGTTGCCACCGATGTAACTGTCCCGATTGCGTCCTTGTCGGAAATTGAATCACTTGTTTCCATCCGCTTGGCAGAAGGTTTTTCCAGTTATAAAGTGAAGTTAGGAATGGAGGACCTCACTCTCTCGTTAGAGAAGTTGCTTCTTATACGCTCACTTATTGGCAATGACAGCGGATTGCGAGTAGATGCAAACCAAGCATGGAGCGTGGAGCATTCCATAGAATTCTTGCAAAGTAGCAGTGACCTGAATATTGAATATCTGGAGCAACCCATAATTTCGGCAAATAAAAGAGGGTTAGCGATAATTTCTAAGGCTTCCGACACGAAAATCATGGCAGATGAATCATGTTTCACAATGGGAGACATGAACGAATTGATTGACCTGGGAAGCGCTGATCTCGTCAATCTTAAAGTGCTAAAAAGCGGTGGTATTACCCCGCTATTGGAGATCGCTCAACGAGCAGAACAAGCCGGAATGGGAATCTCGATTGGCTCAATGATGGAAGGTGACCGCGGGGTTACCGTGGCTTCGATTCTTGCTGGAGCCCTTGCACCCACTCTTGTGCATGACCTCGATGCGGCTTGGTGGGCTAGGGAAAGCACGATTAAATACTCAGATGGGAGAGTGTGGCTTTTATGAATAGTGAATTGACATCTCTCATTGAGTCCGGAATTCCTGGATTAGTTTTTGCGAGCTCTCATGAAGGCAGACGAAGTACCACATCAATCGGAAATCGTTCCAGCCTAGATCTAGCTTCGCCATTACTTATGACTAACGAGACTTCATTTGATCTTGGCTCGTTGACTAAGATTATTATTACAACCTCGGCTCTTATGGATTTAGTACACGAGAAGAAGATATCTCTAGAAGATAAAATTTCTAAATATATCTCACAGTGGAACATATCTGAGAAATCTGAAATCACGATCCGAGAACTTCTTCAACATCGTGGGGGATTGTGGGAGTGGCGTCCGCTCTATATTTCTTTGCAGGATCCAAGTGAAGTTGTTGATTACATCGCGAGATTGCCATTGCGTTATCCCGTGAATCAGAACAGGCACTACTCGGATCTTGGCTTCATAACTTTAGGTAACGTTGTGGCAAGAATCTTGGGGACTGGTTTGGAAAGTTTGGAGTTCGCACATACTAAGTTTGGCGCGCCAGATGATAAAAGTGATGTTGCAGCGACTTCCCGAGGTGATCGGTTGGAAAGGGAAATGGTGGGATCCCATGCGCCCTATCCTGTTCCAGAAAAAGTCGAGGACTTCAATCAGTGGCGCACCCACGTACTCAGTGGCGAAGTTAATGATGGCAACTCCTTTCATCTCATGGGCTCAGTTTCTGGACATGCTGGCCTGTTCTCCACCGCAGAGGATCTTTTAGATTTTGGCGAAAGAATCGAGCGACATCCTCAATTTGAAATCTTCACAAGGAGCGGAGCTGATGCGGACGCTCATCTTGGTTTTCGCAGTTGGGTTGATACCTTCGAAGGGTGCGCAGATAGGTTCTATGGACATACAGGATTCCCCGGGACCGTTCTTGGGATCTCATCTCGACATAAGGCGGTAGCAACTCTGCTCACCAACCGCCTCCATGTGGAGGGAGCGCCTAGGCCAACGGAGGAGCTGTGGCGCCCAATTTTGCGCTCATTTCACCAGAGTCTGCATCGATAAATCATCCTCAAAAAGGGTTGACGGATACCGCCAGTTTGGCAATAATTTTCGCCTACAAGAGATTTGTCTGAAGGATTTTTTCACCATCAAAGGAGCCGGCAATGGCAAAGAAGCCCCCTGCCCTACAAGTTGTCGGTAAAAACTATCGAGACCTCCTGGGTGAAATTGGCAACTCTTTTCCATCTTTCCACGCAAGTGAAGCCGCTATAGCGCACACCGTTCTTGATAATCCCGAACTTGTGGCCACGATGAATATCTCACAACTTGCACTCGCGAGTTCTACCTCTGTCGCATCAGTCGTGAGATTTAGCAAAGCTGTGGGATTTAAGGGCTATCCAGAGTTTCGTATGGCGCTCGTGAGTGAGTTAAGTCGCTTGGCGCACACTGGAATTGAAACCTCCGAGCTCGACGGCGGAATTACTGTCAATGATTCCGCTGCAGATGTTATTCGCAAGATCGCACAAGCCGACGCACGTGCCATTCAATCAACTGCCGAAAGACTTGATGTTGCAAGTTTTACCGCGACAATCGATGCTTGGGAAAAAGCAAAAATTGTTGGTGTTTTCGGTGTTGCTTCAGGAGCCTACGTAGCTATGGATTTACAACTAAAACTTAATCGCCTCGGCAAGAATTCTGTTGCCTGGAAAGATGCACACATGGCTCTTACTTCCATTGCTCTACTTGGCAAAGGCGATGTTCTCGTTGCCATTAGCCATAGTGGCACCACTGTTGATGTAGTTGACGTCATGACCGAATTCAAAGCAAGAGGCGTAAAAATTATTCTCATCACAAATACGCTACGCAGTCCATCTACTGCCATTGCTGATCTTGTTCTCTATACATCTGCTCGGGAAACCACTTTCCGAAGCGGAGCGACCGCCAGTCGCATTGCTCAACTAACAGTGGTTGATTGTCTCTGCGTTGCATTAGCGCAGAGAAACTGGAGCGCAACTAAAAGCGCTTTAGATCTTTCAAGAGAGGCAATCGGAAGCCGAACTGGAAAGAAAGTGCACGATGAAGGAATGCATGCAAGTAGTACCCCAACCCGCTCTCGAGGAGGAAATAAGTGAGAAAGACACAACGCCGCGGTCGCGGCTTGGTGGCCGCGATTCTTGCAGCCAGTGCGATAGCTGTTCCAGTAATGGCAGCGATTCCTGCACATGCAGCAACAGAACTTTCGTTCTGGAGCTGGCGCCCTGAAGATAAAGTCTTCTATGAAGCCCAAGCTGCTGATTTCTTGGCTGCTACAGGTATCGCAGTTAAGTTCACTCCATATGTTGCCACTGAGTACAACGCAACGCTGGCAACCGCTCTTACCGCAGGTAAGGGTCCAGATGTAATGCAGATCCGTGCTTATGGTGGAATGGCGAACCTTTCCGATGCTGGCAATTTCTTGCCATTAACATCGAAGTTGGTTCCAGCCCTTGCAAAGATTCCTGCCGGAACTCTTGCTGGTGCTCAGGGATACACCGACAAGCACCAATTCGGGCTCCCTTATGCCACTTCCGTTTTGGGAGTTATGTATAACCCAGCACTCCTTAAGAAAGCTGGCATTAAAGCCCTTCCAACAACATGGGATTCATTCCTTGGCGTTCTCTCACGTGTGAAGTCCGCAGGAATCATGCCTCTTGGAAATGGAACAGGCTATGCACCAGGACTTGAACAACTCTGGGGCGCAGTAGGTCCAGCGTTCTACGGTGGAACTGCTTTCTACAAGGATGTAGTTGCTGGCAACCGCACCTTCACGGATAAGAACTTCGTAGCATCACTTCAAGCCGTTAAGGACCTTGTTGCATATATGCCAGCAGGAGCCGAAGGTTTGGATTACAACACTGCACGTGGCCTCTTCGCTAACGAAAAAGCCGCGTTCTATATCGGTGGAAACTATGAAATCTCCTATTTCCGCGGCTTGAATCCATCACTCAGCGTTGGCTGGATTCCTGCACCTTCAGCATCCGCAGGATCACCTCGCTATGTCACTAACTGGGCAGATGGTGCTTTTGCAATTAATGCGAAGACCACTCATAAGACTGAAGCACTCAAGTTCCTGAACTTCTTGGCAAGCAAAGACTTTAATCAAGCAGCAGCTGATCAGCTTGGTTGGATTCCTACCGTTTCCGGAATCAAGGTAACTGATCCTGCAGTGATCGCAATGCAACGTGCAATCCCTACTTTGGGAACGCCATTCCTATCACTCGTTGGATTCCGTTATGGAACCCCAACAAGTTCATCCATTATGCAACCAGGATTCCAAAAGGTTGCAGCCGGTACGAAAACTTCTGCTGATTTGGCAAAAGATATTCAAGCTGGTGTTGCATCTTGGTATAAGCCACTAACAGGTAAGGCCTAAGAAATAGGGCTGGGCGCAGGGGTAATACTCTGCGCCCAGTTTTTCTTAACATCCCACTAATTCTAAATAATCTAGAGGAGCGCTGTGTCCAAGACTGGGTTGCAAAGAGAGCAGAGGAAATTCACTTTTCTGCTCCTAGCCCCAGGCTTGTTGACCATTATTATTTTCACCAGTATCCCCGCGCTCACCACTTTGAGTTACGCCTTCTTTCATTGGAAAGGTTTTCAACGAGGCTCCTTTGCTGGCTTTGAGAATTTCCATCGTCTCTTTAATTTTCCATTCAAGGATCAATTCCTTATGGCGCTGCGTCACAACCTCCTAGTCTTTGTCGGGATTTTTACCTTGCAGACCGCCGCGGGAATACTTATCGCCTACAGTCTTTATCGGATGATCAAGGGTCAACGATTCTTTAGAACGGTGACTTTTCTCCCTGTGATTTTTTCGCTGGTCATTGTTGGATATATGTGGCAAGCACTTCTGGATCCTTTTTATGGACCAGTAAATAATATTCTTCATAGCATCGGGCTCGATTCGCTCGCCCGCACGTGGCTCGGAAGCACCAGCACTGCACTGCCTACTTTGGTTTTCATCAACCTATGGCGCTGGGTTGGCTTTCCGGCAATTATTTTTCTCTCCGGGTTTAACGCAATTAATCAGGAATACCTAGAGGCCGCCAGAATTGATGGCGCTTCTGAGGGTCAAATATTTCGTAAAGTTATGTTCCCTTTACTTGCTCCATCTATGACCATCGTCGCCATTCTTACTTTTATTGGTGCCTTCGAATGGTTTGACCTGCCGTATGTGCTTGGAGGTTCCAGTGGAGGACCAGCGGGTGCAACGGACACGTTGGCGCTGATGTTCTATCGCCTCTCATTCGGATCCGTTGATTCTGGTGCCAATGAGATCGGAATTGGTTCAGCTCTCGGCGTTCTTATCTTCTCCATAGTCGGAGTCGGCGCAGCATTTGGCTCTAAATACTTACGAAGCCGCGAGGTAGATGTGTGATTAAAGCGCTTTCGTCACGAATCTTCTTCCGATCAATTTTGATTTTCAATGCGGTAATGGTTTTGGTGCCCGTTCTCTTCCTCATTAACTCATCGCTTCGTGAAACTAATGATTTTGCGCGCAATCCGATCAAGTTGGCCACCTCGCCACATTGGGCGAATTTCAGTAGCGTCTGGGCCAACGGCGCCTTCGCAACCTATTTAAAGAATTCTCTTATTATTACCGTTGGATCAACCATCCTGATTCTGACACTTGCTCTTGGTGCAGGTTTTGTTCTCGGGCGATACACCTTTAAAGGTCAAAACTTCATCATGGGATTCATTCTTTCTGGAATGTTGGTCCCTGCGAAATTAGCGATCTTGCCTCTTTTTATTCAACTGAAATGGATGCATCTCCTTGATTCACATCTTGGATTAATCTTGGTTTACACATCAGGTGCGCTACCAGCCGCAATATTTATCATGAGTGGTTTCTTCAGATCGCTGCCTGCTGATCTAGATAGCGCAGCTCGAATAGATGGTGCTTCAGAATTTCAGCTACTACGAAGAGTCTTGGCACCACTAGTTCGTCCTGGGTTATCGATTGTTGCTATTTACTCGGCAATCCCCATCTGGAATGACTTCTTCTTGCCTTTAGTCTTTCTACAAACGCCCGAGAAGAAGACCATCATGCAAGGTCTTACAGTTTTCTTTGGCGAGTATTCATCCCAGTGGGGAATCATCTTCGCGGGGCTGACTTTGGCAGCACTTCCGCTCATCGTTCTTTATTTAATTCTTTCCGAGCAATTTATTAAAGGCCTTACAGCCGGCGCAGTGAAAGGGTAAAGAATGTTGTCGCTAGGAATTGATGCAGGTGCTTCATCCACAAAATGGGCACTTTTGAACGACAAGGGAGTCTTTCGAGAAGGTTCCCTCTTGGCAATGGATGGACACATAAACAAAGCGCCGTCTCGAGCTCGGATGATCCATGTGCTCGAAGAAATTGTTGCACTAGCCATGCCTGAAAAAATCACCTCAATATACGCAGGAATTACAGGTATCGCTGAAACCGAATCAGGTTCGGCAGCAATAAAGTCAATCTTTACAAGCATTTTTGGGGATATCCCAATTGATTTGGTATCAGATATTGAACTTGGTTATCGCGCAAATTTTGAACCTGGTGAAGGGATTTTCCTTTACGCCGGAACGGGATCGATCGCAATGTATATAGACGAAAATGAAAAGATCTTTCGGGCAGGTGGCTGGGGATATTTGCTCGGTGATGAAGGCGCCGGCTATTGGATCGGGCGAGAAGCAATACGCCAAGTGCTCACGACACTTGAAAGTGGAACGTCATTTACATCGGATTCGTTTGAGTCAGAGATCTTGGGATCTATCCATTGCAAAGACTGGAAAGACATTAAGTCATTTGTATATTCCGACGACAGGGCAAAGATCGCTGAACTTTCACGGCTCGTTGCCTCTCTCGCGATCCATGGTGATGCAAAAGCGCTAAAGATCCTCATAAGTGCAGGGAGCGCCCTCGCAAATTTAGTCTGGAGACTTGAAGAAATTGTCAGGAAAGGCAACTTGCGCGTGATTTTTGCTGGGGGACTCAATGCACCAGAGAGTCCACTTTCGAGCGAACTCATCAAACAGATAGCTCGCCCCGTAGAGGTTTCTCACGTGAGAGCAGCAAATCGGGCTGCAGAGTTAGCTAGGAAGTGAGTACGAACTTTTTGTTTTCTTGTGAATAAGCCCATCTGCAATGAGCGTTTCGAGGGCCTTTTCTACTTGTGAATCATCATGCCAAAGTTTCTTTAATAGTTTTTCCGTAAGCCATTCATTCTCTCGGAGTGCTTGAAGGATCGTTCCTCGACATTGTCGATCACTCCCATGCCACGTTTGTGTTTTACGAATTGTTGTTGATTTCGGAAAACCCGCTTTGCGCCATTGGCACACATTCGCTACGGGGCACATTTCACAATGGGGGTTTCGCGCAGTGCACACAAGGGCACCGAGTTCCATAGTTGCCGCTGCCCAAATGTGAGCACCATCTTTAGGTATCAATTCTTTCCGAACCGCTTTCTCAGTTTTTGAGGTAGAGGAAGTAGGGGATTCCTGCCCGTCGAATAGGCGAACAAAGAGCCGTCGAATATTTACATCTAAAACCAGTGAACTCTCTTTATAGGCAAAGGCAGTGATGGCCGCTGCCGTGTATTCGCCAACGCCAGGTAAAGTTCTTAGAAGATGCTCGCTAGTGGGAACCTTGTTATTAAATTCAGTCGCGATAATTTTTGCGCTTTCATGTAGCCGAAGTGCACGACGTGGATAGCCTAAACGGCCCCATGCAGTAATCACTTCGGCCGTTGGCGCTAGTGCAAGATCGGCGGCCGTTGGCCAGCGCTGCATCCACTCATTCCATTTCGGTAGTACCCGATTGACCGGCGTTTGTTGGAGCATGAACTCACTGACCATTACGCCCCACGGGGTTGTATTTCTCCAAGGTAGGTCGCGCTTGTTGCTCTCAAACCAGGAAATGATTTCCTTTTCTACTGCGCTCATTCTCCAGAGATCTTGACTCGGCTCAAAGCTTGATCTAGTCGAGAAACTTCTACGATTTCCATTCCTTCAATCTTCGTATCACTGCCCAATGGCACTAGGGCTCTCTTGAATCCCAATCGATAAGCTTCGGCCAAGCGGCGACCTACTCCACTTACTTTTCGGATTTCACCAGCAAGACCCACCTCACCAATGGCAACAAGATCACCGGGAAGTGCCAAACCTTTGGCCGCCGATGCAACGGCAAGTGCTAAAGCAAGGTCTGCTGCAGGTTCGGTCATCTTCATTCCGCCAACAGTTGCTGCATAGACATCTCGTCCTGCAATGCGAATATTTGCTCGAAGTTCAAGGACTGCCAAGGTCATCGAAGTCCGAGCAGCATCGAGTCCGCTCGTCACTCGCCTGGCATTGCCGTAATCGTTATCGCGCCCAAGACCAACGAGCGCTTGAATCTCGGCCAAGAGTGGACGTCGACCTTCGAGCGTCACAGTCACGCAAGTGCCAGGGACTGGTTCGGTATGCCGAGTTGTGAAGAGGCCAGTGGGATCGGCGACACTTTCGATTCCGCCATCATGCAAATCAAAACATCCAACTTCATCACTTGCACCAAAACGATTCTTGGTTGCTCGGATAAGTCGTAGCCGTGAATGACGTTCGCCTTCAAATTGCAAAACTACATCCACGATATGTTCCAACAATCGAGGACCCGCGATAGATCCATCTTTGGTGACGTGACCAACTAAGAGCAAAGTTATATCGCGATCTTTTGCTAAGCGAATGAGGGCTCCGGCAACTTCACGCACTTGAGTTACTCCGCCCGCAGCGCCATCTGCAGCGCCACTGCTCATTGTTTGGATACTGTCGATGATTAATAAGTTTGGTTTGACTGTGTCAATGTGTGAAATGACCGCGCCTAAATCATTTTCTGAAGCGAGCCACAAAAGTGGGTCCACTGCTCCAATGCGTTCGGCTCGAAGTCGCACTTGCGAGGCTGATTCTTCCCCGCTTATGTAAAGCGCCCGGATTCCTCGCGAAGCGCTTTGTGCTGCAACGGTAAGCAAGAGAGTGGATTTACCAACACCCGGTTCTCCAGCTAGCAATATCGCAGCCCCGGGTACAAGTCCTCCGCCCAAAACTCTATCGAGTTCAGTGACACCGGTAGAGCGCGCTGAGGCACTGGAAAGATCGACTTCACCGATAGGTGTTGCAACGTGAGTTACTGCACCAGGAACTAACGACAATCGTTTCGGCGCTGCGATTTCTTCAACACTGCCCCAGACCTGACATTCGCCACATCGGCCCACCCATTTATTTGTGGTCCATCCGCATTCAACGCAACGGAATGGGTCTTTCTCGGGTTTGGCCATAGGGATAGCCTAGAGCGAAGTGCTGACTATTTACCTGCACCCAAGGTGGCTGGGTGAGTGATGACAAAAAGTGGGAGCGAACGTCGAGCAAGTTCCTTAATTGCAGCTACGCGATCTTCGCAGTGGCGAGCCAAAATGTCGTAGGCCTCTTGGCTCATGAGTGCAACAAGTTCAGTGCGATTAGAAATGTAGACCGGCTCAATTCCAACGTGTGCTTCAGTATTACTGGTGCAATACCAATCGAAATCTTCTCCGCCATCGCCCCATGCAAGGCGTTCGTATTCGCCGATGACTGTGACCGAGTATTCGCGCTCGCCGACTTCACGTGTTTCAAAACTACGGCGTAACGGTAATTGCCAACATACATCTGGCTTTGTATCAACGAAATGTTTGCCCTCTTTTTGGGCTAAGTGGTGAAGTACACAACCGAAGGATCCAGTGAAACCTTCTGCCTGGTACCCCTTTCGATTTAGGAAGATGCAGGATCCATCGATAGTCCGAGTCTTGCGTTCGTTATCTTCATCTCGCTCGCTAATGCGAAGTTGTCCGCGAGCTTTTTTAGGTTGAGCTTGATCAAAGAATTGCCACATCTCAGGTGTCAGGCTTGCAGCGGTGGCAAGAACTTTCGCCTCATCGCTTTCGTCTGTGTACATCGCACCTTCAGTGCAACAACCATCATTGGGGCGATCAGCAAAAACTCCCTTGCAACCATCGCCGTAGATACAACTCCAATAGGAAGTGAGCCAGGTGAGATCACACTTGAAGATACCTACTTCGTCGTTGGGATCAGTAAATTCAATCCAATCACGGGCGAATCCTGGCTTAACTTCAGACATAGTCGCAGAGCCTACGGGTTATTCCATGAATGCGCACATCAGTACAAGGTAACCTTTGCCTATGACGAGCGACTTCACACCTTCGGCAATTGGCGTCATTGGCGCCGGCATTATGGGCGAGGCACTTATTAGTGCGCTCATTTCTTCTGGTGTAGCGCCAGCAACGATCACGATTTCTGAGAAGCGTGAAGAACGAGCTCGCGAATTGATGTCGAAGTATGAAGTTCATAGCGCTGAACTTCTTGCCAATGTTGCAAGTGCACAAGTTCTCTTACTTGTCGTGAAACCTCAAGACATGGCAGGGGTACTTGAAGAAATCAAAGGTGCGCTCAATCCTGATGCACTTATCGTGACCTTTGCTGCTGGTAAGAAGATCGACTTCATTGCCTCGATCCTAGGAGGCAAGCGCTCGATCATTCGCGTTATGCCAAATACCCCAGCGCTTGTGGGTGAAGGGATGGCAGCGATCTCAAGCGGGCCTGAAGTGTTACCGGCACACACGCACTTTGTTCGAGGATTTCTTGAGGCGACAGGTCAAGTAGTAGAAGTAGAAGAGGCGCTACAGGACGCAGTCACAGCGGTAAGTGGCTCTGGCCCTGCCTATTTCTTTGCTTTTATTGAGGCCATGGTGAGCGCTGGCATAGATCTTGGGCTCTCTCAAGAAGTGGCGACGCAGTTGAGTGTTCAAACAATGGTCGGCGCCGCAAAACTCTTGGCTACTTCGGATAAAAGTGCAACAACCTTGCGCGAAAATGTGACAAGTCCAAACGGGACAACCGCCGCAGCGCTTGCATCATTTAGTCAAGACGAACTCGGAAAGATAGTGAATACTGCGATGCGCGCAGCACGAGATCGATCACAAGAATTGGCGTGAATGCGAAAATCAGTTGTAGTTAGTGCACTGATCTGTTTTAGCCTGCTCGCCTCTTTCTCGCTTTCACAAGCAGCAACAAAAGTAATAGTTGTTAAACCCATGACCTTTCTATCGACCCTACCTAGTGAACAAAACGTTGCGGGAGCCCTTGCCAATGGAAAATCGATCTATATTTTTGGAACAGTCGCAACTGCAACCGGAACAGATGGATTTATCAGTTCTCAAGACTCCAACGGAAGTACCCAATGGACACTTCCACTTCACGAAGGTGAAGCAAATATTCTCACGTCGCTCACGGTAGATGCTTCGGGAAACCTCATAGTTTTTGGAGCGACTTCAAAACCAACAGTTGTTTCGGTCCCTCCTTCAGCGATTGATTTTCAAAATCCTGATTCAGTGACGGTTGATACGCAGGTACCGCAAAGAAATGACATAACCGAGGCAATTATTTGGAGTGTTTCAGCTAGTGGTCAATTGAATTCAAAGGTGGCTCTCGATCTGAAATCTCCAGTGCTCGTGACTGCAGGGGCGATCACTTCTTCAGGATATGCATTGGTGGGAAACATCAGCACCGCATCTGGCATGGCAGGTTTTGTCGTGACAACTACAACTGCTGGAATATTTTCTAAACCGCTTTACCTTGGTAAAAGTGATACAGAAATAAATGCCATTGTTGCCAAAGCAAAGGGATTGCTCATTGTTGGAGCAAGTTCAGAAACGATTGTCTCGCGTCCCCTTAAGGGGAAACGAGATGGATTGCTCATATCCCTGAACTCGTTGGGGAAGATTTCGGCAGTAGTGCGAAGCACTAACCTCGGAGCAATGCGAAGTTGGAAAAGCACCACAGCTTCATATTTCATGGGCGGCCTTAGTGTCACAGGAAATAAGGTCGAAGCCGTTGTCACTCAATTCAATTCCTCCCTAGCGCCACTGTGGACTACGCGTTTTCTTGCCTTAGGGGGAGCGATTACAGCAGATCTTTCAGCAACTTCACGAGTTGCCTTTCTCGCATCGACCTCAGCGATTACTGGGCTATCGGGATGGAAAGCAAGCAAAGGGGCAGGCTTGGCGCTGGTATTTGGTACCAATGGCGTGCTTACTGGGGGTTATAGCGCTACGGCGATTACCGCGCCCATCTCATTGACCTTTAGCCCAGATTTGGGGCTGATCGCGGTCGGTTCCGGGCCAAAAGGCGTTTCGGTCTTTCGTGTACTTCCAAGGTAACCTAACTTCCTTGGGGTTCTTTGCCCTAACAGCATAAGGAGATCGTGGCGTATGGGTTCAGTTATCAAGAAGCGACGTAAGCGGATGGCTAAGAAGAAGCATAAGAAACTTCTGAAGAAGACCCGCATTCAGCGTCGCAACGCCAAGAAGTAGTTTTTCTAACTTTTTACTAGTGCGAGCTTTCCAGAAATGCTTGTCACTGCGTAGCGCACTTTATTCAGCACAAGCCAGGAAACATCGGCGCGGGAACTATTGCGTACCCCCGAAACTAATTTCATTGATGGGCTTATCGCGCCTGCGTTGAGATCGAGGGAACAGACCCTTGTCTGACATCCGAAGATCATGGTCTTTGTATCAACACTCATGGGGGTTGATGGCGCTCCATAGTTATCTGGATTCACGGTGTTGATACGAGAATCCGCATCTAAGTTCATCCATCGAATCTGAACTGGATTGGGAATAGATGCGCTTGTCGCGCCAAGCCAGGAAGCAATGAGTCCATCTGCTGTTTTGTTGAGCGAAACGCCATAGCCAACAACTGCAACATCCGCCGATGAAGTATCAAGAGTTTTATAGCTCCAACCAGTGGGTGATGCCGTAGTTCTAGTAGCAAGACGAATCTCGCCCACCGTGGCTTGCTTTTGTTGATTCACGGCAAGGTTTGAATCATAAATAACGCTTACCTTGGCTCCGACGGTAACGGCACGTATATGAAATGCGACATCGCCTGTCGTTCGACCATCTGTTTTTCGATCCCCGTCGACTAATTCGTAATTCCATTTACCTGCGGCAGTGCGATCGGCGCCAAGCAAAATACCTTGGCTCTCATCCCGGTAAAAGACTTGGATTCCTGCCGAAGTAACTGCGCAGGCATTGCTGGCACTTACATCACTGGATGTACGTACACGAACCGGTTGGTCGTAGTTATTTACTGCAGGACCATTGCCATCAACGATTTCGTACTTGAAATTAGCGCTATCAAATGTTGCATAACGGAGATCTTTATCAACCAAATCAGAGTAGAAAATATGCATGACTTGCTTTGCACCGAGACCGCTAATACACACCGAAACTGGTCCGGCAACATTGTGTGCCGTTCGCCCGGCAGTTCCCCCACGTCCATCGACTGTAATTTTCTTCCACGTCTTGCCATTCCACAGTGCCAGTTTGAGAGCACCGGTTGCGCTATCTGTATAGGCAATTGCTGGTTGATTGCGAAATGAGACGACCGATAAATACTTGGCATCTGCAGTAGTGTCCAAGTAGGTGGGCACGAGCGTTGTTTGCGGGGAGACACTGCCAGTAATAGAAGCAGGAGATGAACCCAACGTGTTAACAGCGGTAATCGAAAATGAGTAATTAACGCCGTTCTTTAAGCCAGAAATAAAGGCAGGGCTTGTAGCGGTGCTTTGTAGGGCACCAGTTTGAATATTCTTGATCGAATAGCTAGTAACTTGAGCAGCGCGCACATTTGCTGGGGGATCAAAAGTTATAACGGCAGACTTATCTGCGACAAGAGCCACGGCATTTCTTGGCGCTTCCGGTAGCGCAATCGCAATTCCAGCTGGTGGTTTATTGCGTAGGTCATCCATCATCGCTAAAAGCAATGGTCCTGGATCATGAAAAATTTCTCCGGCATCCAAATTTGGAGTCATCACAGAATTGGGCCCGGCAGCTGAATATGTCGCCTCGTCAAGGTGGCTAACGGAGGATCCATCTGAATATCGCGATGGCGTATAAAGCAACGGTTTGATACCGGCATTCGCTTTGATTCCGAGCGGGCCAGACCACACCAAAGTGTTTGTGAGGGCTTGGCCTAATTCCAAAGAAGGAGATGGAATATCTGAAAGTCGTCGGCCATCAGGTAGTTGCGCGTAAGCATCGAATGCTGTTGGTTGATCAATGTTCCCAAATTTATATGTGGAATAAGCGGGATTTGAGTCGTACGAATCTGTCGAAAGAAATCCGAGTCCATGACCTAGTTCATGAACAAAGACTGATTCAAGATCGTATTCGGTTGTAGAAGGCACTCCATCATTGCGTTGATCCCAATTCGCCGCTGAGTTAACTTGGATTACAATTTCTGGATTGTTTTTATCTAAATCTGATCCGGCAAGTGCATTTGCGAGAGCTGAGGGATACCACAGCGTTGAATCTGGGGCGTTGGGAAAATTAATGAAGTAGTTACCAGGGCGTGCGCTGCCGAGTACTCCATATACGGCCGAGCGCCCCCATGTTGCATCTACCGAAATTGGAACTGGCGATGCAAAATTTTGAGCCCAGACATCGATTGCTGCTTGAACATCAGTCTTGGCCCAGTCTGGAAAATTGTTGTAATTAACAACGAAGTGACTTTTGGCAACAGTTCGAGCCCCACCGGGTTGAGTGAGAGAAAATGTTTTATTGGAGACAGGGCCGGCATATGTATGTCCCCATACAGTAGAAGGAGCCTCGCGAGTGAGAGAAAGGGCGTTGGCATATGGAGCCGCAATAAGGCCAGCGAGTACCGCAACAATTGCGATCCCACTTCCAAGCGGGCCTTTACCCTTGGTAAACATATTGGTAAACATATTGGGAAACCGTATCAGGGTGAGAAGATAAGACCATGGCTCAGGTTGGCGAAGTACCCGAATCGGCAGAAGTCTCAGGCTATTTTAAGGCGCAGGATGGATCCCCATGCCAAATGTCGTAACTATCTATTCACGCCCGGGATGTCATTTGTGTGATGTCGCTTTGGATGTTCTGGTTAATCTCCAAGAGGAATTGGATTTCGAGATTGAGAAACTTTCTATCGAGGGGGATCCCGAATTAGAGTTGAAATACGGAGATAAAATTCCGGTCATAAAAATTGATGGATCCCACCACGATTTCTACCGGGTTGACCCAGATCGCTTTAGAGTTTCCCTTGCGAGACATCGTCAGCATCAATGATTTTGTATGAGTAACCCTGTTCAGCGAGAAAACGTTGACGATTCTGAGCAAAATCCTGATCGATAGTGTCTCGGGAAACGACAGAGTAGAAGCGGGCAGTGCGACCATCTGATTTAGGTCGCAGGATTCGACCTAATCTTTGGGCTTCCTCCTGGCGCGATCCAAAGGCACCGGAGACTTGAATGGCAACCGTTGCATCAGGCAAATCGATAGAAAAGTTTGCAACTTTAGATACGACTAAACATTTAACTTCGCCCGCGCGAAAGAGATTAAATAGGCGCTCGCGTTCATTCACTGGAGTATCGCCCTTAATAAGGGGTACGCCCAATACTTCAGATAACTCATCTAGTTGGTCGATGTATTGACCAATTACTAACACCTGATCATCTTTATGATGTTTGGTGAGCAACTCAACGATGGCTCGTTTGGTTTTTGTCGTTGCGCATTGCCGATACCGATTTTCTGGTTCTGCAGTGGCATAGAGCAACCTTTCGGCTTCCGTGAGAGTTACACGAACTTCGATGCATTCAGCAGGTGCGATATAGCCTTGCGCCTCAATCTCTTTCCATGGAACATCAAAGCGTTTAGGCCCGATCAATGAGAAGACTTCGCCTTCGAGCCCATCCTCGCGCACGAGTGTCGCGGTTAATCCAAGACGGCGGCGCGATTGAATATCAGCGGTGAAGCGGAAAATTGGAGCAGGAAGTAAATGCACCTCATCGTAAATAATCAAGCCCCAGTCGTGGGTGTCAAAGAGATCCAAGTGCGCATAGGTGCCATTTTTTTTCTTAGTCATCACTTGATAAGTTGCAATCGTTACGGGACGAATTTCTTTCTTGGCACCAGAGTATTCGCCAATCTCATCCTCATTGAGAGTGGTGCGCTGTAACAATTCTTCTCGCCATTGTCGTGCAGCAATGGTGTTAGTGACCAGAATAAGCGTCGTTGCTTTTGCGTGCGCCATGGCGGCGGCACCGACGATAGTTTTACCAGCACCGCAAGGAAGAACAACAACACCAGATCCACCATGCCAAAATCCCTCTGCAGCAAGTTCTTGGTAGGGGCGAATCTTCCATCCGTTTTGGACAAGGTCGATTTCATGATGTTGACCGTCCACGTATCCAGCAAAATCTTCGGCTGGCCAGCCAAGGCGTAAGAGGGATTGCTTGATATGTCCGCGTTGGCTGGGGTGGACCGCAATGGTTTCAGCATCGATGCGGATTCCCAACAGTGGAGCAATTTTCTTGGCGCGAATTACTTCTTCAAGGACTGCGGTATCAGTTGTTATCAGCACTAATCCATGAATGGGGTCTGCCTCTAAACGAAGGCGCCCATAGCGAGACATGATCTCTGCAACGTCCACCAAAATGGAATGAGGAACCGCATAACGTGAGTATTTAAGAAGTGTGTCGATTACCATTTCCGCATCGTGACCAGCTGCTCGTGCATTCCAAAGACCAAGGGAGGTCAAACGGTATGTATGAATATGCTCCGGAGAGCGCTCGAGTTCGGCAAATGGCGCAATGGCTCGCCGACATTCAGTACTTAAAACATGATCAATATCTAGCAGAAGTGTTTTGTCACTCTGGACGATAAGTGGACCATCAGTCATTGAGAAGGTCCAGAATAAATGCGTGAAGGAGGTTGGTTCGTTCTTGTATTGCACTTACGCTCGTCCATTCACTGTGAGCGTGTGCACCGTGTCCAACCGCGCCGAGACCATCGAGAACCTTTGCTCCAGCTGCTGCAGCAAAATTTCCATCACTGGCTCCACCCACTGCGGCATGGTCCAACTTCATTCCGAGCTTTTCCGCGACTTTTGCTGCTCGCTCGTACAGGTCTTTCGTTGAACTAATTTCAAGTGGTGGTCGATTTAAACCGCCGACGATTTCCACACGTGCACCTGGATGTTGTGTTGCAAATGCTCGGATTGCGTTATCGACTCGGAGTAAATCTGCCTGCAAGAAAGAGCGTGCATCAACATCCAATACTGCTAGATCAGGAACCGTGTTGGACGTATTGCCTGAGCGCATAACAGTTGGCACGACCGTTGTTCCATGTTCGGCATTTTCTAACGCTGCAAGTTGTAGGACTAAATGTGCAATCTCCACGGTTGCATTAATTCCCTTTTCTGGCTCCAGGCCCGCATGGGAAGCTTTTCCGTGAACAGTGATGTTGTACATCGACGTTCCTTTTCTGCCAGTCTTTACCTTGCCATCGATTGCAGCTTCAAGAACAAGAACAGCCTTTGCTTTTCTGGAAAGATCTTTAATAAATTCTTTGGAAGTTGCGCTTCCTGTTTCTTCGTCGGTGGTAGCTATGAGTGCAACTGATCCGTGAATATTTTGCATCGCGTATAGGCCTTGTATAAACCCAGCCTTCATGTCATAAATTCCTGGACCTCGCGCAACATCCCCCTCAACGTTCCATATCGGAGCGAATGAACCGTGTGGCCAGACGGTATCTAGATGGGCAAGGAGTACCACATCAGGATCTTTGGCTCCCCACCAAAAAACAGGACGACCCTCTACCTGCAAGATCGTGGCTGGTGAACCTAGTACTTCGGTTGCCAACTCGCTGGCAAGGTTGATTACGGCGATGCAAGAACCAAGATCTTCAGTAGGAGATTCGCATCGCACAAGTTTTTCGAGGGCTTCAAGGGGCGTAATCATGGGGTCAAGTCTGCCGTATTTCGCTTTTTGGCGCTCACAAGGGCGATACGCCTGTAATACGTGGAATTCTAAAAGACTGGACTTTACCCGTTGCATGATCTCGAGCCAACAATGATCCAGCAGAAATGCTGAGCGGGTCAATGATTCTGTGGGTTGCAGAACCGTTGTTATCGGCATATCCGATGGAGAGCGTGCGTTGCTCTTTGATGAATGTATTGAGAATTTCTAAAGTTTCATTTGCCGTTGTGCGAGGAACAGAACCAAGAGCCTTGGCAGCAACATCTCTCAAAGATGTTTGCTTGTGGCTTGAGCGCTCACCCGTACGAATAGCGCGCACTGCAGCCAAAAGAGTTTCTTGCGTTGGTGTTTCAATCTCACCAATAATTCTTGGAGGACGTGGCCTGGACTTTGCACGATTAAGTTTCAATCCCGACAGCAAAATTCCTGAGCCAGATTCTGCTGCGGGCATGTATCCGGCTTCACGCAACGTTGTTATCAATTCATTTGCCTCATGATCACAAACTAAAACCTCAGGGGCAATTCTTCGCAGCCCTAAACCTTCTACTTTTCGATCACTTAAGATTTGAGTGAGGATGCTTGGGTCTTCGCAGCGAATGTAGGCCGTTGTATTTCCGACTCGAAGACGCCCGTGTCGTTTAGCAACATCGGCAATGAGATATTCAAGAGGTTGTGGCATGGGAGTCTTAGAAGTCTTTCGTAAAAATTCTTTAATCTCTTCACCTGTTTTGCCATGGTCTAAACCGCGTCGGATAGTGGCTTCACTGAAACGATAAACAGTGGCACCACCTCGGCTTTCAATGTCGGCGATCGAATCAAGCACTCGAGCTACTTCAATCTCGAGTGGGCCGGGTGCGATGGCGGTGTTATCGCTCTGCAAAAGAATGTGATCTACAGGCTTAGGTAAATCTTCGGCGATGCCAAGAACATCTTCTTCATGAAGAAATGCAGCGCCGTAACGCGAAAGGCCACCTTGTCCAGTGATACCAAGCCATTCCGCTTCGCGCAAAGTCCACTGAACTAATTCGCGTTGAAGCGTGGAACTGCGCCGTGATGGCGCCCTCCATTTAGTAACTGCTAGAAAGGAGTCGTGTTCAGGAGAGAGGTAAGGGTTTTCCGCAAGTATTTGGAGCGCAAGTTTTCTAGCACTGGCGGCGTTGACGCGATCGAGTTCGGGACCGAGAGCGGAAATATGTTTTGAATCTGCTCGACCAACTAGACCGCTCACGCGCGATGTAATGAGCCACAAAGAAGCCAGAGTTCTCCAACGGGTCTCATGATCTTGGGTCAGCCACAAATCAAAGGAGTGGGTGGGCAAAATTCGATCATCCGCATCGATCACTACAAGGCCTGCAAGAAAGACCAATTCAGCAATGAAGGCAGCGCAATTCTCATCGACACCGAGATGTTCGGCAGCGGCTTTCAAATCGCGAACGCCAACTCCGCCAGCTCGAAGGGAGCTAGGGGCTTCTTCCGACCAGAAATTGAGAATCTCCTCTGACCACCGAAGAACTGTCGCAACATTCGCTATCGCTGCACGATTAACAGTTGTTTCCTTGCCAGCCGTGCCTTTTACAAGGGGAGGATTTGGTTGCGGATTCTTATGCACTTTCCCGCCACGCAAATGCAGTGCGACTTCACGCGGAAGTACAACAGTGCGTTGATCAAGAGGAATCAGAAAATTCTCTTTAAGTAACCAAGCGATTCCGGGTCCAGGATTTCGGATATCGCCAACACTTCCACGTGGTGGTCCCCATGTAAGTCTTTCGAGCACCTTCTTGGAGGACTCGGGTGCTTCATCTAATTTACTCATGGAAAGTTTTGCCATCGATGAAGGCCCAAGTCCAGCAACTTCATTTCCTAACACTTCGCGCAAAGAATTTGGCAACCAGTACCCGTGTGAATCTCCGTAAATAAGTGCAAGGTCCACTAGTCGTGGGATGACGAATTTCGCGGAGGTATCCGTTAGGGCAATGATCGATTTTTCGGCGAAAGGCTCAGTGAGCGAGGCACATGCTTCGAGAATCTGAAACTGCCATTCGTTGAGTGAATCAACTGCCCTGGCCAAACTAGGAGCTGAACTAGCCCGGATCCCAAGGGATGATATTTCGGGCGGAACTGGGGAAACTAAATCTGGTCGCAATGCGAAAAGGTTCAGCAACGCCTCATCATCAAGGGCGCGCAAGTAATCTGCAAAGGATCGTGTTTCCATAACTTTCCTACATTAGTGGCACTTTGACCTGGGTGCTTACCGTTCTTTCGAGCGGCCCCAACGAGGAGTCAAAAGCGCGCCTAGGGCAACGATCCTGCTGACGAGTGGACCAAGAATTCTGTTGAGCACGCGGGCCCTGCGAAAATCGTGGATGGGCCAACCGTCGCGAAGTGCCCGGATTCGTAGGATCGCATCGGGATTTATGGTGCTGGGAAATCCCACACCGAGAAGTAAAGGCAGATCGTTATGGGAATCTGAATATGCATAACACTGGGTGAGATCAAAGCCCCGCTCGAGAGCGAGCTCATTGATCGCAGTTGCTTTCTCTTTACCGTGCAAGAGATTTCCGACCATCCCCCCCGTATAGACGCCATCTTTAGCCTCGGCCTTGCTACCCAGGGCGCCAGTAAAACCTAATCGCTTGGCAATCAGACAAGCCATTTCCGCGGGCGCCGCCGTTACTAGCCACACTTCTTCGTCGTTACTTAAATGTGTTTGTGCGATATCGATAGTTCCTTGCCATAACGCAGGAGAGACATATTGGTCATAAACATCTTGAGCCATGAGACCAATGTCGGCCACGTTATGACCGCCGATGAATTCGCATGCCCCGTCTTGCCAACGTTTAATCTCTTCGGGATTTTCTTTCCCTGTTAAACGAAAACGTAGGTTCGCTAGGACAAATCGAGAAATATCCGCCTTGGAAAAGAATCCACGTTGATACATTCCGCGGCCGAGAAAATAGAGGGTAGAGCCACGAATGAGCGTGTTATCGACATCAAAAAATGCCGCGCGTTTCGGGGTGGCTTCCATGTATCAACCTTAGCGAGGCGGGGGTTCTCCCAGACGTTTATGCTTGGCCTATGCCTTCAACAGTTCATGTCATCCGTCACGGAGAAGTCGAGAATCCCCACAAGATCCTTTATGGACGCCAACCTGGCTGGCGCCTTTCAGAGCGTGGACAAGAGATGGCCACAACCATCGGTGAATGGTCTAAGGATATTGATCTAGGTGCGCTGCATGTTTCTCCGCTGCAAAGAGCACAGGAGACTGCCGCCCCAATTGCTCGTGCACATGGAATTGAGATCACGACCGATGAGAGATTAATCGAGGCAGCAAATATATTTGAAGGTCAACCATTTGGAATTGGTGATGGAGTGTTGCGCCATCCCAGTGCATGGCGTCATCTGTGGAATCCATGGAAACCTTCTTGGGGCGAGCCCTATGTTGAACAGATTAACCGAATGCTCGCGGCCGTCTTTAACGCCCATGAAGCCGCGAACGGCAAAGATGCCATTTGTGTATCCCACCAACTTCCGATCTGGATCCTTCGAAGTGCAATCGAAGAGCGCCCGATGTTTCATGATCCAAGAAAACGCGAATGCTCACTGGCATCTGTAACAAGTATCCACTTCGATGACGAGAATGTTATTTCTGGCATTACATATTCAGAACCCGCTCGCCACTTACTGCCTCCAAAGAAGTAATGAAGAGCCGCATAGCTTTTCTTTCACCTCTACTTCTTGGTGCACTCTTATTGACTTCGTGCGGCGGTAGTGGTGCAACTACTGGTGAAAAAAGTTTTGTAGCAGGAAACGGAACTGTCACATTTTTATCAGCCGGAAGTCGAGTTATGGCGCCGACTATTCATGGAGCCACTTTGGAGGGCACAAATTATGTGCTTGCTGCAGGTTCGGTAGCCGTTGTGAATGTGTGGGCGTCGTGGTGTGCGCCATGTCGTGCTGAAGCGCCAACACTTGCAGCTCTGTCGTTGAAATATCCAATGGTAAGTTTCATCGGCATTCTTACACGCGACAATGTCTCTACTGCAAATGCTTTCATAAAGAGGTTTAGTATTCCTTACCCATCACTTAAAGATGACTCAATTCTTTTAGGTTTTCACAACTCACTTATTGCAAACGCAATTCCATCGACAGTTATTATTGATAAGCAAGGCAAAGTTGCAGCTCGAATATCAGGCGAAGTTACGGTTGCATCCTTAACAGACCTTATCGATCGTGTGGTTGCAGAATGAAAAGTTTTTTCGTCGATCAAATCCTTAGTGGAATGCTCGTTGCTGCCTTTCCCATTTCAATCATCGCTGGACTTATTTCATTTCTTTCACCATGTGTTTTGCCTTTAGTTCCTGGATATCTGTCATTTGCAGCCGGCCTCTCTCGCAATCGCGGGAAAGTTTTATTAGGTTCCATACTTTTCGTTTCTGGATTTACGGCGCTCTTCGTCTCCTATGGTGCACTCTTTGGCGGACTTGGTTCCAAGATTTTGATTCACGAAGGCATCATCACTCGGATACTGGGAGTCTTCACTATTGCCCTCGGTGTGATCTTTATGGGCGCATTCCCAATGATGCCCACGTATAAGCCCCGAATGTCCGTAGTTGGTGGTCTTGTCGGCGCGCCCGTACTGGGATTTCTCTTCGGAGTCGGATGGACCCCATGTATTGGCCCAGCCCTTGCCGCGGTTGAAACTCTGGCGTTTGAGCAGGCAAGTGCTTGGCGAGGCGCCGTACTTTCCCTTGGTTATTGCATTGGCCTAGGGACGCCCTTCATTCTTTCGGGTCTCTTTTTGGATCGTTCAGTGAAACTTCGCCGCTTCCTTACTCGTCGCGGAAATATCATTACGAATATTGGCGGTGGGCTATTAGTTGTTATCGGCCTGATGCAAGTTTTTGGTTTGTGGAGTGAAGTTATGAATTCCTTAAGATCTTTCATCTCAGACTTTATCCCGGTGGTATAGATGAGCAACGAGAAGGAAATTCCTGAGCTTGGCCTAGTCAGTTCACTCCGGTTTGTTTGGCGACAACTCACAAGTATGCGAACGGCTCTCTCGCTTCTCTTGATCCTCGGAGTCGCATCAATTCCCGGATCTCTAATTCCACAGCGGCCACAGAATCCCATGAAGGTTACGGAGTATTTCAAGAGCGATCCAACTCTTGCATCCTGGATGGATCGACTCTCTCTCTTCGATGTCTATGGTTCGCCGTGGTTTAGCGCTATTTATATTCTCTTGTTTGTATCACTCATTGGCTGTGTTTTACCTCGAACTTTTGAACATTTCAAAGCCGCCAGGGCACTTCCACCGATAACTCCAAAGAATTTGGAGAAGATGGAATTCTTTTCGCAATGGCAGGGCACTGGTGTGGAATTAGAAGCCGCGCGATCTTTTTTGCGCAAGAAGCGTTTTCGTATTCGAGAGTTTGAAGGCGCACTTTCATCGGAAAAAGGTTACATGCGCGAGACCGGTAACCTCCTTTTCCATTTAGCGCTCATTTTAATTCTCATAGGTGTCAGTTTCGGAGCCCTTTTTGGAATGAAGGGTGAGGCGATCGTAAATATTGGAGAACGTTTCACTAATACTCCTACGACATATGACAGCCTCAGTTACGGAAAACTCTTCCGCGACAGTTCACTCCCGCCATTTACATTATCGATCGATGATTTTCGTGCCGAGTATGATCCCCTGACGAATGCGCCAAAGGATTACACCTTGTGGGTAACAGCAACAAATACACCTGGCTCGTCACCCGTCAAACACATTATCAAAGTAAACGCTCCTTTGAGTTTTGGTAGCACTAATGTTTATCTTCAAGCCAATGGCTATTCCCCGGTAGTGACAGTTCGCGACAGCAAAGGTGAGGTTGTATTGCAAGGCCCCGTTCCTTTCTTGCCGCAAGATGCCAACCTCACATCTGCCGGCACAATTAAAGCTCCCGATGCGACACCTCAATTGGGATTTGTTGCATCATTTTTACCTACCGCCTCCCGCGATAAAATTAGAGGCGGGGTTTCATCTTTTCCTGAAGCCCTCGATCCTTCTCTCTTGCTCTCTGCCTGGACCGGGAATCTCGGTTTAGATCATGGAGTTCCGCAATCTGTTTATCGGATCGATACCTCAAAAATGGTTCGAATCGGTTTGAAGTCTCTGAAAATTGGTCAGACGTATTCCTTTGCGCAAGGGTCTATCACTTTTGACGGGTTTGTTCCTTGGGTGAACCTGCAAGTAGTTCGAGATCCCGGAAAGATGTATGCGCTCTTTGGCGCTATTCTTGCGATTCTTGGTTTGCTGGCATCTTTGTTTACGAGACGGCGCAGGATCTGGATTCGCCTAGGCGATGATGGAAATGTCCAGGTCGCTGGTCTGGCAAAGAATGGTGCACCTGGTCTTGATGTTGAAATGTCGTTATTCATCGAAGAGTTAAAGAAGGCGGGGCAGTGACACATTCGTCGTGGGCATATTTGTCCAACTACCTCATCTACTCGGCAATGGCCGTTTACACTTTGGCTTTTTTTGCTCATGCCTATGAAACAGCTTGGGCGGTGCGGGCACCTCAGACTGATGAAGTATCAGGCTCTCTCCTAACGAAGACTTTTGATTTTACGCGTACAGAAAAAATAGCTCGCATCGCGACTGCCTTCATGATTCTTGGATTCCTCCTACTTTTTGCAGGAGTTATTGCCCGCGGTATTTCTGCAGGAAGAGCTCCATGGGGCAACATGTACGAATTTTCGATCACCGGCGCTCTCGCATTCTGCGGCGCCTATTTAGCGGCGCTTCGCAAATATGATCTTCGCTGGTTAGGTCTGATTGTCGCAACAGCAGTACTTCTTACTCTTGGAACAGCAATCACGGTTCTTTATCGTCCAAGTGCTCCACTTGTTCCTGCACTTAAATCCACCTGGTTGGTTATCCATGTTTCTGCAGCGATTATGTCTGGCGGCGTTTTCCTATTGGCAAACGTAATTGCAGCAACTTACCTCTACTTAGATTCCATGGAGTCGCGCGGGGAGCGCACCGCTTGGGCAAAGCGATTGCCTAGCCTTGAAGTTCTCGACCAACTCTCTTATCGACTCGTCGCATTCGTTTTCCCGCTTTGGACTTTCGCGGTTATTGCTGGAGCCATTTGGGCCGAGCACGCATGGGGACGTTATTGGGGTTGGGATCCAAAAGAGACCTGGGCTTTCATTACGTGGGTTGCCTATGCCGCATATTTACATGCCCGAGTAACAGTAGGTTGGCGTGGAAGAAAGGCAGCCTGGCTATGTTTATTTGCCGGATCAACTTTCCTGTTCAATTATGTGTATATAAATATATGGGGAACAGGAAAGCACACCTACTCTGGTTTGTAGAGATTAAATCTTTCGAAGAAAGTCTGGGTCGTCATCAGGAGGCAAGATGCGACGAACAGGTGGGCGACCTAGCCCAGTTCGGCGAGGACGACCAGCGATCCAATAAGCAATAGTTCCAATGGTGCCGATAATAATAATGATGAGTAGCCAAGCCCATTTAGGCAAATTACGAATTTCTGATGCATCCGTCTTCGCACAATCAACAATCGTATAAATCGTAAAGATCACAGGTAAAAGAATTATTAAGAAACGCATGTCGGCAGTCTAACCCCTACTTGGAGAGCCAGAGAGAAGTTGCTAACAGGCCAGAAAAGAGCAACTGAAGTTGGCCAGTTTTGGCAAGGACGGGAATAAGCGCACGTGCTTCAATCCCACTTGTGACGGACCTCCCAAGGCCAAACGTGATGGGAAGTAGTAGGAGAGTGATTAACGACCATGGCGAAAGCGTCAGTAAGGCTGCAATATGTGCGCTCAGCAAGAGTGCAAAAAAGAAACGTCTACTTCCTTTTTCACCAAGGCGTACGGCTAAAGTTCTTTTACCAACGGCTGCATCTTTCTTGAGGTCACGAATGTTATTCACTGCCAAGATCGCACAAGAAAGTGCACCCATAGGGATGGAAACAATGAAACTTTTCATTGTTATTTTTTCAGTCTGAACGAAATACGAACCCACGGTTGCAACGACTCCAAAAAAAAGAAAAACAGATATCTCCCCTAAACCTTTATATCCGTAAGGATTCTTACCACCGGTGTAGGTCCAGGCTGCAAAAATGGCTGAAGCCCCCACAGCAAGAAGCCACCACGACGAAAGCCAAGCAAGTGCTAAGCCTGAAAGGCCCGCAACTGTGAATGAGTAAAGAGCCGCACGTTTAACCGCCGCGGCACTTGCAAGTCCACTTCCAACAAGACGTACAGGGCCAACTCGATCGGCATCCGTTCCGCGTACCCCATCGGAATAATCATTGGAATAGTTGACTGCAATTTGCAGGGCCAAGCTCACAAGAAGCGCAAGTGCTGCACGGCCAATATTGGCATGGCTTTTTGCAAGGGCGGTCGCGACGAGTACTGGAGCGATGGCAGCAGGAAGTGTCCGCGGGCGGGCGCCCTTAATCCAAGTATCGATTGAAATCATCAGAGAAGCCTTTCATGCATTGCGGTTTCTGCAAGTGCAAGGCGGTCTACTTTGCCAATACCCATTCGTGGGAGCACATCGAGAAAGAGAAAACCTTTAGGTTTTGCGCTTTCGCCATGTGCGCGAGCAAGAACTTCCGTAATCTCTTTCTCAGAAGGGTGCACAGCGCCTGCGCATGCAATGTGAAGAGCGGATCCCCACTCAGAATCAGGAAGCGCGAATGCTGCGCTCTCTACATGGACGAATGCGCTCGCGAGAGTTCTTTCAACAGCAGCCAGAGAAACATTTTCACCACCGCTGATAATCACATCATCGGCTCGGCCAGTGATAGAAACTTTGCCATCTGAAATTACTCCGAGATCATTGGTGGTAAACCAACTATCACTAAAAGAGATCTGCCACAGCTCTTCATCGTTGATATATCCGCTCGCTAAGACAGAACCGCGTACCTTAATGCGCCCAGACTTAGTGATTTCAACTTCAACCCCATCGAGCGGTACGCCGTTGTACACACAGCCACCGCACGTTTCGCTCATGCCGTAGGTTTCAACAACATTGATCGATTTTAGGATTGCTTGTTCTCGCACATCATGTGAAAGCGCGGCGCCGCCGACAAGAACTGCCGTGCAATTTCTTAAATGGTCCAAGAGCGCATCATCGCCACTAAGTGCACGGAAAAGTTGTGTAGGAACAATCGCCGTAAAATTCGCCTTGGGATACATCTCGCCTTTGCGAATTTCACGAAGATCCATTGGAGTAGTCCCGAGCTCCAGCGATCGAATCAACACATTTAATCCGGCGATATGGGTGAGTGGAAGCATGAGAGACCAGACATCGCCAAATTTCGCACCAAGAAATTTGTTTGCCGATCGTGCCGAATTAAGTAGAGCACTGGCAGACAAACCAACTTCTTTGGGCAACCCCGTCGATCCACTCGTTGCGATGACCACACTCACGCGATCCGGGACATGAGTGCTGGTGACCGCGCCCAGGCCGATGGCAGGACCCTTGGAAGTAAGGGCGCTTGTTAATTGCGCCATAAGGGAGGTGATTGAGCACTCTGTGGCCGGGACCAGGAGATCTCGTTGTGACGTCTTTTCCATTGAAACCGTAGGCTATCGCCCGTGAGCACTCGGGAGGAAATATGAGCAAGCCAATTAAGCGCGATTTCGGCAGTAGGGAAATTCCAGCATGGGCAGTTGGCCCTGGTGGGGAGAATTTCACAGACGTGCTCTATCAATGCGCGGACGGAATTGCGAAGATCACCATTAGTCGTCCCCAGGTACGCAACGCCTTTAGACCGCAAACAATTATTGAGTTACAAAGTGCATTTTCACTTGCGCGAGATAACGAAGAGGTCGGCGTCATCATTCTTACCGGTGCCGGCAACGAAGCATTTTGTTCAGGTGGAGACATAAGCGTTCGCGGAGATGATGGTTATCTTGGCGAAGATTCATTAGCCAAAAAAGGAATTGGGCGCTTGAATGTTTTGGATTTACAAGTGCAAATTCGTAGAACTCCGAAACCTGTTGTGGCAATGGTTGCTGGTTGGGCTATCGGCGGCGGACATGTTTTGCATGTGGTCTGTGATTTAACGATTGCTGGCGATAACGCAAAATTTGGTCAGACGGGTCCGATGGTCGGATCTTTCGACGGCGGCTATGGCGCTGGGTTACTAGCTGCTCATGTGGGACAAAAGAAAGCGCGAGAGATTTGGTTCATGACTCGCGAATACGACGCACAAGAGGCGCTCGCAATGGGACTTGTGAATACCGTTGTTCCAGTTGCTGAATTAGAAGCGGAGACCGTTTCGTGGTGTCGCGAAATGTTGCGTAATTCGCCGATGGCACTTCGTTTATTGAAAGCAAGTTTGAATGCTGCAGATGATGGATTGGCTGGCGTTCAACAACTCGCGGGCGATGCAACGCTGCTTTTTTACATGACTCAAGAAGGCCAAGAAGGTCGAGATGCGTACAAAGAGAAGCGCCCACCAGACTTTGGAAAATTTCCAAGGCGTCCATAAATGTTGGATTCAATTCTTGAATCACTTCACGTTATTTCACTTCCCACCAAGACAAACTTTCGATCGGTAACTTCTCGCGAAGTTGCTCTCTTTGAAGGTCCTGCGGGGTGGGCTGAATTTTCTCCATTTCTTGAATACGATGCCAAAGAATGCGTTCCTTGGCTAGTTAGTGCAGTGGAATCGGCAACACAGTCTGCTCCTGAACCCGTTCGAACTTCGATCCCAGTAAATGCAACCCTTCCTGCCGTTAATGGGAGTGAAAGGATTGCAGAGATACTTTCTTGGTATCCCGGTTGTTCGTCGATAAAAATTAAAATCGGCGGAAACTTAGAAGCAGATTTGAAAAGAATTTCGGATGTGCGGACACTCTCTCCCAATGCGAGTATACGTATCGACGTAAATGGTTCTTGGACAATAGATCAAGCGCGAGTCGCACTGCAATCAATCTGTCAAGGCGGCCCCATTCAATATGTCGAACAACCTTGTTCAACGATTGAAGAACTTCGCGAATTAAAGAAATTGCTCAACGGTGAAGTTCTGATTGCAGGCGATGAGATTCTTCGGAAGGCGCATGATCCATTGAGCGTCGATCTTCGCGATGCCGTAGATATCGTGATGCTCAAAGTTGCCCCTCTTGGGGGTATCTCTCGAAGCCTGGAAATTGCCAAGAAACATGGATTGCCCGTTGTAGTTTCAAGTGCACTTGAATCGGCGATTGGTCTTTCCTATGGACTCAAGTTGGCGGCTTCACTTCCGGAATTGCCCTACGCGTGCGGATTAGCAACGGGGAAACTTTTAGGTTCAGATGTTGCTGAATTAGCACTCATGGGCGGATTCATTGAGGTGACAAGTCCTACTCCAGCCCCCGATGCGTTGATAAATCATCGGGTAAGCGATGAGAAATTATCTTGGTGGCGCGAGAGAATACGAAGCACTTGGGTAGAAGGTGCCCAAGATTGGGCATCAGCAGAAGGGTGGGTGTGGTGAATTCATCAACCGCTCTCGCACGTAGCATCACAAAACAACTCATTGAAGCCGGAATAACGGATGTCGTGCTTTCACCGGGTTCTCGCAATGCTCCGCTATCGATCGCTCTTCATCAATCTGAGATTCATGGATTGCTCAAACTTCACGTTCGAATAGATGAACGTGGCGCTGCCTTTTTCGCTCTTGGAATAGCAAAAGCATCAAAGCGTCCGGTTGCGATTATCTGCACCAGCGGAACCGCGGTCGCAAATTATCACCCAGCAGTTTTAGAAGCGCACCATTCCCAAGTTCCACTCATTATTTTGAGCGCGGATCGTCCTGCTCGATTGCGTCATACTGGCGCCAACCAAACGACACTTCAAGATAATTTCTTTGGCGCGAGCGTTGAGTATTCAGCCGACATCTCTGACGATCAATTTGATTGCTCGAAGGCGTTTGGAAAACTTATTGAAGGACCCATTCATCTCAATCTTCAATTTGATGAGCCATTGCTTCCTGATGACGATAGTGAATGGTTAACTGGAATTTCACGGGGCACATATTCTGAACCATCTTTTAACTCGACGGCACAGCTAACGATCGCGAATAAACGTGGTGTCATTGTTATCGGACACGATCGCGGGAGCTTCTCGGTTACGGAAATTTCTAATTTCGTGCGCCAAGTTGGTTGGCCTGTGATATCAGAGGATCCATTGTCCTTCCCAGAAAGCATCACCCATGCATCTCTTCTACTGACCTCAGGGAAGATTCGCAAAGAACTCCTACCGGAAGTCGTAATCGTTATCGGCCGCACCACTTTGTCGCGCTCTATTAATGCCCTGGTTAAGTCCGCAGACCATGAGATTGTCGTCGATGCACGAATCAATTCTGTTGATAATAAGCGCACAGCGGATCAACTCTTCAGCGAAATACCAACGGTGATCAACAACACCGAGCAAGATCACGGTTGGCGCGAGCTTTGGCTCAAGAAATCAGCCATGGTAAATTCGATGTTGCCCACACTTCCTACATGGTGTGAAGAGAATATTGCTCGCGCGTTAGCAGCGATTCTTCCTGCCCGTTCACCGTTGTTTATTTCATCTTCGCGCCCCATTAGAGATATAGAAGGTTTCGCTAGCGCAAGGGCGGATATAGAAACTTTTGCCAATCGTGGGCTAGCAGGAATTGACGGAAATATTTCTACCGCACTTGGTATAGCTTCACAAAGAAAAAACTCAGTGGCGATCGTTGGAGACCTCTCATTCCTTCATGACATGGGCGCTCTGATTTCAATCGAAGATTTCAATCTACGCTTAGTTGTTGTTAACAATGATGGCGGAGGAATCTTCTCGACACTTCCGCAAAATTCGGTTGAAGGGTTTGAAAAAATCTTTGGTACACCACATGGTCGCGATGTAGCTGCGATCGCACAGGCAATGGGTATTGCGTCAACTACGGTGTCGACGATGGAAGATTTTGTTACGGCAATTTCTGCTCCGATAAAGGGCGTGTCAGTGGTGGTCGCACTTGTTCCATCTCGAGAGAAAAATTCAGAGATACTTAAGGATTTCTATCAAGCAATCGATCTGGGATAGTTATTTTTGAAGTGCGCTCTTCATTGCTGAAAATTTAACTTGGCTCTCGCTGAGTTCGCGCTCGGGATTTGATCCGGCAACAATTCCGCACCCAGCAAATAATCTGATGGATTCACCTGAAATCTGACCGCACCTAAGCGCGATACCGAGTTCGCCATCACCTCGTGCGTCTATCCACCCCACGGGGCCCGCGTATCTACCGCGTGACATTCCTTCGAGATCTTTGATAATTCGCCCAGCAACATCTGTTGGCGTTCCACATACCGCAGCAGATGGATGAAGTTTCTCAAGTATGGCAAAAGTGTCTACATGTGTACGAGATTCGGCAACGGCTCCAGTTACATCTGTAGCTAGATGCATGACGTTGGCTAAGTGAAGTACATACGGAGAATCCGGCACGTTTGTCGATGCGCAAAATTGAGCGAGTGAATCTGCGACCGAACGTACCGCGAATACGTGTTCTTCTAGGTCTTTAGATGATCGTGCCAAGGAAGCCGCAAGCGCCAAATCCTTTTCATCATCACCTGTTTTGCTAATAGTTCCTGCAAGCACGCGTGATGTAACCATTCCGTGCTTTAGTCGGAGCAATAGTTCAGGGGTTGCACCAACAAGTCCAGCAATCGCGAAACTCCATGTTGTTGGATATTCGATTGAGAGATTTCGTAGGATGAGGCGCACATCAATTGCAGATGTTGTGGTCGCATTAAGATCACGTGCAAGAACTACTTTTTCAACTTTGTCTGTACGTATTAATTCAATAGCTTTTTCTACTTGCTCTTCCCACTTGTAGGGAGGCAAGGTTCCATCACCCCATGAGTACGCTAATTCTTCTAATGGGGCTGGCTCATTAAGGAGAACAGGTGGGGGATTATCACCAATCCATGTAATCCAAGAAATTCCTTCGCGCATTCCAACTACTACTTGAGGAATAACTAAGACTGATTCTTCTTCGGGTGAAAAAGAAAATGATGAAAAGAGAATTGGCCCAGTTCCTGATGCGTGAACGGAATCGGTAATCGACAAGTTCTCTAACTGTTGATGCCACCAATTGCGCGCATCTCGAAATCTATTTTCACCGCGCACTGTTGTCGTGGCATAAATACCCCAACCGACCAGTCCTTCTCCTCTTCGAACCCACGATAATGGATTTGCATCAGGAAGTAGATCGAGCAGAGGTAAATGGTCGCCAAGGCGAGTAGTTGTTACCTGCGTTAATTGCGACATCATTAGTCGCTATTTTTGCACAAAGCGCCAGACAAGGGGCAATGAAGTTCCAGCGATTGCTACTTTGAGAACCTCGCCAATGATAAACGGAGTGAATCCTGCCTCAATTGTCCACGACCAACTTTTTCCAAGTGATGCATGTAGCCATAGAAGGCCAAAAGAGAAAATGATCACATCGCCTAACAACATTGTGAAGAGCGCTTTATTGATTCTTTGATCCCATTTGCGTCCCGCAAGGGCACCGACGACAAATGAAGCGACCAGCATTCCAACAAGGTATCCACCAGTGGCACCAGTGAGTCTGCTCAATCCATGGGCACCACCTGCAAATATCGGCGCTCCTGCGATTCCGATGAAAAGATATGTAAGAAAAGTTGTGATGCCCAGAGTTGCGCCATAACTCGTACCTATTAATAGGACGCCAAGGGTTTGTCCCGTAACAGGAATTGGTGAACCAGGAATCGGGAGGGCTACTTGAGCCAGCAGAGCAAGAGCAAGCACTCCGGCTGAGACCAGAAAAGCATTAGTGGCAACTGATGCGCGCCCAAAAACGGCGCTCCGTAATGAAATTGCAGAAATACTCATGAGGCTCTCCTTTAACTTGTAGGCGAGCCTACTCTGCGCGAGAATAAAGACATGTCCCGCGCCAATCTTGATAAAGACCCCGATGAAGTTGCGGCGATGTTTGATGGAGTCGCAAAACGCTATGACCTCCTCAACGATCTTTTAAGCCTGGGACGTACTAAAGCGTGGCGCAAAGTCACCACTGCCACCATTGCACCAAAACCAGGCATGAAGATTCTGGATCTTGCAGCGGGAACAGGCTCATCTAGCGCACCCTTAGCTGCGGCCGGCGCTGATGTCATTCCTTCTGATTTTTCCGAGGGGATGCTGGCCGCTGGGCGACTTCGCCACCCTAATCTGCCTTTTACCAAGGCTGATGCGTTGAATTTGCCCTTCGAAGCAGAGTCCTTCGATGTTGTAACGATCTCTTTTGGTCTGCGAAACACCACGGACGTCGATAAAGCCCTCGGGGAAGCCCTACGTGTTACCAAAAAAGGTGGTCGCTTGGTGATAGCGGAATTCTCATCCCCGACCTTTCGTCCCTTTCGTACGATTTATACCAATTATCTGATGAGGGCCCTGCCTGTCATTGCGCGACGGACCTCGAGCAATCCAGATGCCTATGTGTATTTGGCGGAGTCCATTCGGGCTTGGCCAGATCAGGGCGCGCTCGCAGATCGGGTGACCAAAGCTGGTTGGAGCCAGGTCGCTTGGGAAAATCTCACCGGTGGAGTTGTCGCAGTTCACAGGGCGATTAAGGCCTAGCGGTATTTGAGATGACGCTGGAAACCCTAGGATTTGGCTCATCATGACATCCACACCCAATCCTTATGTACCGATTCTGGTCATCGGAGCCATTGGTTTCGGATTTGCTGCTATCTCACTCGTCATAGCCGCAATCACGGGGCCCAAGCGTTATAACCGAGCCAAAGCCCAAGCGTATGAATGCGGAATTGAGCCAAGTCCACAAGCAGCAGAAGGTGGACGATTCCCGATTAAATATTTCTTAACTGCGATGCTCTTTATTATTTTTGATATTGAAATTGTTTTCCTTTATCCATGGGCCGTAACTTTCGACAAACTCGGAGTATTCGGTCTTGCTGAGATGGGCATCTTCATCGCTACGGTATTTGTTGCATATGCATATGTCTGGCGCCGCGGCGGATTGGAATGGGACTAATTGTGGGTCTAGAGGAAAAATTACCAAGCGGTCTTGTTCTCACTAGCGTTGAAAAACTTGCTGGTTACATGCGCAAAAACTCATTGTGGCCAGCAACTTTTGGGCTTGCATGTTGCGCGATTGAAATGATGGCTGCTGGTGCAGGGCGTTATGACTTAGCTCGATTTGGGATGGAAGTATTTCGCGCCTCGCCTCGTCAAGCAGATTTAATGATTGTTGCTGGTCGTGTTTCAAACAAGATGGCTCCAGTGCTTCGCCAGATTTACGATCAAATGGCAGCACCCAAATGGGTTATCGCGATGGGTGCATGCGCATCATCAGGGGGAATGTTTAACAACTACGCGATTGTGCAAGGTGTAGATCACGTTGTCCCCGTTGATATCTACTTGCCAGGTTGCCCACCTCGACCTGAAATGTTGATGGATGCAATTTTGAAGCTTCACGAAAATATCAATAACGAAAAGCTTGGTCCTAACCGCGAACGAATCATCCGTGAAGTTGAAGCAGCCGCAATGGCCGCAAAGCCAACACATCAATTGAAGGGGTTGCTCGCATGAGCGATCAAGGAATGTTTGGAGCTAAAGGCTCCGGAGATACATCAGGCTACGGCCGACTTGTTCGAACTGCAGCATCTACGGGCTCTAGTGAACGTCCATACGGTGGATATTTCGATGAAGTAGCTGATGATTTAGAGCGCGCATATCCAGATTTCGCAGATGCAATTGAGCGTGTTGTCGTGGATCGTGGCGAACTCACACTTCACGTGAAGCGCGAAAGACTTGTTGAAGTTTCCAAAATCCTGCGCGATAAGTTGCTCTTTGAAATGTGCCTCGGGGTAAATGGAGTTCACTATCCATCAGATGCCAACCGCGAATTACATGCTGTTTACCCATTGCTATCCATGACTCATAATCGCCGAATTCGCTTGGAAGTTTCTGTTCCAGATTCGGATCCACACATTCCTTCACTTGTTGAAGTGTG
>SESG01003010.1_pt1 | contig 38606 bp, 40 predicted proteins | sample 3171421 | NCBI WGS metagenome assembly SESG01 (sample SAMN10866946, study PRJNA518727) | freshwater metagenome | biome: subpolar coniferous forest; feature: holomictic lake; material: water; isolation source: holomictic Lake 227, 6 m and 8 m depth | place: Canada: near Kenora, Ontario | collected...
AATGCGGAACTTGCAGGCCAAAAGGTTTATGACGAAGTTCTGAGTGAAGCAGGTCTTGGCAAAAATGACGTGGAAAAGATTGTATCCACCGGATATGGCCGCAATGCTGTGGCGTTTGCCGATAAATCATTTACGGAAATTATGGCGCATGCCGCGGGAGCTCATTTTCTCAACCCGCTTATTCGTTCCATCATTGATATCGGCGGGCAGGACAGTAAAGCCATCCTCCTTGACGATAAAGGAAAAGTGAAAAACTTTGTGATGAACGACAAATGCGCGGCAGGAACCGGTCGTTTTCTGGAAGTTATGGCAAGGGCGCTGGAAGTAAATCTTGATGAGTTCGGTACCATATCACAAAAATCGCATTCTCCCTCAAAAATAAGCTCTCTGTGTACTGTGTTTGCAGAATCGGAAGTTGTCTCGCTTATTTCCCGTGGAGAAAAAAGGCAGGATATTATCGCCGGTATCCATGAATCTATCGCTTCCCGCGTTTCATCGATGCTGGCGCGAATCGGCGTGCAAAAACCGGCCATGATCACAGGCGGTGTGGCACGAAACAGCGGTGTTGTTCTGGCTCTTTCCAAGAAACTGGATATGGAAATGGAAGTTTCTCCCTATGCCCAGGTTAATGGGGCAATAGGTGCTTCCATCCTCGCTGCATCTCTCTAATACCGGCAAAAACAGCAATGTAAACCCAGCACCATTAATCATCTTACTGAATTATTTCATGTGCTTAGAATTGGTCGTAAATATTCACTAGGACATATTGATCTAATCTGATAAGGTGTGTTGAAAGTTGATTAGATCAAAAAACAATTTTACCCAAATTAAAAGGAGATTACCGTGTCTGTAATCGGCGAAAATATTGATGCTTATTGTTTAAAATGTAAATTAATGCTTGCCCATGTTATCATGTTTAAGGTTGAAGGAGACATAAGCAAGGTCAAATGCAACACTTGCGGTGCGCAGCATAAATACCGCGCTAAAATGCCGGCACCAAAGAAAAGCGCCGTAAGCCGTCCGCCCACGCTGAAAGAGACAATTGCAAAAAGAGCCGCTGCGGCCAAAGTTGATGCTAATAACGCTCCTATGCAGTGGGATATTCGAAACCGGAGCATGGACCACGCGGCGTCTGTTAAGGATTATTCAATTCACAATCAATATCGGGCAAAAGATGTGGTCAATCACCACGTCTTCGGTCTGGGTTTTGTAGAACGCATCGTTTCCGATAAAAGCATGGATGTCTTATTTAGTGATGCTGTTAAACTGATGGCGATGAATATCTCAACATAATCTATATCCCCAGCCATTTGACAAAATTATACGCAGCCATACCGCCCAGGTAGGAAACAATCAACGTCATGACGATTGTAGAATAAAACCATTTGTTGCTGTTCATCTCTTTGCGCAGTACGGCGATAGTCGCGACGCAGGGAATAAAGAGCATCATGACAACAAGAAAAGCGGCGGCTGATTCATGACTCATAACTGTCGGCAGTGTTTGAACAAGCCCTTCTCTGCCCACGCTGTAAAGAACTCCTAAGGTTGCCACAACATTTTCTTTAGCCACAAGACCTGTCAAAAGAGCGGTGATCATCTTCCAATCCAACCCCAGCGGCACACCCAACGGTTGAAGTAGGCGGCCTATTGATGCAAGCCAGCTTTCTTCCACAACGCCATTAGGAAAATACGATAAAAGCCAGACAATCAGTGAGACACCAAGAATGACCGTTCCCGCTTTGCGGACAAATGATACTGTCTGTGACCAGACAACTCTCATTAAAGTCTTCGGGTCGGGACGATGATAAATCGGCAGTTCCATGATGAAAGGCGCATCCTGTTTCCAAAGTGTTTTATTCACCAGCGCACCGGCTATCCCCAGCACGACAATGTTTAGCGCCAGTATGCTCCAGGATACATAAGCGGCGTTAGATCCAAAAATAGCGGCAGAAACAAGTGTCAATACGGCAAGTCTCGCGGTGCAAGGGACAAGCGGAATCAAAAGCAATGTAATCATCCTGGCTTTGCGCGTCTCGATTATCCGAGCGCCCAGAACGGCGGGCACATTGCAACCAAAACCCAGACACATTGGAATAAAACTTTTCCCATGCAGGCCAACCAGATGCATGATCCTATCCATAACAAAAGCGGCGCGTGCCATGTAGCCGATATCTTCCAAAAGCGCCATGATGGCAAAAAAGATCAGCAAGATAGGAAGAAACGTGAGCACGGATCCTGCGCCACCGATGACACCATTGAGCATCAACCCCTGAAGCCATGACGGCCAGCCGGTTATAAAAGGCTCACAAAATTTAATAAATTGCGCAATATGCTCGCTCATCCAAATTTGCAGCGGAACCCCCACAGCGGAGGTGAGGAAAAATACTGCCGCCATAACCGCAAGCAACACAGGAATGCCAAATATTGGTCTGGTAAGAACATGATCAATTCTATCGGTCAGCACAACTTGTCCCATTTTGAAGCGGGAAATAGCCGCCCGAGTCATTTTTTCAATCCAGTCATAACGACCATTGACAACGGCATGCAAAGCATCTTCATGTTTGAGAAGCAAACTTAGAATTTCGTTCCACACAACGGTAGGAGCGATAGCCTGTACCATTGCGGATACCTCAGGATCGCCTTCCATCAATTTTATGGCCACCCACTCCGATGTGTATGGTGATTGAATGTGCGGACGGATTTGCGCCAGAATATCCTGATAAATTTGCAGATGATCTTCAGATACAGCGGGCAACTCCGGGAAATATTCAGTATCGCATGTGGCAAACTCTGTCATCTTCCCGACTAATTCTTTTATGCCGCTGTTGCGTTTAGCAACCATGGGAATGACGGGAAGGCCAAGCGCGTCCTGCAGGGCGCTGGTATCGATCTGTATTCCCTGATTGGAAGCCACATCCAGCATGTTGATGGCAACAATTACCGGGCGGTTGAGCAGGAGAACTTCTGATAAAAGATAAAGGCTTCTTTCGAGCGCCGCGGCATTGAGCACCAGCACGACGAGATCAGGCTTTTCCTGAATAATGAAATCGCGTGTAACTCTTTCCTCTTCGGAAAATGCCGTCAAGCTGTAAGTTCCGGGCAGATCGACAATTCGCATCAAAATATTATCGGCACGATGCACACCTTCTTTCTTTTCCACGGTTTTCCCTGGCCAGTTGCCGACATGCTGGGATAGCCCTGTGAGGATATTGAAGACAGTGGATTTGCCGACGTTCGGCTGGCCGACAAGCGCGACAAATATTTCTTTATCCACGGGAGGCAGACAGACTTCGTCCGTAGTTTTATAAACCATTATTTTTGCCGCTTCTCCCTGCCCCAGCGCAATCCTTGTATCGGCCACCTGAATTACAATCAGGCCGCCACTGACCTGAGCAATGCGGAATTTGGCATTGGTGACAATACCCATGCCGGCCAGGCGGCTGGTCAGCGCTCCACCACCTTCAATTGAATGGATTATCCCCTGATCGCCTTCACGCAAAGCTGTTATTACAACTGGGTTTTTCATTGATCTTTTTTCCCTGGTTTATCTTTTCAGGCTTACTCGATATTTTTTTAAGAGCAGTTCCGGACCGTAAGAATCTTTTGTCCGGCGTAAATTTTTATTGCCCATATCTTCTTCGAAATTGAGATACTTGTATTGATCCTGCAACTTCTTTGCTGTGTCATTAAACATATACTCATAAATGCCATGATATTTCTTTGAGGCTTTGGCAAAATGCAAACAAAAAGTATTCGTATTGAGCCCTTCGCCAATAATAAAACCTGCCGGTTCATGATCAATGTAATATAAAGTTCCCCAGAGAGCAAGCGCGGATATTTTTTGCAGCGCTTCATTACACTGCTCAAAATCGGTTTTGTCTGAAGACAATTCGGAATCACCCTGCCACTCCCGCAGCACGCTCATGGCTGCAGGCAGGTTATTTAGAGAAACAGGCTCGTCACTATTCCTATATGAAGATAAAAACTGGTTTAAGTGATTGCGATGACGTGTATATTGTTTCCCCTTAAATGCGGCCATATTTTCTGTAAGATATATATAATCAGACTCGCTCTCGTCGCTGGTAATAACAAAATTTTCAGCAGGGAAAACAAAAAGCCATTCTTGAGGAATGGGAAAGAAGATACTCTCTTCACCTAAAAGATCATTGAATGTCTGCAGATCGCAACTGCGCAGATCATTTAATGGCATGATGCAACGCTGCCCCTGCTTATTTACGCTGGAAACAAATAATCCGCAATCCGTTGTCAAAAATTCATAATTGCTGATCTTACGGAACAGATAAACGTTGGCAAAGGTATAGTCGGAGACGGGCAAGTTCAAATTACGGAAGCTTTCCATGAGAAGCTCGCGGTGCTGAAAATCAACTGTTTCTAGTTTCATCATAATATATATTACTGAATCCTTTCTTCTAACAAAGCTCAAAGAGCAAATTTGGAATTGTTATCCTTAAGCCAGCGTCTGTGCGCTTTATACTGAGGCATAGCTGATTCCACCAGTTGCCAGAATTTTGCTGAGTGGTTCTTTTCTTTAATGTGCATCAGTTCATGCACAACAACATAATCAATGACCTCCGGCTTGGCCATCATCAACCGGAAGCTGAAAGCCAGATTATTGCCTTCTGAACAGGACCCCCAGCGGCTCTTGGCTGATGTTATTCTCAGGTTTCCCGGCTGTAGTTTAAGCATTCGACTGAAAAAATCAACACGCCCACGAAGATATTCATGTGTTTTTTTCTTATACCATAAGACAAAGTAGTGTTTTCTTAAGTCTATTTTTTCCTGCGTGTTTAAGAAAAAACGATTATCCCAGAAAACAACGCCGATGTTTTCCAGCGGTTCAAAAAATACTTCCAGAGGATAAGCCTTCCCTAGATAATAAAAATGTTCACCGGTCGTATATTCTTTGGCTTTATTTTTAATCAACGCTTCTTTGTGCTTCTGTATTGCTTTGGAAATCCAGTTTTCTTTTTCCTGTACAAAACGATTTATTTCACTAATCGATGTAAAATGAGGTGCGGCAATGACTAATTCTGACTTATCGCCAATTTGCAGAGAAATGGTTTTTCTTCTTTTTCTGCTTTTCTTTAAGGTATAGGGAATATTACTGTAATATTGCATTTCAATTTTGATTATAGAATGGTACATCAAGTGAGTCAAGGACGAAAGACCCCTTCACAATGATTTAAGAATATGCTATTAACTAAGCCCCGCTAAGCTTCGCACGCGGGATAACCCCAATAGTCTTCGACTTTGGGATTAATTCAACTAGCAGATATTACTACACTGCGTTTGTAATATCTGAGTTTCATTAATTCGACCAGCAAGTTTCAGTTCACTTTGTTTCTGAAACTTGGGTCTCATTAACAAAATTAGTGAGTTTGGTAAAATGGATCTAAAGAATAAACGACCATGGGGATATTTTGAAGTTTTGTCCGACACTCCCGATCATAAAGTAAAAAGAATTACTGTTGAACCGGCCGGTATTTTAAGCTTGCAACGGCACACGCAGCGCTCGGAGCACTGGTTTGTCGTATCGGGCAAAGGCATTGCCTCTGTTGACGGTAAAGATTATTCCGTGCAAGGAGGAAGCGCGGTTGACATTCCCGCAAGAAAAACTCACCGCCTGGAAAATTCATCTGCCGAAAATTTAGTTATAATTGAAGTGCAAACAGGGAAATATTTCGGGGAGGATGATATAGAAAGGCTGGAGGATAAATACGGCCGTGCTTAATACCATTCCTCTTTCATACGGTTACCTCTAAAAGAATGGTTTTGCAAACAACGATCAACTTCGCCTATAAATTTATAACTTATCCCTGACTCTCCCACCTTCTACCTATTATAATCTACGGATGGAAGATTAGCGCCATAGTCTCGATGGCATCAACAATGCGCGGAGAGGCGCGGCTGATAAGATCGGTATTGATAGGATAAATTCTATTATTTTTTACTGCCGGTATTCCTTCGAATTTCTGCCAGAAGCTTTTCACTGCTGTGAACTCTTTATCATTGGCCATAGGCGCAAATAGTATTATATCCGGCGATCCCGCCATAATACCTTCCGGGCTGTAGCGCGGGTAACGGGAGGTATCCGCACTTGCCATATTTCTGCCGCCGGCACGATCAATTGCTTCACTGATTAAAGTCTGCCCTCCAACTGTAATTAACGGTTCCAGGCCAATCTGGAAAAAAACACACGGTTTACTTTTATGCTTGATTTGCGCTTCGATATTGCTGAGGCGCTTTTGCAGTTGCCGCACAAGCGTTGCAGAGACTTTTTTGCAAGCGGTTATTTCACCTATGCGAGAAATACTCCGGAGAATACCACTGGTATTCGAAGGATTTGTTACATAGACAGTCAGGCCAATTCTTTCCAGTTGCCGCACAGTATCGGGCCTGTTGCCGTCGGCAGTGGCAATGATCAGGTCTGGTTTTAGCGATACAATCTGTTCGATAGATGGATTAATGAAGCCGCCTACCCGCTGTTTTTGAAGGGCGGCTACAGGCCAGTTGCAAAAGCTGGTTACTCCCACGATTTTATCGGCAAGGCCCAGCGCGTAAAGGGTTTCCGTTATTCCGGGGGCAAGAGAAACAATGCGCTTTGGACTTGGAGAAATATTTACGCTGCGACCTATTTCGTCGTTTACCTGATAGGCAAAAGATACGCTTGTGAAGCAGCTAATAAAAATAATCAGCAGACAAACGGTGGCAATAATTTTAGTATGGGTCAATTTATTACGCATAATTTTTTACGGCTAACTTGCTTTTTTGAAGTCGTATTTAAGTTCATAAAGAAACTTGATGAAGATATGAAGCTGCGTCAGATCGGCTGCCGGCAATTGTCCAAAGGGAGCGGCGGATTTAGCGGCAAGCAGTGCCGCTTCGTCAAGAATAGCCAGACCTGAGGAGTTGATAATACTCGCTTCCGCAATGCCACCTTCGGAATTAAGAGATATTTTAAGAATAACGATCCCCTGATCACCTGCCTCTTTCGCTTTTTCCGGATATTTCCAGGCACGACTAAGCTTTCGAACCATATCCAGCCTGTATTGCAGATACTTGGTATCCGAGCTGCTAAGGTCAATAGTATCTTCCCGCCAACCGGGCATATCGGTTCTTTTTATCGGCTTGTCCGGAGCTGACTTTTTTTCTTCTTTCGTGTCTTCTTTTTTAGGTATAGGCGGCAGCGGTTGGTCAGGTTCTTGAATGCTGACGGTATATACTTCCGTATATTTTACATTTTCCCGCAAATCAAGCACGCCGGTAACAAGGATCAGCGCCACATGACCGATAATTGAAATCAGCACCGGCCAAAATATAGCTTTTTTTACATCCATATTCTCTTTTACCCGTAAATAATCATATACGGCATTTGCCATAAAATCAATAACGCGATTGATTTTATGGTTAGTTACTTGCACAAATATCTATGGAAAATAAAATAAGAATTGTTGAAGGATCATGCAAAATGTGATTATTGTCAGCATAGTTGCAGGTGCTGAAAAATGCAAAACAATTATGATTATGAATTTATGCGTATCGCGCTTGGGGAAGCTAATGCAGCTTTCCTGAAGGACGAAGTGCCTGTGGGCGCAGTTGTCGTATATGAAGGGGGAATTTTGGCGAAGGCGCACAATTCGCCGATAAGTTTGAACGATCCTTCGGCACATGCGGAGATGCTGGCCCTGCGTCAGGCCGCCGAAAGTATCAGCAATTACCGTCTAGTTGGAGCCGAGCTTTACGTTACGCTGGAACCATGCGTTATGTGCGCGGGTGCTATTATTTTGGCGCGGATCAAACGTGTCATTTTCGGGGCACGTGATCCGAAATGCGGCGCTGTGACTTCATTATATAATATTTTGACTGATCAAAGGTTGAATCATCAGTTAGAAATAACAGAAGGAATATTGCAAGAAGATTGCGGGGAAATAATGAGTAGATTTTTTCGCGAAAAGAGGGTAAGAGCCCACTCGGTCGATTAATAAGGTGCGGAGAGGTACCGAAGTGGTCGTAACGGGATCGACTCGCCCAGGCATTCGCCGGGCGTCCGGCGTATGCCGGACGAAATCTTAAATGATTTAATATTATGTATTATGTTTACATACTGCAAAGCGAACGAGATAAAGAGTTTTACGTAGGACGAACTAGTAATCTTAAAAGACGATATTCAGAGCATCAGGCAGGGAGAGTGGAGTCAACAAAAAATAGATTGCCGCTTAAATTATTGTGTTATGAAGCGTATAACACAAAAGAAGAAGCAGCCAGACGGGAAGAATATTTAAAAACGAGTGATGGAAGAAAAGATATCAGGAAACGCATCATAGAAAGCCTGATAAAATAAGTGGAGAGGTACCGAAGTGGTCGTAACGGGATCGACTCGAAATCGATTTGGGGGTCACAAGCTCCCACGGGGGTTCGAATCCCCCTCTCTCCGCCAGAAATAGTAATAAAGACGTAACCTGTTGCGTCTCAATGATTAGAAATATTGAAATAACCGGAGAGATGTCCGAGCGGCTTAAGGAGCACGACTGGAAATCGTGTGTATGCCCACAAAGGTGTACCGGGGGTTCGAATCCCCCTCTCTCCGCCATTAGGATAAAGTATTAAGTTAGGGGCAAATTAATGGTTCGTCCGGCATTCGCCGGACGCCCAGCGTATGCTGGGCGAATCCCCCTCTCTCCGCCAGTTATAAAATGTATCGTTCGCTAAACGAGCTTCACAGCTGTCCCAATAACTATTTTTATGGATTTTTTACCACTGACTATAAAATTTTTAACGGAGTAAAAATATATGAGTTGGTTTTATTTGTCCATTGCAGGAATTTTTGAAATTGGTTGGCCACTGGGATTAAAACTTTCACAAACGATGACCAGTAAAGTTGTCGGTATTGCAATCGCAATAATATCAATGACATTGAGTGGCGTTTTTTTGTGGTTGGCTCAAAGAACAATTCCAATGGGGACGGCATACGCTGTTTGGACTGGCATTGGGGCAGCAGGTACATTCATTGTGGGTATTTTATTGTTTAAAGATCCTTCAAATATATTCCGGATTATTTCCGTATCGCTAGTAATTATTGGAGTAGTCGGATTGAAACTATCTAATTAACCAGCAGCTTACAGCGGAATGGTTTTCCAAAGCTCGCTTTGGAGTTCATGCCCGTGATTATAGTTTTTCAATTTCATCCATTGCTATATCCTGATAAGCGTGGAAAAATCTGTGCCAATAGTTATCCCATTTTCTGGCAATCTCCACGGTTTTTTCATCCATGGTAATAAGATTCGGATGAGCAACGTATTCTTCCAATTCACTGGCCAGTTCTTTAATGAGAGTAGGATTAGCTCCGGACAAAACATTTCTCACAAATTCCGAAGGCTTGTACGACCCAGCGGTTTTTTTGAAGTCATTATGAACCTGGGTTAAAAGCACGTTTCTCGGCCCCTCCCACAATTCGTTAATCGCGGAATCTCTGTACAGGCGGGGAAGAGATGAGAAATCTTCCATCACGCCATGTCCCCCGAATATGGACATCGCTCCCCGTATGGTATCCGTACAATCAAACGATGCCGCGATTTTCTGCAACATGATCAGCTCACGTATCTCGAAGCGCTTTTTTATCATTTCAACTGGTTCATCTTTTGCAAATCCGCCTTTTAAACCACCCTCGAGTTTCATGAATTCGCTGTATAGTTTGAAAGCGCCGGCGGTTGTTCTTTTAGCGGTTTTATCCAGCTCATCAATCTGCCATTTAACCATGGGGAAAGAACCGATGGTCATACCGAATGCTTCCCGAAACTCAGCATATTTTTTCGCTTCGCGTACAGCCCGCGTTATGTATGCCGCACACGATAGTCCGACAGTCAACCGCGAATAGGTAAGAACAATTCCCACAACGTTGGCTACTCCTTTTTCCAGCGGCCCTGCCGGATATACTACCGCGCCGTTGAATGTTAACTCTCCGGTCGTGAGCTCACTTGTTCCCATTTTCCATTTAATACGGTCGATTGTGTAGCTATTTCTGATTTCCTTCTCTTTGTTGCCGGGAAGCCATGATGGCAGAACGAAAAGCCCGACTTTTTCCGATCCCTGAGGCTTTGCTGTTAGAATGGCATAATCGGCATGGGTTGCAGAGCAGAAAAATTTATTACCGTAAACTTTCCACACATCGCCCTCTTTCACGGCTTCGAGCAGGTTTGACGGAACATCCGATCCGCCATGGATTTCGGACAAATACTGTGCCCCGATGGCGAATTCTCCGTTTTTACCGTTGCCCGTGTGATCTAGTATTGCTTTCAGCTCGGGCGAATCAGCGTACTTCTTCAGCAATTCCACAAGGCCCTCTGTACATGTCAGCGGGCAGGCGATGCAGGCCTCTCCGTTTTGATATACGATGTACATCTTAATCAGTTTTTCCCAATGCGATGTTTTATCCGAAAAAAACCCCTCTGAAAATATTTCCTTTTCCATGATCTCGGTTTCTTTCGGGCGAACAATTCGATCAATACGGTTGTTATGCCCGTCGTAGTGCATCATGTATGGTCGTTTTTCAGGCCAGGCAATCGCTTCAGCCATTTCCTTCCATCGGAAAGATGCCTTGCGTGAAATTGCTTTTGCTTCGCGGTCAATTTTTTCCCAATCTTTGCCTGTATAATGCTTGACAACTTTTTGGATAAAAGGATCATCTGCATAATAATCGACGTTCTTCCTCCAGTCCAAAAAATGATTGAAGCTGTATGGGTTGTTTCTATCCGGTAATGACATATATGCCTCCATTTAATTCTAGTTTGCGTTTATTTGTGACCGCTTCACGGTAGCATCATACCTATCTTGCTTTTTTTGACAACTTTTTTCTTTAACTTTGAAAAAATAGAAAAATTTGAGTTGATTCCTTTGGCATTATCAATTAAAAGCCGTCTAGTAGATTTCAATTTGAAAAATAGTGTGGCCGGGTCCCGCGCAACGGTGGCTTGTGAACCCCGTCAGGTCCGGAAGGAAGCAGCGGCAGCAATGTCCACCATGTGTTGCGGTAAACCCGGTCACCAGATTTATAAGGAGTAAAAGTGGAATACCAAGTCATAGCCCGCAAATTCCGGCCAAAGTCTTTTGAAGAAGTTGCCGGTCAGGAACACGTTGTCAAAACCTTGAGCAATGCAATCGGTAAAGGGCGAGTAGCGCATGCTTTTTTGTTTAGCGGTCCGCGAGGCGTTGGCAAGACATCAGTGGCGAGAATTCTGGCCAAATCACTCAATTGTGAAAAGGGGCCTACGGCTACACCTTGCAATGTTTGCTCCAATTGCCGCGAAATTACTAATGGTTCTTCGCTGGACGTGCAGGAAATAGACGGTGCCTCCAACAACGGCGTTGATGAAATCCGGGCACTGCGGGAAAATGTCAAGTTTGCTCCGGCTGCCGCCAAATACAAAATATACATTATTGACGAAGTGCACATGCTGTCTGGTTCAGCTTTCAACGCGCTTCTGAAGACTTTAGAAGAGCCGCCGGCGCATGTAATTTTCATTTTTGCCACAACCGAAACACATAAAGTTCCGGCGACGATTCTTTCCCGTTGCCAGTGTTATGATTTCCGCCGGATTTCTCTTGCGGAAATCGCGGCCAACTTGGGCAAGGTCGCAGTCGCCGAAGGAATTCAAATCAGCCCCACTGCGCTTATTTGGATTGCCGAAGCAGGTGATGGCAGCATGCGCGATGGCCAGAGCATTTTTGATCAGGTTATATCTTATGCCGGCATGAAAATCGCCGATACTGATGTGGAAGAAATTTTGGGCCTGGTGGATCGTAAATATCTGTTTAGCCTATCTGAAGCGGTATTGCAGAGAGAGGCAGGCAGGTGCCTGACCATCCTGGAAGAAGCCTACCTTGCCGGAATAGACATGAAGCACTTTTACCAGATGATGTTGAAGCATTTTCGAAATATGCTGTTGGTTAAAATTGCCGCGGATGGCAGTTCTTCCTTTGACATTGCTCCGGAGCAGATTTCAAAGCTGAAAGATCAGGTACAGTCCGTATCGCGAGAAACTTTGCAGCGCTATCTGGAAATCCTGATTAAAGAAGAAGACAGTTTCCGTCGGAGCCAGGAGGCGCGGATGAAACTGGAGACAGTCATTGTGGGCTTGGCTTATCTGGAACCGATAATTCCTCTAGGTGAAATTATTTCAACAATCGAAGCACTCGAACAAAAGCTCAGCAAGGGATTGTCTCCAGCTGCCGCGAGTATTGCGCCGCAACCTTCAACGAACAAACAGGTAAAAGAAATAACAGCGGATTACGGCGCTGAAATAAATATTGCCGATGAAAAAAAAAGTGAGAATAGCCTCGTAAAGCCCGATAAACCCACCGGGGATCTGGCAACTCTCGGGAATAATTTGATGGAATTTATTAAAAAGGAAAACGCGAGACTGGGAGCCAAAATTGAGTCCGCAGAAATTTTAAGTTATGAAAACGGCTTGTTGACGTTAGGTTTCCCCAAGGGTTATCTATTTCTCGAAAACATCAGCGAAAAAACCCAAAAGGAGCAATTGCAGCAAATTGCCGGGAGCTTTTTTCAAGAAAATGTGACGCTGAAAATTCAGATAAACGAGAATAAAAAAATAAATGGTAACGGCAGCAATGGACGCAGTAAAGCCAATAGCATGAGCGATATGAAGCGCGAGGCAATGAACCATCCGATTTTGCAAAAAGTTCTGGATGAGTTTTCCGATGCCCAGATAGTAGAGATAAAACCATTAACTGATCAAAAGCAGGGAGGATAGAAAAAGTGCAGAATTTCGGTAATATTATGAAGCAGGCAAAAAAAATGCAGGAGCAGATGGGTAAGCTCCAGCAGGAATTAGAGACAAAAACAATCGAGGCGCAAGCCGGCGGCGGGATGGTGCGCGTTGTCGTCAATGGCAAATTTGAAATTGTCTCCCTGAAAATTGAAAAGGATGTGGTTAATCCTGAAGATATTGAAATGCTGCAGGATCTTGTATCTGCGGCAGTCAATGAAGGAATTCGTAAAGCGCAGGAAATGGCGGCTGCGGAGATGGCAAAGATTACCGGCGGGTTGAATATCCCCGGAATGAGTATGTAAGTGCCTATGAAAGCATACGCACAACCAATTAAACGACTGATTGCGGAACTGGCCAAACTTCCGGGTATCGGCGAAAAAACCGCCGCCAGGCTGGCCAATTATATAATGCGTGCCACAGCAGACGATGTCAAAAAACTAGCGGAAAGTATTATTGAAGTCAAAAAAAGAATTCGGCTCTGCCGGATTTGTTTGAACCCGACAGAAGATGAGGTTTGCAATATCTGCCAAGATCCGGCGCGTGACCAAAGCGTCATTTGCGTTGTGGAAGAGCCGGATGCCCTGGCGGCAATAGAAGAAAGCGGCGGATTTTACGGAACATATCATGTTCTGCACGGCGCACTTGCACCGCTCGACGGTATCGGGCCTGAAAATCTGCGTTTAGGAGAGCTTCTGCTAAGGATCAACGAAGGCAAGGTTAAAGAATTGATTATCGCGACAAATCCCAATGTTCACGGAGAATCAACCGCTCTGCTGATTACCCGAATGTTCAAAGATAATGATATAAAGTTCACCCGCATTGCCATGGGCGTGCCCATGGGTGGAGATCTGAAATACGTGGATAAGATGACGATATCTAAGTCGTTGGAATTCCGTCGGGGCATGTGATGACATTCAAGAATAAAGAAAAAAAAATAAAAAATACCGTCCGACGGATAAATTGTAAAAAGATTACCAGCACAGTTAAGGATCTCTTCATCGAAGCCAATACATGTCTAGGCGCGGATGTTGTTGCCGCTCTGGAAGTTTCCCTGAAGAAAGAAGAATCGGAACTGGGGCGTCATGTTCTGGAGAAAATAATTGCCAATGCTGAAATTGCCGCTCAAAGCAAAATGCCTATGTGCCAGGATACGGGCATTGCTGTTCTCTTTGTCGAGATCGGGCAGGATGTGCACATTGTCGGTGGGGATTTACGCACAGCAATTGAGGAGGGTGTGCGGCAGGCTTATGAAGAAGGCTTCTTGCGAAAATCGGTTTGCGATCCGCTTTCTCGAAAAAATACCGGAGATAACACGCCGGCGATCATTCATATTGATATTGTTGCAGGCGACAAGCTGAAAATTATTGCCATGCCTAAAGGTGGCGGCAGTGAAAATGTCAGTGCCGCGAAAATGCTTACTCCGGCTGTCGGAATTGAGGGCATTAAAAAATTTGTTCTGGAAACGGTGGATCAAGCAGGCGCCAATCCATGCCCACCGATTATTGTTGGTATCGGCATTGGCGGGACGCTTGAGCAGGCCTGCAGTCTGGCCAAAAAGGCTTTGTTAAGGCCGGTGGGCGAAGCCAATATAAAAGATAGGCGTCTGGTGCAAATGGAAAAAGAGCTTTATTCAAGCATCAATAAATCAGGCATTGGCCCGGGGGGCTTAGGTGGTAGAATTACGACGCTTGCGGTTCACGCGGAAATGATGCCCTGCCATATCGCGTCGCTACCCGTGGCGGTTAATATTCAGTGTCATGTGGCGAGGCATAAAGAGGCGATTTTGTAAAAAGTACCCGCACTACACAGTATAGCAGTGTCTTTGCGAGCGAATGTAATGAGTGAAGCAATCTCATAATTATCAGGATATATTAAGATTGCCACGTTCACTATCGTGACCCCCACGCTTCGCTCGGGGCTTTGACTCACCGCAATGATAAGGATTGCGACACAATATTGTAGGTGGATAAAAGAAATTAATATGTCAACACCAATAAAAATCCAAACGCCTTTAACATACGCAGTCATTGCTTCACTGCATGCGGGAGATATGGTTTTGTTAAGCGGTGAGGTCTATACCGCCCGTGATGTTGCTCATCGTCGTTTGTACGAAGCTCTGGGCAAAGGCGAAAAGCTCCCTATAGATTTACAGGGCACGGTAATTTTTTACGCAGCTCCGACTCCCACGCCGCCCGGTAAAATCATCGGATCCATTGGTCCTACCACCAGTTACCGGATGGATGCCTTCACACCGAAGCTTCTCGAAAATGGTCTTAAGGGAATGATCGGCAAAGGCAATCGTTCAGCCGAAGTTATTACGGCTATTCAAAAATATAAATCTGTCTATTTCGGCGCCATTGGTGGCATTGCCGCTTTGACTGCCAGGTGCGTCACCAAGGCACAAATAATTGCTTATGAAGACCTCGGGCCGGAGGCAATTAGAAAATTGACCATTGTGGATATGCCGGCAATTGTCATTAACGATAGTGCCGGTCTTGATTTGTACGCGGAACAGCAAAATAAATGGTGTATTCCCTCGTAATAACAAGCTATTTTCTTGCAAGTTAATAATTATTGACAGAAAAATACTAATATATTAGGAATCCCTATAATTTTCATTTTAACCGATGAATAAACAATCCAGTCAGGGAGATGTAGATAAATGATAGAAGTTAGATGGCATGCTCGGGGCGGCCAGGGGGCGGTAACTTCGGTGGAACTGCTTGCCGTGGCGGCCATCAGCGCTGGAAATTACGCGCAGGGATTCCCCAGTTTCGGTCCGGAAAGAAGAGGGGCGCCCATTGCCGCTTTCAGCCGGATTGATCAAAAGAAAATCAAAGTCCGTTCAGGAATCTACGAACCTGATGTTGTGATCGTGCTGGATGCAAGCTTGCTTAGTCTGGTGAATGTCATTGACGGTTTAAAACCTGGTGGAAAATTGATTGTGAACACGCCGAAAACTCCCGACGAAATTAAAAAAGATCTTAACTTCAGCGGTATTGTAGCCACTGTTGACGGCACCGGAATTGCCCGTAAAGAAATGGGAGTGCCTATTGCCAATACAACGATGATCGGAGCGCTATTGAAGATTATCGGTGTTATGGGACTCGAGTCGATGAAAGAATCGGTGGAACACCGGTTTGGCAGAATTGCCCAGAAGAATTTAACGGCCATGAAAAGGGCCTACGAAGAAATTAAAATTAGTAATTAAGAGGTATTAATATCATGGCAAAGAGAATGGGGTTGGCTACCTGGCAGGAGATTACAACCGGATGCGTTGTATTCAATCCGGGCAGCGCCAGTGAATATCATACAGGAAGCTGGCGGGCGCAAAGACCTGTCTGGAACGATGCAAAATGTATCAAATGCGGTATCTGTTATGTGTTTTGTCCGGAAGGCTGCGTCCAGCAAAGCGAAGATGGTTTTTTCAAGGCAAATATGGATTACTGCAAAGGGTGTGGTATTTGTGCTCATGAATGCTGGCCCCGGGCGATAACAATAGTGGAGGAAAAATAAGCATGGCCAAGCGCGTTGGAATGGAAGTGGCAGTTGCCGTGGCGGAAGCAGTAGGTCAGTGCGATATTGATATGGCGGCCGTTTATCCCATTACGCCCCAGTCCCATATTGCCGAACATCTCTCCGATCTTGTAGCTGATGGCAAAATAAATGCGGAATTTGTCACGGTGGAATCAGAACATTCGGCAATGAGCGCGGTAATCGGAGCGTCCGGTACCGGAGCGCGAGTCTATACGGCGACAAGTTCTCAGGGCTTGATGCTGATGCACGAACTTTTGCCCATTGCTTCGGGTATGAGGTTGCCGATTGTTATGGGTATAGCCAATCGTGCCGTTTCCGGCCCTTTAAATATTCTTAATGATCACTCCGATATTATGCCGCAGCGCGATTCCGGCTGGATTTCTCTTTTTGTGGAAAACGGTCAGGAAGCGGTTGATTTATCTATTCAGGCCTTCAAAATTGCCGAGCATAAAGATGTCAACTTGCCTGTTTGTGTCAATATCGATGGTTTCCAATTAACGCACATGGTGGAACCTTTAGAATTTCCCGAGCAGGATTTGGTGGATAAATTTCTACCACCGCGTGTGCCCTATGCCACGCTGCATCCCAGTAAGCCCGTAACAATGGGTGCTTTTGCCATGTCCGATTATTTTACGGAAATGCAGAAAGCAAAAGATGAAGCGTTGAAAAATTCCAAGAAAGTAATTCTGGAAGTCTGGGACGAATGGGCCAAAATGTTCGGACGCAGCTACAAGCCTGTGGAAACATACAAAGCCGAAGATGCGGAAATTCTCATGCTCACGATGGGTTCCATGGGCGAAACAGCGGAAATGGCCATTGACGCGCTTCGGGCAAAAGGAGTTTTGGCAGGTCTGGTTAAGCTTCGATTGTGGCGGCCGTTTCCTTTTGAAGAAATTAAAGCTGTGCTGAAAAACGCAAAAAAACTGATTGTCACCGATCGCGCCGTTTCGTTCGGCGGACCGGGCGGTCCCGTTTTTTCGGAAATCAAGTCGGCTCTTTATTTCGAGGTGAAACGTCCGGCTATTTATAATTATATTATCGGGCTGGGCGGACGTGACGTAACCGTAAAAGATTTTATCGGCATGTTTGAAAAAGTAATTCCATACAGTGTTGATAAAGCAGTGGACACGTATGAATTTTGGGGAGTGAGAGAATCATGAATATTGTAGAAAATTTTGATTTATATGCCCCGCGGCTGATTAACAAAAAAGAATTATTATCTGCCGGCCATCGCGCCTGCACGGGATGCGCCGAGGTGCTGGCTGTGCGGTTGATGTGTAAAGCTCTTGGTGAAAATACCATCATTGCTTCCGCAACCGGGTGTATGGAAATTGTATCGAGCATGTATCCGACAACGGCATGGGAGGTTCCCTGGATTCACGTGGCTTTTGAAAACGCGGCGGCAGTGGCAGCCGGTGTGGAAGCAGGGCTTGCGGGATTGCGCAGGAAAGGAAAAATCGATGACCGCTATATAAAAGTTGTCGGCATGGCCGGTGACGGCGGTACCATGGATATCGGCTTTCAGGCTCTTTCCGGCGCGATGGAACGCGGCCATGACATGCTCTTTGTCTGCTTTGACAATGAAGCCTATATGAACACGGGCATTCAGCGATCCAGCGGCACACCCATGGGAGCATCCACTACAACCGCGCCTGCAGGGAAAATGAGCTCCGGGCAGGAAACCTGGAAAAAAAATATGCCGGAAATCATGGTTGCTCATGGCGTGCCTTATGTGGCCACAGCCTGCCCCAGTTATCCGCTGGATTTTATCCGGAAGGTCGAAAAGGCCAAAAGCATCAAAGGACCTTCTTACATTCATTGTTTCTCCGTATGCCCGACGGGCTGGCGTTGTGGTTCTCATTTAGCAATTGCCATGGGTCGTCTGGCTGTAGAAACCGGGGTTTTCCCGCTGTATGAAGTAGAAAACGGTAAATATAAAGTATCTTCGGAAATGCCGAAAAAATTAAAACCGGTCAAAGATTATTTTAAGGGGCAGGGACGTTTCCGTCACTTGACTGAAGAAGAAGTCAAAGTGATTCAGGGAAAAGTAGAAAACGAACATCAGAGGATACTGCACAAAGCCAAGCACCTTAAGGCCTGGGATTGAAAAATTGGGGGAACCCTTCAAGAATATTGAGGTGAATCAAGAATGAAAACAACCAGTAATATTGCGGGAAAAACAAAAGAAATTGTCAAGAAACACGGGAAAGATAAAAGTTCTCTGATTGGCGTTTTGCAGGATATTCAGGAAGCCTTCAATTACCTTCCGAAACAGGCCTTGAAAACAGCGGCGAGCGCCATGAATGTGCCTTTTAGCCGTGTGTATGAAGCGGCCACTTTTTACACCGCCTTTAGTTTGAAACCGCGTGGTGAAAATATAGTCAAAATCTGTGTAGGAACCGCCTGCCATGTCCGCGGTGCTGCCGTCCTTCAGGACAAGTTTGAACGCACGTTGGGTATTAAACCGGGCGAAACAACCAAAGATAAGAAGTTTTCACTGGAAACCGTCAACTGCGTTGGCGCCTGCGCACTTGGGCCCGTTGTGCTCATTAATACCGACTACCACGGCCAAGTGACCATGAACAAGGTAGATAAACTCATTGAAAAAATCAAAGAAGGGGGCGCGCAGCGATGAAAAATACTCCCGATATTCAAGCCCGCCAGGTTCAGGATGATTTGAGATTAAATTACGGCCCGAATAAAAAGTTTATTACGATTTGCGCCGGCACCGGCTGTCGCGCTTATGGCAGCCTCAAGGTCAAAGAGGCACTCGAGGCCGAATTAAAAAAACAGAACATGAACGTGGAAGTCCTCGCCACCGGTTGTTTCGGTTTTTGCGAAAAAGGACCGATGTTAGTCATCCATCCAGATAAATATTTTTATCAGCAGGTAAAAGTCAAAGACGTGCCGGAAATCGTTGCAAAAACCGTGGCCAAAGGGGAAGTTATAGGTCGGCTACTCTATCGCGATCCTGACACGGCAAAAACCCTCTTTAGGGAAGAAGACTTGCCCTTCTACAAAAAACAGCTCCGTGTGGTGTTTGGCCAAAACGGCATGATTGATCCGACGCGAATCGATGATTATCTGGCCATCGACGGTTACCAGGCCTTGGGCAAAGTGCTCTCCGAGATGACACCTGAAGGCGTCATCAGTGAAGTGAAGAAAGCAGGGCTTCGCGGACGCGGCGGCGGCGGCTTTGCTGCGGCCGTCAAATGGGAAGGAGCGCGCAGGGCGCATGGCGTTCCTAAATATGTTATCGCCAACGGAGATGAAGGCGATCCCGGTGCCTACATGGACCGCAGCCTTATGGAAGGCAATCCGCACAGCATTATCGAAGGCATGATCATTGGCGCTTACGCTGTAGGCGCGCAAGACGGATATATCTACGTGAGACACGAATATCCGCTGGCGGTGACGCATCTGACGATGGCGATTGCTGCGGCAAGGGATGCAGGTCTTTTAGGCAAAAACATTTTAGGCACCGATTTTTCGTTTGATATTCATATTACCAAAGGCGCGGGAGCATTCGTCTGTGGTGAATCCTCGGCGCTGTTTGCTTCGATTGAAGGCCGCGCCGGTGAACCGCGCGCCAAATATGTTCACGCTGTGGAAAAGGGACTGTGGGACAAACCCACAGCACTCAACAACGTGGAAACCTGGGCAAACGTGCCGCTGATTATAAATCGCGGAGCTGATTGGTATGCCGCAATCGGCACCGAAAAAAGCAAAGGCACCAAAATATTCTCGCTTGTCGGTAAGATCAAAAACACGGGACTTATTGAAGTCCCGATGGGCACAACACTCTACGAAATTATCTACGACATGGGCGGCGGCATTCCCAACGGCCGTAAGTTCAAAGCCGTACAAACCGGCGGACCTTCGGGCGGTTGTATTCCGGAGAGCTTACTGGATATTCCTGTTGATTTCGATAAACTCTATGAAGTAGGCTCGATGATGGGTTCTGGTGGCATGATCGTCATGGACGACCGTTCCTGCATGGTTGATGTCGCCAGATACTTCCTTGCCTTCCTTCAGGAGGAATCCTGCGGAAAATGCGTGCCCTGCCGTGAAGGTGTTCGCCGGATGAACAATATTCTGGAAGACATTTGCGCCGGAAAAGGCAGGCAAGGCGACGTGGAACTTCTGGAAACCATGTCTCAGGCGATTGCCGATGGCTCCTTATGCGCGTTGGGCGGCAGCGCTCCGAACCCGGTGCTCAGCACCATCAAATATTTCCGGGAAGAATATGAAGCTCATATCAAAGATCATCGTTGTCCGGCGGGCGTCTGCAAAGCGCTGATCACCTACAGCATTATTCCTAAAAAATGCACCGGCTGCGGCCTGTGTATTAAAGTATGTCCCACACAGGCAACAAGTGGTGAAAAGAAGAAGGCCCATACGATTGATAACGATAAATGTACTCGTTGCGGCGCTTGTATTGAGAGCTGCAAATTTGACGCAATAAACGTGAAGTAGAGGTAGAATAAATCATGGTTAATTTGATTATTGACGGCAAAAATGTATCGACACCGGAAGGAACTATGCTTTTGGAAACGATTCGCGGCGCGGGCATCTCCATTCCCACTCTGTGCGCGCATGAAGCTGTTTCGCGTTCCGGTTCCTGCAGGCTTTGCGTGGTGGAGATTAAAAAAGGCAATAGAACCAGGATAGTCACTTCCTGTCTATATGCAGCGGAAGAAGGCCTGATTGTAGATACTAAAAGTGAAAGGGTACAGAATGTCCGCCGCCTGGTTATGGAATTGCTGCTGGCGCGCTGTCCTGAATCTGAAGTTTTGCAGAAGCTGGCAACAGAACTTTGCGTAGAGCCGCAGGCGCGGTTTATCGCCGATTCGGATAAAGGCAAATGTGTTTTGTGCCGTTCCTGCGTACGTGTTTGCGAAGAAATTGTCGGCGTGAGTGCCATCGGTCTTTTTTCCCGCGGCTCACATAAAACCGTCGGCACCCCGTATGATGAAAAATCGGACGCCTGTATCGGCTGCGGCGCGTGTGCCTATGTATGCCCGACCGGCCATATTGAAATGTTCACCACAGGCGACAAGAGAAAAATATGGGGACGCACCTTTAAAATGAAAACCTGTGATACCTGCGGCCGTCACTTTGCGCCCGTGGATCAATTGAAATATATCAGTAAAAAAACCGGGGTTCCGCTTAAGGAACTGGCCATTTGCATGGATTGCCGGTAAAATTGTTTTTGAAGTGTTACCGATTAAATTGTGTTCCTCAGTAGCTCAGTCGGTAGAGCGGGTGGCTGTTAACCACCATGTCCGTGGTTCGAGTCCGCGCTGGGGAGCCAGTATATTACGGATGTGGGCACTCCCGGAAGGGAACCTGGTTCCGATTTTGAACAAAGTGCACCTGCCAGGGCAGCATAACTTCCTGTCAGGTGCACTTTTTGTTTAACGATCATAATTTCATTCACCAGTAGCTTTAAATATTCCTTCTTGATTTCCTCAAGTTCCCTGGCAAGTTGTTTCAATTCTTCGTGGTGATCCTCTTTAGATGCTTTTAAGCGTGCCCGAAGCTCTTTCAATACTTAATGGACATATACTTTTGCCCCCTATCGTAAACTTTCCACCCAATGAAGCGATTTCTTATCAAATGAAAGTATTCCTGTGTGGGATTGCGGCGGTAAAGATCAACTAATTCCTATTACCACAAATAGTTCTTTCTGTGATAAAGAGAATGTCATGAATATTCTACTTACCTTTGCCGGTGTCCGTGATCCCTTCAATGCCGAGGTGATACAGGGAATTCACACAGATGGACCTGTCCTTTCGTGCCTTAAAGAACGTTCCTTCTCGATGATCTATATCTTTACAACACCCAACACCCTTGCTAATTCCCGTTCTCTACAGACAGAAATCGACAAGCGCTGGCCTGACATCCGCACCTCTGTTATTTTCATCGACATCCCCGATCCCACTGACTATGAAGCCCTTTACCTCCACATGTTTCGTGAGTGCCAAACCATTATGGAGTTACACAAAAAAGATGAGCCTCGTTATTTCATCGCTACAGCCTCCGGTACACCGCAGATGCAAACGGTCTGGTTTCTCCTATCCCAGTCGGGTGTGATTCCCGCTACGCTCTTGAAGATTACACCGCCACGCTTCCTGCGCCCCAGCCAGAAGGCCGTCGCCGAAATTAATCTATCGATGGAGTCATTTCCCCGGATTACATTGCCGCCGCCGGAAGCGATGGAGATCGCCGCGACCTATCTGCGGAAGGAAAAGCTGGAAGCAGAACGGGACGAACTGGTCCGGGAATTTTCCGGTTTGCAAATGATTGGCAAGAGCCTGGCTTTGACGAAGGTTATGGATACCGTTAGGGCAGCAGCCCGTTATGACTCTGCCGTCCTGATACAGGGCGAAACAGGTACGGGCAAGGAACTGGTGGCCAAGGCAATCCATTTCAACAGCGGCCGTCAGGCAGAACCACTGATGGTTGTCAACTGCGCGGCCATCCCGGAGACCCTTGTGGAAAGTGAACTCTTCGGCCACGAGAAGGGAGCATTCACCGGCGCTACCCAGCAGAAGAAAGGCAAATTCGAACTTGCCGACGGTGGAACCATCTTTCTTGACGAGATCGGCGACATGTCGCTTGCCGCTCAAGCCAAGATTCTGCGCGTCTTGCAGGATAAAACCATTATGCGGGTGGGTGGCGATAAAACAATCACCGCTGATGTCCGTATCATTGCCGCTACCAACCGGAATTTGGGCACATTCATAGCCGAGGGGAAATTCCGTGAAGATCTTTACTACCGTCTAAAAGTTATTGATATCTATATGCCTGCCCTTCGGGAACGCAGCGAAGATATTTCTCTGCTGGTGGAGTATTTTCTCAACCGGCACAATCAGCGTTACCATAAGCAGAAACAGCTAAGCCGGGAAGCCATGCGAAAGATTCTGGAACATCCCTGGCCGGGGAACATTCGGGAACTGGAAAATACCATTGAAAGGGCATTTGTCCTTTCCGGTGGAAGTGTCATCAAAGATACCGATCTGCCGGTGGAGATGATGTCACCACAGCAGTTTTCACAAAAAGGAATTCCGGTGAGTCCTGGATCAGCAAGCCCTGATATGCCTACTGCCATCCTCATTCCCAATGATGGTCTTGATCTGGATGCCTGTCTTCATCAACTGGAAAAGGCCAGCTATGAAGAGGCCATCCGGAAGAAAGACGGCAACCGCGAAGCCGCCGCCCGTCTTCTGAAAATGAAGCCACACACATTCCGGAAAAGAGCAAAGGAAAAGTTTGGTTTGTAATCAGGGCGTTAATGTCGTAATTATAGATTATCATTAGAAAGTCAGAAATTATCCCGTTTATCGGGGTTAGGCGGACAGGAAAATGGAAGAAAATGAATTATTAGATCCCATCCCACCGGGAGAGATCCTTTATGAAGAATTTATGAACCCGCTGGGTCTGAGTTCCAATCAATTAGCCCGTGACATTGATGTGCCTCCCGGACGTATCAGTGAGATCATCAACGGCAAACGCTCGATTACAGCGGATACTGCCCTGCGCCTCGGCAAGTATTTCAGCGTATCGCCGGACATTTGGTTGAATCTTCAAGCAGATTACGACATGCGTATTGCGCGTCGAACCATCTGGCCAATGATCGAACCACGTGTTCGGGTGAGAGCGGCGTAAAGAGAAATCTGCGATGGACTGTCTGCCTGTACAATGATTGCGCAAGGTATCATGCAACACGAAAACGTAACAATTATTACCTTATTGGTGATATTGGTAACTAATATTTTGAGATGACGTCGACACTTTAAAACAATAATTAAGTATAATCAGCATATTAGATACTTGTATCTTCAGTTGGCATGGTTGCTGCTCTATCCATTCTTCAAAATCTACTCACGAAGGAGGCAGCATATGAACAGAATCATGGTAACGGGGGTGGGAATTTCCTTTTTGTTCTTTTTCAGCGGTTGCGCCACAATCATGTCCCACGGGCCGCAAACCCTACACATCCAATCAGAGCCCGAAGGAGCGGTCTGTGAAATAACAGATACGACCGAGAGCAAAAGCATCGCCAAGGCCACGACACCCTACACCGCCAATCTGGAAAGGGGTGCCGGATATTTCCTGAAGAAGTATTACGATGTCACGTTGTCCAAAGAAGGCTATATGACGGAAAAGATTACGCTCACACCGCAATTGAACTTCTGGTATGTGTGCAATCTTTTTTTGGGTGGGGCTCTCGGTGCTCTCATTGTCGATCCATTGACCGGAAGCATGTGGATATTCTACGAAAAAGATTTCAACGTCAAACTCTATCCGGCTACACCTGATGGACAAGCAGCAAAAATGGCCGATGAACTGGCGCGGTCGGCGGAAGCCAAGTCAAAAGAAGATGCGCAACGGCAAAAACAGGCTTTCCCGAAATGACCATAATGAGGTGTTCCTGATTGATGCTACAGGAGTAAAACGCAAACGCCACAAAATGGGATTACGGTTTTAGGAAACGCTCTCAAGTGGATGAAGAAAGAATGCTCCAGGTTTGGCAGCCTGGACATTTTCTTGAACTTTTCATGAATTAAGAGTAATATTGATGAAAAGTTATTAATCGGAGGAAAAGACATGGCAAATCTTCAAATAAAAGACATGAACGATGATTTTTATGCCCAGATCAAGGCGCTGGCCGGTTCGGAAAACCGTTCTGTCAGCCAGCAAATTATTTTTATGACGAAAGAATATCTCCTAAAAAAGCAACAGGTGCAGGCAATAAAAATGCCCGCTCAAATTCTGCTTGAGCTATCCGGTGCCTGGGAGGATGGCAGGTCGGCGGAGGAGATTATTGCAGACTTGAAACAATCGCGGAAAAATAGACCCCTGACACGGGAGGCTTTCTAATGTATCTACTCGATACGGATACAGTGATCTATATTCTGAAAGGACATCCTGCGGTAACGGAAAACCTGAAATCTCACTTGAGTGATCCCATCAAAATCAGCGTCGTCACCTATATGGAACTTTATTATGGCGCATACAAATCGCAACGGGTCACGGCAAATGCGGCCAGGGTCAAAACACTTGCCCAGTCCATTGAAATGGTGCCCGTCAATGCCGCCGTCGCTGAAACGTTCGGCATGATCAAAGCAACCCTCGAATCCGGCGGCAACCGTTTGGACGACTTCGATCTGGCCATCGCCGCGACCGCCCTTGCGAATAATCTGATTCTGGTGACGAATAATACCGATCATTTCACCCGCATTGATGGGCTGAGGATCGAGAACTGGACGATGACGTTTTGACAGGTGTTGAAAAAAGCATACAGGATAAGCACGGATACCATTTTTTTTCGGAAGCACAAAGGAATGATAAAATGAAAAAAGAAGAACGCATTGAAACCATTCATAAACGTGCCTATGAATACGCTAATAGTGGCCGTTTCAGTGGTTGGCAAGAAATTGAATGGAAGCTTCGTAAAGATGGCCTATTTGAAGCACGCGATGAACTCGATCGTCCCGCAATGAGATCCGAATTAGATGATTTATGTCGTAAGGCCCATTTGTCGTCGGAAGTTAAAAGTCGTGAGAGCGACCATGCAAAAGAAGAGAATACCGAAAATGGTTCTTTTCCAAGATGACTGAGTAAAAAATAATTTTAGAAGCAAAAACAAACAATCATTATAGCAGTGGTATAGATAAATATTTGGGAGAATCGTAATGTTTACTGAAATCGGTATAGAAAATTTCAAAGCCTTTGGCAAGATGCAGCGCATTCCGCTGAAACCGATCACGCTGCTATATGGGCCAAATAGTTCCGGCAAGAGTTCTCTCATGCAATCTCTGCTTATGCTAAAGCAGACGTTGGAAGAATCTGGCGATGACAAGATTGTTTTACTTCCGAAGGGAAATCTTGTTGATCTTGGGGGATATCAAGAATTTATCAACGGGCATGATGTCCATAAAGACTTTAACTTATCCATATCTTTTAAATATTCTTGGGAACTTATGGAATTTTACGATCGTATTTGGCCGAAGGGAGAATGGGCTGATCTTTCTTTGAAGTTTTCCTTTTTTCATGATCGTACAGGAGAAATTCTGCTCAAATCGATCAATGTTTCAGAAAGTATTCATTCAGATTCGATCATGGAGTGGAAAAACATTTGGACGATTCCCCATCTAAAAAGTGTCGTCATGAAAAAGAAGCTAAAATTTGAAAAGGACGGTAACGCAAAAGCTGATATTGACCAATGGTTATTCAATTTAAAGAGATCTGTCTTGGTTATGGATCAAATGAATTTGGCACACTATTTAGTAAGGCATTATTGGGATGGATATGACGTAACAAGATACATACGAGTTTCAACATCGGAAGAAACGAGAGAAAGGTATACTGAGTCAGATGCTTGTAACGAAGTGCAAAATGAATTAGTGATATTAAAGAATAACATAAAGAAGAAAACTGAAGAGATCCAAATTGAAAACGATACGTTGCGTGCAACCGGCGCTGAATTGAAAGCCGAAGATTTGGAAGAAAGAAAAGACAGATTATCAATTTTACAGGCTCAATTAAAACAATTGAAACAGATATTGAGAATGTCAAGAATTATTCATAAATCCCTTATAGATTCATCATTTGATGAATTTTTGAAAATCAAACATTTTCCAGCAAGTAATAGGTTGATTTCAGTATCAAATTGCTTCCCACACGACAAAATTGATCTTTGCGGTGATGAAGGTCAGCTCTTTCAGAAAATCCCAGATTTTGTAATGTTGGGAAAGGGAGAAAAGGAAAAGAGCGATGTTTACGATGCTCTTAGCCATATACCGGAGTTGTTATCCTATGCCTCGGAATTACTCAAGAACTACCTGCGCCGGATAGTTTATATCGGACCACTTAGGGAGTATCCGGAAAGGGTTTATTCCTATTCTGGGAATATTCCGTCCAATGTCGGGAAATCCGGTAAATACACGCCGGACATTCTCATGAAAAGGTCTGATCTCGTGACAAAGATCAATGAGTGGTTCAAACGATTTGAAATCGGATACAAGCTAAAAGTTGATCCTCTTAAGAGAAATCTATTTGCGCTGATCCTGACCGACATAAGAACTGGCTGCGAGGTTAGCCCCAAAGATTTAGGTTTCGGTATCGGCCAAATCCTCCCCATTCTTGTTCAAGGAGCCCTTTCCGAAAATAATATTCTTTTTATTGAACAGCCCGAAATCCATTTACACCCGCGCTTGCAGGCTGAATTGGGCAGTTTTATTGCTGAAATGGCCGGTAGGAGTAAATATGACCATTCGCTGGAAGCAATAGACTACGAAGAAGAAAAATATGGCAATCAATTCATTATCGAAACCCATAGCGAACATCTTGTCCTGCGCCTCCTGCGTTTAATACGGGACACGACTAACGGCGAATTGAAAGAAGGTGAAAAGCCTCTGCGGCCGGAAGATGTGGCGGTCATTTATGCCAAGCCGACAGAACACGGGACGGAACTCATGGAACTTCGAATCTCTGCGGATGGCGATTTTATCGACAAATGGCCGGATGGATTCTTCACGGAACGGGAAAAGGAACTATTCTGATGATTTACGAGTTCGCTGTAGAACCCGCCGCAATCGATAATTGGAAAGATTTCCGTTTTATCTACGATCAGGTAGGCGTGGAACATGGCAGGCTCATTTCACGTTTTCCCCGGAAGTGGGTCGCGATGGTCATTGACGCACTTAAACTTAACCCCCAGATGCGTGATATAGAACGTACGCGAATTGTTGAAAAATTGCGGAATTCAGATAACAAGATTGCCAGGATGAACCGGCCATACGACCCGGCAATGAATTGGATGCTGAATGTTCAGACACAGCAAAAACAGAAGCCATTCAATGCAGTAGTTGGACGTCGCAACGAAATCGATGCCGATAATTTTCTGAACATCGCCGATTTAGACGACACGTACCCTCTTTGGAAAATATCGACAGATGCAGTTGTTCCCCGTAAGGCATGGGAGTTGGCCTGCTGCGCCCGCTTGCTGATGCAAATAAGCAGAAAGATCATTATTATTGATCCCAATTTTGATCCCGTCAAATCACGCTTTATTGAAACTTTCTCTCATTTGATTACCTTTGCTTGTGATCAGCATACGCCCGAACGGTTGGAGTTGCATGCGGAGTATGGGTTTTTCAAGGAGCAGCGAAGAGAGAATGACTGGAAAAGCGATTGTTTCAAAAATCTTTCCCCGCTGATTCCGGAATGCTTATCGATAGAAGTTTTTCAGTGGGAGGCAAAGCTGTCAGGAGACAAGCCACACGCAAGATATATTCTAACGGAGTTTGGCGGCATTCGTTACGATTACGGGATCGATGAGGGTGAGGGGCAGACAACGGATGTTTCGCTTTTAGGTCATAAAGCTTATGAACAGCGTTGGCGGAACTATCAAGAAGAGACGGCCGCTTATCACCGATATGATAAATTCACCGTTACTGGCAGCAAAATAAATCCGGGCAAGGATACATGAATGGGCGATGTCAGAAAAGAGAAAACTATTGTATTCGCTAATCATGCCGAATACGAGAGTGTAAAGAACATATTGGAAAATGATGTAAACTTTGCTTCCACAAGAAAGGTAATTCACACTTTTAACGATACCGGAAAATCGATCACATACTTGACCGAAGAAATCACCCCTGAAAATGAAGACACTGACCGAACAAAAGTTCTTCTGCTATTCAAGAATCCTCATCCCGATTCCGTTGCAGCTGGGCTTTTTCTCTCCGAGCCGCATTCGCAGATATTTTGGAATCGTCTGTTTGAGGTTGATTACAACCGTAGCCTCCTGCCTTTACTGAACGGAAGCGATTGGATCAGCGGCGTGGCGAACACGTTGCTCTCCGGAAAATACGACTCCCCTTTTCTCTATTACTTCCGGTGCCTCTATCCTTTTCCGACGCGACAGTTTGCCGACTTACAGAAACTCTTTGCCGGAGCGCCGTTGACCTACAAAAGAGAAATGCTGGACAGGTCATTGATCGAGCTGATGGCCTACGTCAAGCGGCACGGCATCAAACACATCATCGTTTTCTTCAAAGACGCCGTGGAGTTGCTGGGATGCAGGGCTTTGCCGACGTCAATTAACGCCGTCACCGCCGCAAAAAAAGGGATCGATCAGGCCATTGCTCAAGGTGACGATTCTCTCTTCTGGCAACAAAACAGAGGCTTCCGTCAAAAAACAAAAGACGGACTCTGGATTTATCTCAACATGAACACCCGCGCCAAAAACCACGGAACCCATCTGCCCAAGCGGTATTTTACCTACAACCTGGAATTCATTCTGAAAGACATATTGAAAAACTCACTCAATCAAAATTGTCAGTAACAACTGTTACTATTTCAGTAATGATTCTTACTCAAATTTGTCCGTCCAAAACTAGCCTTATAAAATATACCTATATTATTATGTGCATACACGTCTCGTATCTTTTGGCATGTATTCTGCTTTTCTAATGCATAAAAACTATAAAGGAGCAAACATGCTGCTGATATTCACCGAAATTGTTTTAGTCGCCGTGATTATTTGGTGGATCGCGCAATCCGCCAAAATTATGCTGATGATCTGGTTGAAAATAGGCGCAAATCTATTTGAGTACACGATGATCCATACTGATGACGAAACCGGCGATTTTTATGGATTCACATTTACCAATGATAAAAATTGGGACCATAGATGTCTGAAAGACTTGAAAGTCGCAGTCGCAAAGATTGATGAGAAAGGGGGAAATGAATGAAAATATGCAGACGATGTCAACGCGACTATGAGCACGATTTTTCAGAGGTAACAAGTCCGGCTCAGGAACTTGGAGATTTATTTTTGGAAAATTCCACTGCGGTTGAGGAAGACGGACTCTGTCCGGAATGCAAGGAAGAAAAGGGAATATTGTTTTTGCTTGGATTTGGTCAATAACAATAAATGGAGAAAGAGGATACGATGATCGATGATTTCATGAAAGCCAATAACTGGCATATTGCCGACCGGATGGCGCTTCCCGGACGCGAAGGCGAATTTTTTTCTTTCGACGATATACCGCTTTCACGGGAGTCTGCCAGCTTTCTAAAATCTTCCTTCCCCGCCGGAATTTATGGCCATCAGAAAAAGGCGATTAAATTGTCGCTGGATGGTGAGAATATCTGCATCACCACGGGAACAGCATCAGGCAAAAGCATGCCGTTTTACGTCGCGGCAATGGAAAAGCTCGTTTCCGATCCGAAGGCGCGGGTGATTGTTGTTTACCCCCTCAAAGCGTTGGGCAGAGAGCAAGAGGAGCGTTGGATTTCATCGCTCCAGAGTGCCGGCATTGATGCCCGCGTAGGAAGAATCGACGGACAGACGCCAATGCACTCGCGCATGGAAATTCTGCGAAACTCCCGTGTCTTGATTATGACGCCCGACATCATCCATGCCTGGTTTCTCTGCCATGTAAGCGACAAGGCCGTGATGTGCTTTTTGTTTAAAACACAACTCATTATCGTTGACGAGGTCCACTATTACACTGGCGTTTTTGGCAGCAACGCGGCATTTCTCTTTCGCCGGCTGCGTCACATCCTGCAACTGCTGCGAGTGTTTCCGCAGTTTATCACGGCCTCAGCCACCATCGCCGCGCCGGAGGACCACCTGCGCGACCTTTTCGGCCTGAAATTCCGGATCATCGATTCCGGATACGACACCTCGCCAAGACAGGGAGTGACCATCCACCTGGCCGATCTTCCCGATAAGGGCGATCTTTTGACTTCGCTGGCTGAGTTGATGGACTATATCGGCCGTAAGACCGACCACAAATTCATTACCTTTGTTGACAGTCGCAAGCAGGCTGAGTATCTGGCTTCCATCGTTTCGCGTTTTCAGGTCAAAGATGCGGAAGACGCTGATTTTACGCATGACAATCATCTGAATAAGCTCAACATTCTGCCCTATCGTGCCGGATATGAGGAACATGACCGACAGCTCATTCAGGAGCGGTTGAGCAGGGGAACGTTGGCTGGCATCGTCAGCACCAGCGCCCTGGAACTAGGTCTGGACATTCCGTACCTGACCTTGGCCATTCTGGTTGGCGTACCTTACTCCGCAACGAGTTTTTATCAGCGCATCGGGCGGATCGGGCGGCATGCGCCTGGAGAGGTGATCATCGTCAACGGCGGCGACATTCACAGCGCCAGCATCTTCCGGGAGCCGCAGCAGCTTCTCAAAATGCCCCTGTCGGAAGGTGCCCTCTACCTTGAAAATTCCCGGGTGCAGTACATCCATGCCCTGTGCCTGGCTAGGCACGGTGGCGAGCACGACCGTGTGCGTTCCTTTCTGGGTATAAAAGAGAGCCCGGAATTCAAGAGCGATATCACTTGGGCCAAAGGATTTTTGAAGCTATGCCAATCTGAAAGAATCGGAGAAATCGCGCCTGAATTTCAGGCCATGAAGTCGCAGGCCGGCGAAGATCCGCATCATGCCTTTCCGTTGCGGGATGTGGAAATTCAATTCCAGATAAAGTACAAGAGGGGGCATCTCGAAGAAGCACGCGGCTCGCTGTCCTACAGCCAATTGATGCGCGAAGCCTATCCGGGCGGTGTTTATTATTACACGACAAGACCATACCGCGTCTGCCGGGTAAATGTCCACAGACGGATGGTCGAAGTGCGCCATGAAAAGAAATACACTACGAAGGCGCAAATGATGCCGACGCTTGTATTCCCCAATCTTAGCGAGGGCAACGTTCTTGTCAGCAAGCGCTTTGGGGAATTGATTGCTGTGGAGTCGCCCCTCCAGATTCGGGAGTCGATCATTGGCTACAAGGAGCGCCGTGGGCCGAATGAAACATTGTGCAGTTATCCCCTCGATCCGACGGGCAGCGTCTATTTCGATCTGCCGCGCTTCACCAGGAATTTCTTCACAACGGGTATCACCTTTACACATCCCGCCATGAATCAGAAAAATGTGAAAAATGAATTAATCGCTCAGATTCTATTCGAGGCATTTCTCATGGTTCTCCCCTTCGAACGGCGCGACATCCATTTTGCCGCCGACCGCTACCGGGTGGAGCGGGGGCCAATTGGTGAAGGCGCAAAATTCGTGGCAATCTATGACCAGACCTACGGCAGCCTGCGCCTCTCATCGCGCATTCTGGAAGACCGGACGCTACAGGAAATCTCGGGCAAGATGAGCATCATTACGAAGCTCCGGCAGGAGGAAGGTTCTCTGGACAAACACTCGGAAACTGCGGAGGCTTTGAACCGGATATTGGCCTGCCTCCAGCAACATCCCGAAACCATCTCTATCGGCGCGACGTCCGATCCCTCAGACAGTACAAGTGATGCCATAAATATCATCCTGCCTGGCTCAAAAGGCCTGAACATCAGGAACAACAATGAGGAATTCTTTGTGGAAAATGTTTTCTACAGTCCTCATTACAAAGGGTTGGCGTATCGGGGACACAATGGTTATGGGGAAAAGGAAACAAATCATGACGTCAAGACGATTGTCGCTCTCGAATCCCTGATCGAAATCCCCGGTGAGAGCAAGATGGGATTATACAATCCTGAATTCTGAAATTCTGCCAGCAGAAGCAGGTCGTGTAACTCAAAGTATTGCTACCCTTTGCTGGGTGAGGGATTACAGTGATTGTCCGCTGAACAGAAAAAAGTGAGAGGTGCTACCCATAGCCCTGTGTAAAATATCGATTGCAACTGGTAATCATCAGTCCAATTCCAAACCCAAAACACTTGACTTGTAGATAAAAGAGAGGATAGGCATCAATCCGGTTTGGCTATGGTCAGCCACAGAAAAGTTTCGCCGCCGATTTGGCGGTATTGGGCAGACTCTATCGCGAACCCGATCGATTTTAAACTTGCGGTTAGGGCAACAGGTGTCGTGTGACTGTAAAATAATTGTTCGCCCATAAATTCCTTATAACCGTTGAAAACTTCAGTACCTGTATATTCTTTTGTGGCATAGGTGAAAAGAGATCTGCCACCCGGCTTCAGCCAGCGATAAATTTTTTGAAAAATTTCCTCATGCTTTTTGTATTCAATGTGAAAAATGCAATAAATCGCTGTGACCGCGTCAAACTGCTCATCGGGAAACTCCGCCTCGCAAATATCTGTGCATATAGTTTTTAGTGAAGGCTGATATAGGTGAGCCAGCGCAAGCATCTTTTGCGAAAAATCCACGCCGGTTACCTGCCAGCCATGTTGAATAAAGTAAGCCGGGAAAGGTTCTCCCGCGCCGCAGCCCAGATCAAGCAAATGACCTGTTTTACAATGTAATCTTTTGTAGAAATCGGCAATGACATCGGTCATATCGAATAAACCACGATTTTTTTCGTATGTTTCTGCAAGACGGTCATAAATTATTTGCATGTCATTTTGCATAATATCTCCACCATTAATAAAAGGGATTTGCCTGACTGAAATCGGGGGTTAATTCCTGATCGCTTACTTCCTGCACAAAAAGATTTTCAAAGCCTAATTGCAGGGTATAATCCAGGATCTGATTATATTCATCGCTGGTAATTCTGCGACCTAAAGCGTGATCTTTACTCACTTTGGAAATCGGCGTGTACTGAGACATCAGACTTATCGGCACTTTAGTTGATATTTCTTTTTTAATCAGCCTCAGCACCTCTTTAGAATTCGTAAGCCTGCCAGGCAAAACCAGATGACGCACTATTATGCCGTGACTGGCAACGCCGTTTTGTAAAACTAGATCGTCACCTACTTGTCGCACCATCTCATGCAGCGAGTCAAGCGCGAACCGCGGATAAACGGGTGCCTGCGAAAATAAGACAGCGTCTTCTTCCAGGCCGTATTTGAAATCAGGCAGATAAACATCTACCATCTGATCAAGCATATTGATTATTTGTGGATCTTCATAGCCCCCGCAGTTATAAACGAAAGGAACTTTCAGTCCGCGCCCGCGTGCCAGATGTAGTGCTTCCATAATTAATGGCACCTGCGGTGTTGGTGTTACCGGTTCAATATTGTGACACCCTTGTTTTTGCAAATCAAGCATTACCTCCGCCATTTGCGCGCAATCCAGTTCTCTGCCGACGGTACTATGTGATATTTGATGATTTTGACAATAAATGCAACGCAAATTGCAGGAAGAAAGAAAGATAGTTCCGGCGCCGTTTTTCCCGGAAAGTGGCGGCTCTTCACCGTGGTGTGGCAGCGCGCAATCCATAATGATCTTTGCTGGCAGACCGCAGTAACCTAATTCACCTTCTGCGCGGTTCACCCGGCAGGCACGTGGGCAAAGCACGCAATCTCTGTATGTTTCTTTTAGCTTGGAAACTTTATCTTCTGGTTCCACTTTAACTCATATTAAAGTTTTTCCACTACGTCCCGAATCCTGCCGCTTTCCACCAGTTCCAGGAAATCATCGCCTAGTGGCGCGGACAATTCCACGGCTTTATACCAATTTTTAACCCGCTGATCATGATCGTCAATGTAAGTCAGAAAATCATCGCGATCCGGCACTTTTTTATCCGGGAGCGTTTCAATAAAACTTTGCGAAGGGAAAACCATCAAGACATTGCTTAATGTTTCCGCGTCCGGTACCCGGCGAACTATTTTTTTATCCAACCAACCGGGAATGATTCTTTCCTGATGATGGAAGAAAAGGGTTAAATCATTTTCCTTGGCGGAAAACTGCTGGGTAAGATGATAATCAATCAAGCCGCCATCGCGGTAAATCCCTCGCGGAGCTCCATAAATATTTTGCACACCGGCTACAACTAAAGGGATGGCGCCGCTGGCCATCACGGCATATTTGAAATTGGTTTCGCTTAGCCGCACGAAACGACCGCGGAATTGCGGTCTTAAGCAAAAAGGGGACGGTTTGGCGCCATTATAAAAAACAATCCTTTCCGCGAAACGGTAAATATTATTGCGGCTGAAATAATTAAACAAAAAACAAGTGGCCAGGCCTATTTTCTGCAGCCAAAGATTTTCGGCTGCAATCAGGCCGCGCCCGCGGGCAGTGATTATGGATAAACGGTACTTTTTGTTGAGCAGGGCAAAAGAAAGCGCGTCGTCTTCCACATACTCATTGAGGACGTTGGTGAGTTTTGACAGCACTGTTTGCGGTGTATCGTCTCGCGAATACTCCACATTGATATAGGCGTCGATAAGTCTGCGGTAACACTCGGCTGCCTGCGGCTGCAACCACGCGGCAAAGCGCCAGGCTCCCGCTGAGGAGCCGATCAGATGAACGGCATTTGCGCGTCCCAAAATCCCCTTTGTCAGGAGAGTTAAATCAAATCCGCTGGCAATCAGCCATCTTGGCCCTACCGCCGGCCCGAAATAAGAGGAGATGGAATCAAAATTAAATCCACCGTCTTTAATTATTTCATAGGCGCCCTGACCTGCTTTAATTCGTAATCGACTCATTAATCATTTTCCGTTCAGACAAAAAACGGGTCATGTAAAAGCCTTGACACATGAACTTTTGTCTTGTAAATTAATGCCAATTTTGCTTATTGGTGAAAGGTAAAAATCATTATATTTTTAAAATACCGTTCAACCCATTAGTTGAGGCGGCTTTTATCAATAAATATAAATAAATTGCAAGTACTTTTATTGTGAGACTCAAAAAGAGGAATAATGGATATAAAAGCATCAATAGAACAAATAGCTCAAGACGCTCAACTGGCTTCAAGAATACTTTCCCGCGTGTCTTCGGCGGAAAAGAATACAACTCTTTTACTGATGGCGGCTGAACTGGAGCAAAAGCGCGATTTTCTTCTAACAGAAAATGCCAAGGATGTGGTCCTTGCGCAAAAAACAGGGCTTCATCAGGCTATGATTGACCGTCTTACTCTCAAAGACGAAACAATTTTCGGTATGGCGCAGGGATTGCGCGAGGTCGCCTCATTACCAGATCCTGTAGGCAAGGTGACCTCGATGTGGCGCAGGCCGAACAATCTTCTGGTGGGCCGGATGCGAATTCCTCTGGGAGTAATTGGCATTATTTATGAGTCCCGTCCCAATGTCACGGTTGATGCCTCCGCCCTTTGCCTTAAATCGGGAAACGCAGTTATTTTGCGCGGCGGTTCAGAAGCGATTAACTCCAATTTAGCCATCGCCTCAATTCTCGAGGGAGTTTTAAATAATAGGTCACTGCCGCACAAGGCCATTCAAGTCATCCCTTTTACTGACCGCGAGGCTGTTTCGGCAATGCTGCAATTAGATGAATACATTGATTTGATTATTCCCCGTGGCGGTGAGGAATTAATTCGCGCCGTGGTTGCCCAGTCCAAAATACCGGTAATCAAGCATTACAAGGGAGTCTGCCATATATTTGTTGATGCACGCGCAGATTCGGATATGGCTATAAATATTTGCTTCAATTCCAAGACGCAGCGCCCGGGAGTCTGCAACGCTCTGGAAACTTTACTGGTTCATAAAGATATTGCCGCAGAGTTTATGCCGCTTCTGGAGAGTAAAATGCGCAGCGCAGGGGTCGTGTTAAAAGGATGCGAAAAAACACGAGCAATATTAAAGAATGTTGAAGCCGCCATTGAAGAGGATTGGTACGCGGAGTATCTTGATTTGATTCTGGCGGTGAAGGTTGTGGACTCAATGGATGAGGCCATCGCGCACATCGAGAAATACGGGTCTCTGCATACAGAATCAATAATTACAGAGGATTACGTAAGCTCACAAAGATTTTTAAATGAAGTCAATTCTTCTACAGTGATAGTCAATGCTTCTACCCGCTTCAGTGATGGTTTTGAGCTGGGATTGGGGGCGGAGATCGGTATTTCCACGACAAAGTTACATGCTTTCGGGCCGATGGGGCTAGAAGAATTAACAACAACAAAATTTATAATCTACGGTAATGGGCAGGTGAGAACATGAAATGGGGACTTTTGGGCGGAACATTTGATCCGATTCACTTCGGACATTTACGGGCAGCGGAAGAAATGATGGAGATCTTTCAATTAAACAGAATAATTTTCGTTCCTTCATCCCGGCCGCCGCACAAGTTGGAAGCCGAAATCACTTCTTTTTACCATCGTGAACAAATGGTACGTATGTCTATCGAAGGTAACGTCAACTTCTCTTTTTCTGAAGTGGAAAACTTACGCGAAGGCAAATCGTATTCTGTGGAAACGGTGGAATATATTTTAAGCAAGTACATGGATAATTTAGAGCTTTACTTTATTGTCGGGCAGGATGCTTTTGAGGCCGTCACTAAATGGAAAGAGTGGGAAAAGCTTCTTTTGCTGTGCAATTTTGCCGTAATGACACGTCCCGGATACAAAAACAAAGGCCTCGATAAAATACTGACAAAAGAATTTGCCGCGCGCTTTGTGTACGATAAGGAAGTTGATGGATTTAAAGGGCCTACCGGGCATACAATATATTTCCGCAACACAACATTCCTGGATATTTCTTCTTCCCGCATAAGATCAATGGCCAAAACGGATAATTCCGTAAGATACCTAACGCCGGATAACGTCCGCCAATACATAGCGAAAAATGGCCTCTACAAGTAGGAAATTAAAGGCACTGCCGAATTTTGGCCATCCATACGTTGCCGCACATTCCCGCAGCGTCTGTCCTCTAAAAAACATAAAAAAAGCGGTTGAAGAAAAATACTTCAACCGCTCGCAATACTATAAATGGCAAGGGGTTGATATTAACTGTAACCCTGCTTACTCAAGTGCTCTCTGAGGTTGCCGGGATGTTCCGTCCCTTGCTTGAGAAGAGTTTTATTCATTCCTGATAATAACAGGCTTTTCCCACACCCGGTGCAGGATCACCAAAAATACCATTGTTACAGGAAATGCTATTCCTCGCAGATTGATAGTTCCACCTATCGCCGGCACCATATCTGATATCCCTCTGACCATGAAATTTGCAATACCCACCTTCATTGGCGCAGCGTACCCAACGATCTTGGCGACGGTTGTCATGTCCTGATGGTTGTCGAAATCCTTTGTCCGACGGTTGAGAGTCCTGATAATAACAGGCTTTTCCCGCACCCGGTGCAGGATCACCAAACACATCATTGTTGCAGGAAATGCTGTTCATCGCAGATTGGTAGTTCCACCTATCGCCGGCACCATATCTGATATCCCTCTGACCATGAAATTTACAATATCCTCCTTCGTTGGCGCAACGTACCCAACGATCTTGAGGACGGTTGTCATGTCCTGAGCGTACCCCACGATCTTGACGACTGTCATCATGTCCTGATGGTTGTCGAAATCCTTTGTCCGACGGTTGAGA
>SESG01034828.1_pt1 | contig 38190 bp, 35 predicted proteins | sample 3171421 | NCBI WGS metagenome assembly SESG01 (sample SAMN10866946, study PRJNA518727) | freshwater metagenome | biome: subpolar coniferous forest; feature: holomictic lake; material: water; isolation source: holomictic Lake 227, 6 m and 8 m depth | place: Canada: near Kenora, Ontario | collected...
TTTTGCCGGTTCGCCATTTATCTTATTTTTATGGAAAAGCTGTTAGTTCCAACGATCTGTAAAGTCGACAAAGTCATTCAGGAAACCCCCGATATCCGTACCTACCGCCTGAAATTCAGGGAGGAGGGGATGATGGAACAGTTCACCTTTCTGCCGGGCCAGTTTGTGGAATTTTCACTGCTGGGGTCGGGTGAATGCACCTTTTGTATCGCCTCTTCGGCTACAAGGAAGGGCTATTTCGATTGCTCCATCAAAAAGGCCGGCGTTGTCACGGCCGATATTCACAATTGCATTGAGGAGGGCGACGAGGTAGGCATCCGCGGACCCTTCGGCAACTGGTTCCCGCTCGAGGAGATCAAGGGAAAAAACCTGCTCTTTGTCGGCGGCGGCATCGGCCTGGCCCCCCTCCGCTCGCTGATCCAGTATTGTATCGACAACCGCGGCGATTACAAGGATTTTACGATTCTATACGGCGCACGTACATCGTCCGACCTGTGTTACAAGGATGAGATCAGGGAATGGCAGGACGATAAAAGCCTGAAGGTGGTCCTTACCATCGACAGGCCCGAAGAGACATGGAATGACAACGTGGGCGTCGTTCCCAAAATTCTTGAAGAGGTTGTAAAACCTGTGATCGAAAACACCAAGGTGATCACCTGCGGCCCGCCGATCATGATCAAATATACCATCCAGTCTTTGCTGAAGCTTGGTTTTGCTGACAAGGACATCATCACAACCCTTGAAATGAAGATGCAGTGCGGCCTGGGAAAATGCGGCCGGTGCAACATCGGGTCAACCTACGTTTGCAAGGACGGGCCGGTGTTTACCAACGAGCAGCTGAAATCGCTTCCCGACGAGTTTTAACTTTTACCTGTGTCAGCAGCTTCCTGTGTTTACAGGTAAAGTGGCAGTTCCAGGGTTCCCCTTTCATCCCTGTTTTGGATGGCAGGGAAGGGGTCATTTCCTTCAATTGGCTTTGTTAACGGCTTCCCGGTGATGACCGGGACAGGAGTCGTTTGTCAACCGTTTAGTGTTGTTCCTGTCGGGCAAATCAGAATATTCCTGATTATTGGAAGAAAAGCTACTTTTTCACTTCCCGGGTTTCGGGAGAATAAACAAATTCATAACTTTGAAGTATGAAATTTCCGGGGGCGCGATTTTCATGCAAACCATGAATGCGTGTTCCGGTAATTCCATGTGTACCGGAAAACAAATAGTATCACATGACAAAATATTTATTGCAGGGGTTGATCCTCACAGCGATCATCCTGGTCAGCCCGCTGACCATGTTCAGCCAGAACATCCGTATCGGGGGCGCTGAAAAAGCGAAGGCCCATCAAGAGGTCCCGGGAGACAAATATCTCGCACCAACCGGAGGCACCAACAACACCTCCCCGGCCGTACGGCTTAAAACTGCCGGCTTCTTCACCACCCAGGTTAATGTAAATTCGGCAGGGCAGAATATCGTCGGGGATGCCGCCAACGAACCCTCTATCGCCGTTGATCCAAAAAACCCAAACAACATGGTCATCGGATGGCGGCAGTTTGACAATGTTTCCAGCAATTTCAGGCAGGCAGGTTATGCCTATTCTTCCGATGGTGGCCAGCACTGGACCTTCCCGGGAGTGATCGACCCGCAGGTATTCCGTTCCGATCCGGTGCTGGATTATGACACATCGGGTAATTTTTATTACAATTCGCTTACCAACGTTACCGGGGCTTACACCTGCAAGGTTTACAAAAGTACCAACGGTGGTGCCCAGTGGGATAACGGGACCGATGCGCATGGCGGTGACAAGCAATGGATGGCCATCGACCATACCACCGGCCCGGGATCGGGAAATATCTACTCTTACTGGACCCAGTATTACAGCTCCTGCCAACCCGGATTTCTGACACGTTCAGCCAACCACGGAGCCAGTTACGAGGATTGTGTATGGGTCGACAGCGATCCATTCTGGGGAACGATGACCGTGGGTCCCGATGGGGAGCTCCTGGTGGCCGGAACGGCCAGCCCTGACGGCATCTCCGTTGCCAAATCAACAAATGCCCAAACCCCTGGTTCGACCATTATGTGGGATATCGCCAACCGGGCCGATATGGACGGCTACCTTACCGCCAACTGCCCGATAAATCCTGTCGGCATCCTGGGCCAGGCCAACGTGGATGTGGATCGCTCCAACGGGCCGGGCCGTGGCAATGTTTATGTTCTGGCCTCCGTACAACGGATTTCGGTAACCGACCCGGCTGACGTGATGTTTGCCAGGAGCACCGATGGCTTCCTCTCCTTCGAACCACCGGTAAGGATCAATACCGATGTGAGTACTACCAACTACCAGTGGCTTGCAACCATGTCGGTTGCCCCCAACGGCAGGATCGACGTTGCCTGGCTCGACACCCGCGACGCACCTGCCGGTTCGTTCCTTTCGGCGCTCTATTACTGCTATTCCGATGACCAGGGAATTACCTGGTCGATCAACAAACGGTTGTCGGATCTCTTCGATCCCTCTGTGGGTTATCCCCAGCAATCGAAAATGGGGGATTATTTCGATATGATTTCCGATAACAACGGGGCTCATCTCGCCTGGTCCGGCACGCTGAACGGAGAAGAGGATGTCTATTACACGCACATTATTCCCACCATCGTCGGATTGGATGAAACTCACGGCACAGAACCTGTCTCACTGAGCTGCTATCCCAACCCTTTCCGTGACCAGACCAGTATCCGCTATAAAATCCCTGTGGATGGTAATGTAAAAGTTGTGCTGTGTAATATCTGCGGAACGGAAATCAGCACCCTGGTTGACAAACACCAGGCTGCAGGCAGTTACATGGTGAATTTTTCTGAAGAGCAACTGCCTGCCGGTTACTATTTGTGCCGGCTAACCGCAGGGACCCAGTCGGAGACCAGGCAGGTGATCAAACTCAGGTAACCCGCTGCGGCCATACCTCCTGCTGCTGAGGAAGCCATTCCGTGGGAATTACAGGAATGCCTCAAATCCTTTGGCAAAACTCCTGCATTCAAACTCAATGATGCTGTATTCTGCGACCCCATGCATGACGTAGGGGTCGTTTTTCATGATTTCAAGCGCCTCGGCTTTCGATGCCTTCATCATGATAAAACCGCCGTTACGGGGGATCTGTGGCCCCGAACAGATGGTAATGCCCTGGTCATAGAGTGTTCTCAGAAATACACGGTGATCCGGCAGGTACCTGTCAACCTCTTCAATGGGTTTCAGGTATACAGAGTGAAGTGCGATCATGGGTTGCTATTTGAAGCAAATATACGGTAATTCCGCTTTCCGGGGTTTACCTGTTGCCTTTCAGTTTGCCTGGAATTCCGGGAAAGTTCAACGTTCATGTGAACCAGGTTCAGAACCCCGTTTGAATTTCAACAGGATGATCTGTCCGTAACTGGTACAATTTCCTGATTCCGTATCCCACACCCAGGGTAATCAGGAAAACCGCCCCGTTGCCAACGGGTGCGCCAACGGGAGTCCCTCCGGGGCCCGGGTCTCCGCCCGGATCAGGAGGCGGACCGTCGGGAGGTTCAGCCAGGATGCCACCCAGGGGCATCGTGATAAACAGGAGCACAACAGCCAGCTTTGGGAGTTTTCGTTTCATGACAGTAAAGGTTTACCTCTCGCCGATAAAAACTTTTTTTGAAATAACCGTGCTGCCGGTTTCGATCTTCACCAGGTACAGTCCGCCGGGGATCAAAGGCCGGAACCTGTTAAGACTGAGGTTCTGCAGCAACCCGCCGAATACCTGCCTGCCCGAAAGGTCGTAAATCCGGAGGTTGCCCCTGATTTCGCCCGGGGTGAGAATCTTCACATAAACCAGCTCCCCAAAACTATATACTGCGATGCTTTCGCCGGCAGCCTCCCCCAGCCCCAGGATTGCTGCGGAAAAATGGAGGAGGAAGCGTATAGGCGCTTCGCCGGCCGAATAGGTGAAATGATGCACAGGATTCGTTGCCAGGTTCTGAATGGTGTTTTCCTTTATATCCTCCAGGAAAATCTGGGTCGGCGTATTAAAAGATGACAGGTTGCTGGCAGTCAGGAAATAGATGCCTGACAAACCGCAGGTAAAGCCTACCGGGATAACCTGGCCGCTACCAGTGCGCGGAAGCCAGTTGACGGCAGCCATGATACCGCCCGGAAGGCGGCTGTATAAATTGGGGGCCTGCGATGAACCTGTCATCTTATAGGCGTCATAGTCCGGATCAAAATTGGGGGTTGCACTTTTGTTGAAGACAATATGGGCCTCGTCCTCTATTCCGTTGGCCGTTGCAGTCAGGATCAGCTGGTCGCTAAGCCCGCCCGACCTCTTGTTGTAACTGCCCGTGGTGTGCAGGCGTGTCGCACTGCTGAAGGTGACCATCCCGGATGTATTGTCGGTGACATGGACAAAGAATCCCTGCTCCGGTCTGATAAACTGGTCGCCGCCGTTTGTACTTTCGCCGGTTACCGCATTGTAGGTCTGATATTGGTTGATATTAAAGCTGTACTTGACTGGTTCGACATTTATGCGGTCCCACCCCGCTGCCGCCCAGTCGAGGCTGCTCGGGTAGGGGTTACCGATGAGGTTGTAGCCGTCATAAACCGCCGGACTGACAAGGGTGCTGGTCAGGGTCGGGGTTGCAACCAGCCCGGTGTTGAAAAACCCGGATACCCCTCTCGTGGTATTGGCGCCGGCTGACCAGACGATGTAACCTGCTGTTGGCGCCAGGTTGTATCCCCCGGAGGTGATTTGCAGGAAGAGATGGCTGGGTTCATCATACCAGCGCACATATAGTCCCGCGAACGGCGCAGCGGATGACCCATTCACAGGCATGCTCCAGTAGTGCCACATCCCCTGTGAAAAATAACGGTCTGCCCTTGCCGTCCCCGGCGAATTATAGCTAATCGTTCCGTTATCAATAAAGGAGCCTGTGCCGGTTGCATCTGAAGCAATCCAGAGCCCCTGTGCTTCATTGATCTCGGTAACGCCCGTGCAGGTAAGGTCCCTCCCCGTCCTCACCCTGAGCCTGGCGCCGGGATGGATCCGCAGGGCGATCGCCTTTGAACCGGCCGTATCGATGGTGGCCGCAGCGGCCAGGGTATCCCATACGGAGGTGTTCATCGCGGTGGCCCAGACCGTATTCTGACCGCTCTTCGTGGTGTATTGCGACCAACCCCAGGCAGAGGAATAAATCCTGCCCAGATAAATATCGGAAAAATCGTGACCGGAAAATAAATTCGGTGAATTGTAAAAATGCTGTGGAGGTATTACGAGTTCCCCAAATAATGCATACTGCTGTGTATTTCCAAATCCTGCAGACATTTGAGTCGGATTAAAAGCAATACCAGCCATTCCTGCAACCCCCGAAGGATTTGATATCCCGATCGCAATTGTTGCAATTTTCTGATAAGAAGTTGTAACAATGGCACAAACGTCTTCGATATTGCTTCCTCCAAGATTAAATGCATCTAATGAAATACCAACGCCGAAACCTGTATTATCCGGTGCCCACGTTATGCCTGCCGGTAAAATATAATTCCCTCCTGATAAAAAGCCACCGGATATATCACATTTAAGACTGCTCCCGGTCATTAAAAAATTTGACGAATTTGCCACACTAAAAGCAAGTTGTGTGGCGTACAGGTAGGTGCTGTCTGCTGATGCCTTTACGAAAACATCAAACTGAAACCGGGTTTGTACCGGGGATCCTCCCCGGAAGATGCGGGGGTTATCCATTTTAAAGGTCAGTGTAGGCTGGGCTGCTGATCTTAATCCCGGGAGAATAAACCCTATGATGAGAAGGAAAATAACTGTGTTTTTCATGGGACCATCACTGTTTTTTGCGATCGTACGAGGTACCTGGATTTACCTGTTTTGCTGACTTACAGGGATATTTTGCGGTTTTTCGGCATGGATGACCTATGTAATCAACCCGGGGTCAGCATTTATGGCAGCATATTTGAAATGAAAAAATTGGGCACATAAAAATTGGTGTAATCGTTGTTCCAAACATTGGCATCGAGATTAAAATCGGCTGGCAGATAGTGGTTGCTGATGAAAAAAGAGGGCACGTAAAAATTGGTATAATCGTTATTCCAGATATTGTTGTCGGCATTTGCATCGGCGGCGATCATCCCCCACCGAAGCGGGGTGTTGTCAACCTTTTTCACGCCTGTTGCTCCGCCCCAGACCTGGCTTGTTCCCGATGAAAAATCATAGGTATAGGTTCCCGAGCCATCTTTGACAGCTGCATGTGCCGCCATGACCGCCATATGGTTCCGGTGCCTGATCACCGGGAAAATATTTTTGCTTACCGTGGCATGATAGAACTTCAGCGGGCTGAACCCGTCGAGATCGACGACCGATCCGTCCTGCTTCAGGAAACCGGCCCGCCGTGCAAAGAGAGTCGCGCCGGTTGCATGAAGGGCCACATCTGCCTGCCGGAGTTCAACCAAAACCCAGTCGACGACACCGGGAGGCAAAGTGGCAACACTCTCGGTGCCTTCGTAACCCCAGGTGGGATTATTATAGGGCTGGCTGGAGGGGAACTTCGTCAGGTCTGTCCGGCTGCCGAGGGGAAGGGTCGTGGCGAGGGTATGGGACATGTTGTGGTTATACACCGAGTCGTAGGGGCCCTGCAGGAAGACCTTAAAACTGGCCTGCAACGCCTGATCTGCCCCGGTAAACCTTCCGAAACTGCTGACAGTGCCGGATAGTTGGTTCCCGTTGACGGCATTGAGGGTCTCCACGACAGGATCGCTCCTGAGACAGAAAAGGTTTGCCTTTGAACCCACCACATCGGCATCGGTAAAAATGAAGGTCAGTCCGCAGGAAATGGCCCCGGTAATGGCATTGTTGTTAAGGTTCCAGTAACGTTTAAGATAATCGGCGGAGGCAATGCCCGGGTTCGGATCAGGACTGTTTTTAAGGGTTACCCCCAGGTAGTTCCCGCTGTTGAAGGTTGCGCCTGTAAAATTTACCGTAACAGGCGAGTATTCTGCCGTTGCGGTGGTATCGCCGACCGGGAAGGTAAAGGAGATGGGTAAGGAGGGAGATACCGGGAACTCCTTTCTGAATTCGCCTGTTCCGGTAACCACTGCCATCCCGGCGGCAGATCCGCCGGAATCGGAGGCAGCAGGGCCGAGTAGCAGGTTGTTTGTCCCCAACACAACCAGGCCGCTTTTGAGTTTCAGCGCCCCGTTGACCCGGGTATCGCCGGCAATGGCGACACCGGCCCCATTATTGATTCGCAGATCCCCGATAATATTCTGCCCGCTGACCACCTGGGGTGAGCTCCCTGAAAATTCGATAAGTCCCGCGCCAAGGCCGGTGGCAGAACTGTTTTGGTTGACCAGGTCTTTTTTCAAAACCAGGGTACCCTCGACATCGAGGGTTCCCCCGCCCTGGAGGTTGAGATCATTTTCGGAAGTGACACAGCCACCGCTTCCGATCATCATACCGGCCCCCTGGGAGACAGTTTGCGCCCGTGAGATAACACCGTTATAGATGCATAAAAAGAATAAAGGTAACAGAAATTTTTCCAAAGCGATCCTGCCCCCCGACCCGACCAACGCTGTGGTTTTCATCACTGAAAATTTGGACTAAAGATAATAATATAAATTGTAAAAGTCAATGGTTTGTTGATTTCTTTGTGAAGGGAAATGTAATGCCATGGAAGACCGTTCAGCAAAAAAGCTTCCGGCTCCTGTCCTGTTTTGCGGTTCCCCCTTTTATCTATCTTTACCTTGTCCAAATAACAAGGTCATGATCCATCCAAAACGCCTGACGATCCTCTTTTTTATAGTTTTCACCCTGGCCGTTTCGGTACATGTGGCTAACCATTATCTCTTCCCGGGGATTCCCTTATGGATCCTGGGAACACTGCGATGGATACCGCTGTTGTTGTTTTTCGTTTATGCCGTTCAACGGAGGAAACTGACCACCTGGATCTTCCTGAGCATGATGACGGGGGTGGAGTTCGGTTACGATCTCCCGATGGTGGCAAAGGAGCTGAATGTCGTCAGCCAGATCTTCATCCACCTGGTGAAAACCATCATTGCCCCGCTGCTTTTTGGCACCCTGGTGACCGGCATTGCAGGTCATGCCAACCTCCGCCAGGTTGGCCGCATGGGATGGAAATCGCTGCTGTATTTCGAGGTGGTTTCGACGATCGCCCTGTTCATCGGGCTGGCCGCGATCAATATCAGCGGGGCTGGCCTGGGGGTGACCGTTCCACCCGAAATGATGAAGGGAGCCCTTCCGGAGGTGCATACCCAGAACTGGCACGAGATAATACTGCATATCTTTCCTGAAAACCTTGCAAAATCGATCGCCGAAGGCAATGTCCTTCAGATCGTCGTGTTCAGTATCCTCTTCGGCATTGCCACCGCCATGGTAAGTGATCAATACCGTGGTCCGGTAATTCGTTTCACCTCGTCGCTGACGGCGGTGATGTTCAAATTCACCAACATTGTCATGATGTTTGCCCCGTTTGCCGTTTTCTCGGCCATTGCTTACAGTGTCGGGCATATGGGGCTCAATGTCCTGATGAACCTGTTCCAGTTGCTGGCTACCCTTTATGTAGCCCTGCTGGTGTTTGTCCTCGCGGTATTTTTACCCATCATGCTGGTGATGAAGATTCCGGTAAGGAAATTCTTTAAGGCAGTAGCCGAACCGGCAACGATCGCCTTTGCGACCACCAGCAGCGAATCGGCGCTGCCCCGGGCGATGGAGAATATGGAGCAGTTCGGCGTTCCCCGGAAAATCGTCGCCTTTGTGATCCCGACGGGGTATAGTTTCAACCTCGACGGAACGACGCTGTACCTGGCGATGGCCTCCATCTTTGTCGCCAACATGGCCGGGGTGCATCTCCCGTTCGATACGCAGCTCGTGATGATGGTTACCCTTATGCTGACCAGCAAGGGGGTGGCCGGCGTACCCCGCGCATCCCTGGTAATTCTGCTGGGTACGGCCGCCAGTTTCGGACTCCCTGCATGGCCCATCTTTATCATCCTGGGAATTGATGAATTGATGGATATGGCGCGCACCGCCGTCAATGTGATCGGGAATTGCCTTGCGACGGTCGTGATTGCCCGGTGGGAGGGGGAATACGCCTGCAGGGAAATGGAATGACGAATCCATATGGCATGAAGGAGTTTTACGATATCAAACCGGAGAATATTATGTGGTAGTGTAATATTTTATAGGACTCCCTTCCCGTATTTCCAGTTGTTTTCTTAATATGTAACCCATTTACTGGCGGAATACAGGCTGTTATTTGTTCATAAAGAGGGTAAAACTAAAAATAATTAATTAATTACCTGATAATTATGAATTGCCTGGAAAATATTTGATGGATTTGCATTTATATTAAAATTAGGTTTATATTAGCATTAAATTATTTTTTCACCTGGAATTAATTAATACAAAGGCGTAACCGAAAAGCCATACGAGTAGGACTTCCTAAAAAAAACCAATTATGAAAAAGACCTTTATTTTTTTAATGCTTTGCGTTGTTTCTGCGGGTTCTCTTTTTGCGCAGAAGGGTTTTAATGTCTCAGTAGCCCTGCAGCCGGGCATCTCTATGCTGAGCGGTGACTGGAAAGTATATCAGGATCCGACCACATCCTATCTCTTTAAAAAAAGTGTTACCTTTGGTTTTGCCGGAGGCGCTATTGGCGGTTTCAATTTTACCGATAATATGGGTGTAAGCGCAGGTTTGATTTTTTCCTCCCAGGGACAAAAATATGCTGACTTAACTGTTCAGCCAAATGCATATGGTTCTGAAACAATCAATCAAACCATACATCTTTCCTATTTCAAAATTCCATTGAAGTTTAATTATTCCACTGACCCGACTAAATCGGTTTCATTTTTAGGATCGGCCGGTTTTTACCTTGGATTTTTAACAGGATATAAACAAACAGTGGAAGAAAATGGTTCATATACGGCCTATGGCACCACCTATAATATTTCCGCTACCAGTGTAACAACAGGTACAACAGTAACCTACACAGGTTCGCAATCATCTTCGACACATAACCTGGACAGTAAACCCTTCAAGTCGGCTGACTTTGGACTAACCCTGAGTGTAGGCGCTCAGAAGAAATTGATGGAGAAATTATTTTTATTTGTCATGATTAATTTTGAAAAGGGGTTCGGGGATGTGAAAAATGTTTCGACACAGGAAACCCTATCCAATGGAACACTGACTCCTTATTATAATGCGAATGATCCCAACAGATCGGTTACCCACTCCAATACCCTGCTGGGTTTGATGATCGGCGTGAAAAAGGCCTTCTAAGGCGGGTTGGTTTAACTTCAGCTTTATTGTTTGCAAAATCCCTGACGGGATGGATACCAGGGAGAGCGGGAATGTTCCGGCTCTCCCTGGTTCTTTAAGGGATCAGGGTTTTCGCAGGTAATCAATGGTGGCCGACGGGGAGGTCATCATGGGCAGGCAGGTCCACGCTTTATACTTTGCCTTCAGCTCCTTTTCACGGGAAGGGTTAGCCGCCGCCTCCTTCATGTCGAGAAAGTAGCTCCTCATCGATTCAACAATTTTGATATCCCCGGTTTTCCCATGCCCGGGAACTATCGTAACGATGCCCGGCAGCTTCAGCATCCGGTCAAGGGTGCCAATCCATTTGTCGACGCTGGCGCTGCTTTCGCGCTTTAAAAAGGGATTGATCCTGTTAAAGACCAGGTCGCCGGTAAAGAGGACCTTGCGGTTCTTCAGCAGCACGACCATGTCGTTCATGGTGTGTCCCTGGCCCAGGTTGTAAAGGCTGACGGTTTCACTGCCGAGATTCAGCACCACGCTGTCGGAAACAAAATGATTCGGCATCTTTTCCTCCCCCATATCTGCCAGCAGGAACTTACGGTCATAAGCGCCGATATAGATGTCACAACCTTTGTAGAACTGGTTCCCGTTTACATGATCGCCATGATAATGGGTGTTGATGGCAATGATCCTTTTTGTACCGGCCTTCGATTTTGCAAGTTTGAAAAGTTCTTCGGCATTGCTGCCCAGTTTGGTGTCAATCACCACCACGGCGCTGTCGGTAACCAGCAGCCCGCTGTTACCCCCGCCCCCCAGGAGAATGGTGAGCTCTTTGTCGAAGGGCTGCGTGGTTTCATGGAACATAAAGCGATAAACCGGGTAAAAGACGACGGCTGCCGCCCCGGCAATCAATACCAGGGTTAACAGGATGATCAGGATGATTTTTTTCCACTTCATGGCAATCAGTTTTATGTTATTATTTGTCAGAGATATGTTTCCATTTTACCGGCCGGTTATCCTGCCGGTGGAGTTATAGCCTGACATCCACGATCCGGTTGGTGAGCCGGCTCTCTTCGGCGGCAAAACCCATCAGGTGACTCTCGATCGACTGGTCGATGGTCGAGGTAAGCCGTTTCGGATCCTGGTTGGCGATGGCCATCACGAAATCGCGCATCAGGAGCCAGTCGCCCCCGCCATGGCCGCTGTTCTTATAGTATTCGACATCATCGGCCTTCGGAACAAGTTTCACGCTTTTACCGGTCCTGAAGTCGGTAACGGTAAGCTCTTCCATATCGCCTACCATGTCGCCCATCGAGCCCATCACGCGGGTTCGGCGGCCGCCGTAGGAGGTAAAGGCCTCCATGGAGAAGCTGGCGGTGATGTGATCGTCGAAGCTGATGGAGGTGACATAGTGGTCGGGCTGGTCATTTTCCATCCTGTAAACGCACCGGCCATAATTGGTGGTGCGAAGGTATTCGAGGATGGCATCCCCCTCTTTTGCCTTATCATCAGGCAGGTCGAAAACATAGAGCCATCCGCGTTCGCGGTAATAGATCTTCATGGCCGAATAGGGGCAGGTCGCCTCGACGGCGCAGCCGTTCATGCACCGGTCGGTGCTGCCGGCAGGGGCATTCTCCCTGCGGAACCACTTCAGGTCGCCCATGGCGGCAATGCTTTTGCAGTTTTTCCCGATCATCCAGCGAAGGATATCCAGGTCGTGACAGCTCTTGGCCAGGATGATCGGCGTGGTTGCCTTTGAATCGTGCCAGTTGCCGCGCACATACGAATGCGACATGTGAATATGAAAGATCGGTTCCATATGCTGGAAACTGACCACTTCGCCGATGGCCCCCTCGTCGATGAGTTTTTTCATTTTCAGGAAATAGGGAGAATAGCGCAGAACATGGCAAACCGCCACGATCCGGCCGGTTTTGCGGGTCATTGCCAGGATGTCGCGGCATTGCTGCGCCGTTTGGGCCATCGGCTTCTCGAGCAGCACGTCGTAGCCCATCTCCATCGCCTTCATGCAGGGCTCATAATGGAGGTTGTCGGGCATGGTGATGATGATCACATCGGCAAACTTCGGTCTTGAAAACACATCCTCCCAGGTTTTAAAGCGGTTTTCATCAGGGATCTTATGCAGCTTTGCATACCGCTCATTCCTGATCATGATCGGTTCAGCGACCCCCACGATGTGGATCTGGTCAGCAAATGCAGCCGCATAATCGCCATATACGTTACCCCTGTTTCCCGCCCCGCAGGTGATGGCGGTAATCGGGCGATTCAAAGGGTTGTCGATGGGTTTATAAACGTCATCATAATTGAGATCGTACTCGTATTTATGATCATCAACCTGCGAGAATCCCCTGATGCCAATCGTGGCTGCACCGATGGTCAGGCCAAGGGTTTTGATTGCCTGCCGGCGGGTCATGAAACGTGTCATAGAAAAAAATTTGATACGAAGTTATTAAGTTCCGGCCTTACTGCAAAAATGAATTTGCATGAATCCTCTTATTTTTACAGACAATTTGTACATTTGAATTACTGTAAAAGATATTTATGGCATACGATGAATTCCTGGCCGACCGCATCCGGCGCAAGTTCAGGGAGCTGGACGTTCCCTTTGAGGATAAAAAAATGATGGGAGGCGTTTGTTTCCTGGTGAACGGAAAGATGTGCGCCGGCATTGTCAAAGAGCAGATGATGGCACGGATCGATCCGGCGAAAACAGAAGAGGCCTTTTCAAAAAAGGGTTGCCGGGAGATGGATTTTACCCATCGCCCGATGAAGGGCTTTATCTTCATTGACCCGGAGGGAATTGACCGGGATGACGACCTCGAATATTTCATCAGGCTCGCCCTGGAATACAACCCGCAGGCAAAGTCCAGTAAGAAAAAGTCTGGTTAAAGATAATCCAGGAACCATGGAATCGCAGGAGGGAAATTTTTTACTCCGGTCCTGGCAACCCGACGATCTCGACAATCTCGTCAGGTTTGCCAATAATCAACATATTGCCTGCAACCTGACCGATGTATTCCCGCATCCCTACACGCGCGACGACGGCATTGCCTTCATCAGGGCGAGTCAGCCCGGCGATCTCCCCGGCACCGCGAGGATTTTTGCCATCGAGGTGAACGGGACAGCCTGCGGTGCCATCGGGATCTTCCCCCAATCGGATGTTCACCGGAAAAACGCCGAGATCGGCTATTGGCTTGCCGAAGAATCGATCATCAAAAACGGGCTCCTGCTGGATGAACTCATCTATTCGATCCTGAAACCCTGAACTATCCTGGACTGCCCGTCAACAAGCCGGTACAGGGTACCAGGAAACAGCGGTTTTTTTGCCGGGGATCACTTCAGATAGCCGGTGATGAAATGTCGCGCGGTTGCATTATCTTTGCCTTCTCAGGCCACAAACTTAGCTGTATGAAAATTTTGCTTACCGGGGCTACCGGCTATATTGCCAAACGGTTGCTGCCTGTGCTGCTTGAAAACGGCCATGAAGTGGTGTGCTGTGTCAGGGATACCAACCGCTTCGACCGGAACCGGTTTAAAAGCGAAAGGTTAACGGTTGTCGAGGTTGATTTTTTAAGGGAGGATGAACTGGCCAGGATCCCTGCCGATATTGACGTGGCCTTTTACCTGATCCATTCCATGACAACCCGGCAGGGGGATTTTGAGGAGCTGGAGGCCATCTCCGCAGGAAATTTTAAAAAGAGGATCGAACAGACCCGTGTCAGGCAGGTCATCTACCTGAGCGGGATCGTGAATGAAAAGGAGCTTTCAAAGCACCTCTCCTCCCGGAAAAACGTGGAGGATATCCTGGCCTCGACCGCATATCCCTTAACTACGCTGAGAGCCGGGATCATTGTCGGGTCAGGCAGCGCCTCCTTCGAAATCATCCGCGATCTTGTTGAAAAATTGCCGGTGATGATCGCCCCGCGCTGGCTCAATACCCGTTGCCAGCCCATCGCCATCCGCAATGTGATCGAATTCCTCTCGGGGGTGATGCTCAGGCCGGAGACCTTCAACCGCAGCTTCGATATCGGGGGGCCGGAGGTGCTTACCTACAAGGAGATGCTCCTGCGGTTTGCCAAAATCAGGGGACTCCCGCGATGGATCGGCATCCTGCCGATCATGACGCCCAAACTATCCTCCTACTGGCTGTTCTTTGTCACCTCGATCTCCTATTCACTGGCCACTCACCTGGTCAACAGCATGAAGGTGGAGGTGGTGTGTCATGACAACGACCTGGAAAAAATGCTCGGGATCACCCCGATCCGGTATGATAAGGCAATAGAGCTGGCATTTGACAAGATTGAGCAACACCAGGTGCTTTCCAGCTGGAAGGATGCCCTGACCAGCCAGCGCCTCACACGGGGTCTGTCGCAGTTTATTGAAGTCCCGGTCTACGGGTGTTATAAGGATATAAAAACGCTTAAAGTGGCAGATACAAGCCGGGCCATGGAGAAAATCTGGTCGATCGGGGGCGAAAACGGCTGGTATTTTGCCGATCTGCTTTGGAATATCAGGGGCTTTATGGACAGGCTGATCGGCGGGGTAGGCATCCGCAGGGGAAGAACCAACAAGGGCGAGATTGCTGCCGGCGATGCCCTTGATTTCTGGAGGGTGATCCTGGCGGATAAAGAGGAAAAACGGCTGCTGCTCTTTGCCGAGATGAAGCTTCCCGGTGAAGCATGGCTGGAGTTCAGCATTGATCAAAACAACATACTGCACCAAACGGCCACCTTCAGACCCTACGGGATCTGGGGAAGACTCTACTGGATCTCCATGCTCCCCTTTCACTGGCTTATCTTCAGGGGCATGATCCACAATATTGCCGGATAGGAGCCCGGAATCTCCTTTTTAAGGAGACCGGCACCCGGTAATGAAATGCTTTTGTTTTATCAAAAACGGCACAAATGGAAACCTACATAGCCCTCCTTCGCGGGATCAATGTCAGCGGTCATAACATGATCAAAATGGATGAATTGAAACGGGTCCTGGCCGGGCTGGACTTCTCCGGCATCACGACCTACATCCAGAGCGGCAATATCACCTTTGACGCTGAAGCCGGGAACCCGCAGGAACTTGGCGAACGTATTGCCGGGAAAATATTGCAGCACTTTGGACTTACCGTGCCGGTAATGATCCGGACCCTCGCTGAAATGGAATTTGTCAGCCGGAACAACCCCTTTTCCGGGGATGTCGGCAGGGATCCTGAAAAGTTCCATGTTACCTTCCTTTCGGCCGTACCCGGCGTTGAACGCGAACAGAAGATCCGCGAATTCAATTTTTCCCCCGATGAATTTGTGATCCTTGGAAAAGAGTGTTACCTTTATTGTCCGAATGGCTATGGTCAAACGAAGTTAACGCCCCAGTTTTTTGAGAGCAAACTGAAGGTGACGACAACGACCAGGAACTGGAAGACCATTATGCATCTCGTAACACGTAACACGTAAATTTTTAACCATTATGCAAACAATCCTGGGATCAGGCGGGGCAATAGGGAATGAACTTGCCAAATCGCTTGCCTGCTATACCAAAGAGATCAGGCTGGTAAGCCGGAATCCAAAAAAGGTGAATGACACCGACCTGCTGTTTCCGGCCGACCTCACCGACCGTGATTCCCTGTTTTCAGCCGTGAAGGGCTCCGATATCGTCTATCTGACCGTTGGCCTTGAATACAAGACCAAAGTATGGCAAACCTTGTGGCCGCCGCTGATGCAGAACGTCATCGATGCCTGTTTGGCATACAACAGCAAACTTGTCTTTTTCGACAACATCTACATGGTAGGCGGGGATCATGTAAAACATATCACGGAAGATTCGCCGATGAGCCCGGCGAGCAAAAAGGGGGAGGTCAGGACCCTGCTTGACAAGATGATCCTCGACCTGGTGAAAGCGGGAAAGCTGCAGGCCATCATTGCACGGTCGGCCGACTTTTACGGCCCGGTGAAGACCCAGAGCCTGTTAATCGAGATGGTCTACAAAAACCTGTTGCAGGATAAGAGGGCAAACTGGCTGTGTAATGCGAAGGTCTGCCATTCCTTTACCTATACACCCGATGCCGGGATGGCTACCGCCCTGCTGGGCAATACGCCCGATGCCTATAACCAGGTGTGGAACCTGCCTACCGACAGCCAACGGCTGACCGGGGCTGACTGGATTGCCCTTTTTGCAAAGGAGATGGGGAAAAACCCAAAGTATATGGTACTTCCGGGCTTCATGGTCTGGCTGGCAGGGCTGTTTGTCCCGGTTATGAAGGAGTTCCCCGAAATGCTGTACCAGTATGACCGGGATTATTTCTTTGACTGCAGTAAGTTTGAAAAGCGGTTTAATATCAAGGCGACCCCTGCCGCTGAGGGGGTGCGGGAGACGGTAAAAATGCTCAAAGGCTGATTTGATGTTTCTGCCCCCTTGACAGGCGGTTGTCAACCGGCAGGATAATTCCTCCCGGTATCCGTGCAGCTATGAAAACGAAGATAATTTTCGTCCTGTTGATAATACACGCACCATGGCTGTTTGCCGGGACGATCGTAAAAACATTTTACTTCGGTCATCCTAAAATCGAATCCAGGGGTGTTTATCAGGCCGTCTGTTTTGACAGTACCCTTCAGTGCGGCATCCCCGGAGAACCTTTGCTTCCCTGGCATGAGGTTGTACTGATGCTTCCACCCGGCGAAGCTGCCGGCGCCATCCAGGTCATTTATGAGAATGAAACCCCTGTTCCCGGTCAATACCTGATCCAGCCCAGGCAGCATGTCCGTCCGACAGCGGAGGATAAACCAGGCGAATTTCTGCTGAATGCCAGGGTGTATCGCCGGCACGGGGTTTATAAAGTTCCCGCATCCGGACAGTTGCTCACCCAGTACCTTAACGGTTTTGCCCTGGCACTTTCCTCCTTTACCCCTGTAAGGTATAATCCGGGGGATAAGCGGCTTTCCTATTATAAAAAAGTCACCGTCACTATTACAACCAGTCCCGACGCCAGGTCGGCAGAGGCGTTAACAAGGCTGAGCGCTTCGGAAAATGTCGTCAGCCGGGTTAAATCGTTCGTGATGAACCCCGGAATGGTTGCCCGTTATCCCGCAAGAAGATCTCCCCTGTCAAACTACCAGTACCTGATCATCTCCCCATCCAGCTTTAAAGATGAGTTCCAGCAACTGACCGCCATGTATGCCGCGAAGGGAATTTCAACGCGTATTGTCACGGTCGACAGCATCTCAGCCTGCGGAACAGGCTATGACCTTGCCGAAAAAATCAGGAACTTCGTAATTGGCCAGTACCAGCTTTACGGCATAGAATACCTGCTGCTGGCCGGGAATCCTCCGCTGATCCCGGCCAGGGGTTTTTACTGCCAGGTTTATTCGGGAGGTTCAGTCTACGTCGATGCCAACATCCCGGCCGATCTCTATTATTCCGCGCTTGACGGCAACTTCGACCTCAATGGAAACCACATCTATGCCGAAGTAACGGATGCCCCCGACCTGCTCCCCGATATCGCGGTGGGCCGGTTCACGGTGAATGATACCGCGGAACTTCATCATATGATCCATAAATCAGTCTCCTACCAGACCAACCCCGTGATCGGCGAGGCGAACAAGCCCCTGCTGGCCGGCGAGTACCTGTGGGCAGCCCCCCTGACCTTCGGGGGCAGTTACCTTGACCTGCTGGTCAACAACCGTTCCGACAACGGTTACTTTACCTGCGGAATCCCCGCTGCAACCAACGTTATCCGCAGACTCTACGATACCCTGATCTCGCCGCCCTACAACATCTGGCAATGGATTCCGGCCATGTTACTTGAGAAAATCAACCAGGGCAACTCCTTTATTCACCACCTGGGGCATGCCAACACTAGCTATATGATGCGCCTTTCCTATGACCAGATCACCAATTCTAATTTTCAGGGAGTGGACGGCATAGCCCACAATTACCAGCTTTGCTATACCCAGGGCTGCGATTGCGGCGCCTTCGACAACGGCTGTATCGCGGCAAAAGCAGTCACCATCGATAATTTCCTGGCAGCGGGGATTTTCAACTCGAGATATGGTTGGTTTGACGAGGGAACCACCGAAGGACCCTCCGAACACCTCGAAAGGGAGTTCGTCAGCGCAATTTATAATGACACCCTGCCCGAGAAACACATCGGCGCGGCCCACATGATATCAAAAATCAAAACAGCGCCCTGGGTGGGACTTCCGGGTGAATTCGAACCGGGAGCCCAGCGTTGGTGCCAATATGACTGCAACCTGTTCGGCGATCCTGCCATGGAGATATGGACGACGGAACCCGCCACATTCTCCTCCGCCACCTGGACCGGCAGCGTCGATTCAAACTGGAATGACCCCGGGAACTGGAACCCGCCGGTTGTGCCTACCACCCTCACCGACCTGACCATCCCGGCTGCGCCCCATCTCCCGGTCATTACCACGGTCAACAGGACATTCGGCCATAATGTTACCATCCAGCCGGGAGGAAACCTTACCATCAATAAGGGGAAATCAATGGTGATATATGGAACCGTTACCCTTGCCCCCTGATTCCCCTGATTTTTTTCATTCTCTCCCTCTCCCATTGACAGAAATCAAGGATATTCCTATATTTGTTGTCACTTGTTATTTGATTTAAGACACAAAGCCATCGTTATTTTTTCCGACGAAGCCTCTTTTAAACAACTGAAAAATACTTATTTTACGGACAAATAAACTGACTTATGGGCAATTCCGCAAAAAAAAGAGCACTTAAAAAAAAGAATGAGCCCTCCGCGTTTCTCAAGGGGGTCCGTTCACAATGGATGCAGAAAAGGCCGGTTCTGCTCTTTGTCGGAGCCTTCGCAGTTTTGATGATCCTGTTTTATATCGGCATGATAACCGATTTTTTCCAACTTGGCATCCAGCCTCATATCGTAGCCCTTAATTCGAGCCTGTCGAGTTTTTTCCTGAACCTGTTCGGCATGAAAACCACCGCCAATAAAGAGATCATAGCTTCCTCCTCATTTTCCATCAGCGTCGCGCGCGGTTGCGACGGGGTGGAGGCCATGGCCCTTTTTGCCACCGCGCTGCTGGCTTTCCCTGCAAAATGGAAATACAAGATCCCGGGTGTTTTTGGCGGGCTTGCGATCCTGTTCACGCTCAATATCGTGAGGATTATCTCTCTTTTCCTGATCGGCAGCCGTTATCCGAAACTTTTTGAGTTTATGCATGTGGAGGTGTGGCAGGCGGTGTTTATCATCGTTGCCATCGGTTTGTGGATTTTCTGGATTAAATGGTCAAGAAAGGAGCATCCAGATGTTACGGAATAAAACGCTCCTCCTTTTCCTGCTTAAGGCAGCGATTTTCTATGCCCTTCTTTCGGCTCCCTTTTCCTTCTATGACAAGACCTATGGCAAACTTTACAGGCAGGTTGCGGGCTATGTCTTTCACCATATCAGGGATAACGGATTTGTACTGTTCAGGGAACTTGACGACCCCGCAACCACCCACGTGCTGATCGGCAGTTATGCACTGGTGCGCCCCGACAAGACCACCGAAACCCTCGAACGGTTTGTCAATACCCGTTACCTCGGCTATATTCCAACCATCCTGCTGATATCGCTGGTGTTGGCCTCGCCGGTACCCTGGAAGAGAATGCTCATAGCCCTGGCTGCCGGATTGTTGCTGGTTACCCTGCTCATCCTCTTCAAGCAATGGATCGCCCTGTTGTGGCATTGCGAGAACAACAAATGGCTGAACCTGACTAATTTTACGGGGACCCGGCAACATCTTTTCATGTTTATCTATGGAATCGTCTGCGCCTCCTCGAGCACGCTGCTCTATTTTGTGGTAGCCATATGGTTGCTGGTCACTTTCCGGATTGATGATTTCAAAACGGTAAAGGAGAAAATCCAGGGCCATTCAGCAACTCCGAAAATCCAGGGCAAAGGCGCGAAATAGGATGATCACCCCAACTGCCTGACAGGAGCCCCTCAACGGAGTTCGCTGTCACCGCCCGGTTTCTTGACATTCCGCCACCAATTTTGTACTTTTATGGTGAAGAAAGAGTCAACCTTTGATCTCAGGAGTTTCTTGTCACGAATAAATAATCTGTACCATGACAGACAATCCCGATTCACTTAGCAGGATCCTTGACAGGCTGGAAACCCTCGCCGGGAGGCAGCGAACCATTCAGCAGGAGATCGACAACCTGAGAAGGGATATTCAAAACCTGGTGCCGACGCCAGGCCAGGGAGTCCAGGCCCCGGAGATGCCGCCCGCTGATGCAGCTGCTATTGTCAGCCCTGAACTGATGGAGAACCGACCTGCCTTACCGGAGGACCGGCCAGCGCCGGTGAAGTCAACCCCGGACGGAACATCGGAGACAACCCCCCGACACTCCTTCAGGTTAAATATGGAAAAATTTATCGGTGAAAACCTGATCAACAAGATCGGTATTGCCATTACCGTTCTCGGAGTCGGTGTTGGAGCCAAGTTTGCCATCGACCACGAACTGATCAGTCCGCTCACCAGGATCATTCTGGGCTATCTTGCAGGGTTAACCCTGCTGGGAGTTGCCTTCAGGCTCAGGAAGCAGTATGCCGGTTTCAGCGCTGTATTGTTAAGCGGCGCCATGGCCATCCTCTATTTTATCACCTTTGCGGCGTACGATTTCTATAGCCTGATCCCCGTGACGCCTGCGTTTGCGATCATGACCATCATTACCCTTTTCACAGTTGCCGCGGCCATCCTTTATGACAAACAGGTGATCGCCCATGTCGGGCTGGTTGGCGCCTATGCCGTTCCGTTCTTGCTGGATGACGGCTCCGGGAAGGTAGCTGTCCTGTTCAGCTACATGACCCTGATCAACACCGGCATCCTTGCCATTGCCTTCCGGAAATACTGGAAACCACTCTATTATTCCTCCTTTATCCTTACCTGGTTCATCTTTTTTACCTGGTTCAGCGCAAAATACCAGCCAGCCGGCCACCTGGGGCTGGCACTGGGATTCGTTACGGGGTTCTTTGCCACCTTCTATCTCATTTCAATTGCCTATAAGGTGCTGAAAAATGAAGCATACGGCATTGAAAACGTACTCCTGCTGATGGCTAATTCCGCCATTTTTTACGGGTTGGGATATGCGGCGCTCGGCGCCGACAAAACCGGCGAATCCTTCCTGGGATTGTTTACCCTGGCCAATGCCGCGGTCCACGGCACGGTCGCCATCCTGCTTTGGCGGAGGAAACCGGCGGATAAAAACCTCTTTTACTATGTGACCGGCCTGGCATTGGTATTTACAACCATAGCAATACCCGTACAATGGGATGGCCGGTGGGTAACCCTGCTATGGACCGGCGAGGTGGCCCTGCTTTTCTGGATTGGCAGGGTCAAGGGCGGCTGGGTATTTGAACTCCTCTCTTACCCGCTGATGTTTGCTGTTTTTTTCAGCCTGGTCCACGACTGGTCAACGGTTTACGGTACCTATGACCCAAAAATCGCCGGAAGCCGCATCTTTCCTGTCTTCAACATCAATTTTCTGACCTCACTGTTCTTTTGCGCATCCTTTGGCATCATCAATTATCTCCATCAGAACCGCTCCTGCAAACCGCCCCTGGCTGAATGGAGGATAGCCGTGAAAATCATGGGTTTCTGCATCCCCGGAATCCTGCTGACCGTGCTTTACTGCTCCCTCCTCAAGGAAATCCTGACCTTCTGGAACCAGCAGTTTCTCGATTCAGGGGTAACAGTCAACACGGACCTGACCCTCCCAAAACATGTCTGGAACGATGCAATCTATAGATTCAGTACACTTTCCGTGATCAACTATTCAATGCTGTTCCTCTCCCTGCTTTCCCTGGCGAACATCAGGAGGATCAGGAACAGCCTGCTGGGCAACATAAACCTCGGGCTTAATGCCATTGTACTCGGGCTCTTCCTGACGATAGGATTATATACCATCGGCGGGTTGCGTGAAAACTATATTTCGCAGGACTTGTCGCAGTACTATTACCGGGGTGTCCTGTTTATAGGCGCCAGGTACATCTCCTTTGTTTTTGCCGGAATCATGATCTGCTCCATCTTCCAATATGTGCGGTGGGAATTGCTGAAGACCGACTTCAGGGTTGAATTTGACCTGTTCCTTCATGTAACACTACTCACTGTTGCAGGCAATGAACTGATCAACTGGATGGACCTCTACGAACCCGGCCAGTCCTACAAACTCGGGCTGACCATTCTCTTTGGCCTCTATGCCCTGCTCCTGGTCGCCATGGGTATCCGGAAGCGGAAGGCCCACCTGAGGATCGGCGCCATCGTGCTTTTCGCCGCCACCCTGGTGAAACTATTCCTTTACGATATAAACTATCTGAATACCATCTCCAAAACCATCGTGTTTGTCTCCCTGGGCATTTTGCTGCTGATCAGTTCATTCCTCTATACCAAATACGGTAAAAGGATTTTTGAAGATCATGAAGAGAAGCCCGGAGGCTGATATGAAAGGGTGATGGCGAACAATAGTCGCACCTGCAGATATTTACCGTTGTTTCCTTTGAATCTTGCCGGAGTTTATTTAGATTTGTACCAAATAAAAAACACAACCCTCCCATGAAAACATTCCTGCATTTTGTCACCATTTGTATGTTTGCCGGGTTGCCGGGATTTGTGACCCCGCTCTCAGCCCAGACCTACCCGTATGAATTGCCGAAATTACCATTTGCTTATAATGCACTTGAACCCGTGGTCGATGCCCAGACCATGGAGATACATTATTCAAAGCATCATGCCAACTATGTCAAGAACCTGAATGCGGCCGTCAAGGGAACCGAATATGAGAAATATTCGCTCGACGAACTGATGCTGTATGCCTCCGAAAATGGCGATGCCGTGCGCAACAATGCCGGCGGACATTACAACCATTCCCTTTACTGGAACACGCTGTCACTGAACAGTCCGTTCGACCTGCAAAGTCCCATAGGAAAAGCCATTGCGGCTGCCTTCGGGAGTGTCGACAGCTTAAAGAAACTGCTGACAAAGGCGGGAGCCTCAAGGTTCGGATCGGGGTGGGTATGGCTCTACGTCACGCCCGAAAAAAAACTGGCCGTTTGTTCCTCTCCCAACCAGGACAACCCCATCATGGATGTCTCCCCCGACAGGGGAATACCCATCCTGGCCATCGATGTATGGGAACATGCCTATTACCTGAAATATCAGAATAAAAGGGGAGACTACCTCACCGCGGTGGTTACCGCCATCAACTGGGATGCCGTGAACAAAAACTACTCAGCGGCGCTGGCAAGCCCGTTGCTGAAGAGCATCGAACTGGATACCTGGAAGGGACTGAATGATTTCCATGAAGTGATGGGGCAGACCTTTCATCCCTCGGAGAAGGGGGATCTGAAACCGATCCGTGAGCAGTCGGGCGATTTACTGGCGAGGGCGAAAGCATTGCAATCGGGCAAGATCCCCGCCTCATTCAACACGCCCGAAATCAGGAAATCGATTGAAAACCTGGTGAAGGGGGCCAATTCCCTGCACCAGATGATCCTGAAGAAGAGCGACGATAAAGCCATCACGAAAAAGCTGGCGGAGTTGCACGAAATTTTTCACAGCATCAGGTGATCTTGGTGACCATTGAAACCCGACCCGATTCCTGTTTTAACAGTTTCTGTATCTTTGAGAGGAATTACCAATACTACATTTATGGTTCCAGTTTCACCCGTACCGGCAATGATCGCGATCAGGATCCGGAGAATCATCAGTTTTTTCGAACAACATAATGCCACAGCACCCGAAAGAGCCATTTCGCCTGAAGAGATCAGCAGGTTAGGCCAAAGATTGATGCAACGGCTCATCAATTCAGGCGTACTTATTGAGGCAAAGCCTGGCCGGTATTACCTCAGCTATGAGAAGCTGGCTGAATACAACACTGCCAGGCGAAAACGGATCCTTATCGTTTTAGCCATTTTATTCCTGGGCCTCCTGGTATATGCCATCCTTCAGCACAATGGATAAGCTGTTTACACGGCCTTTCGTTAAATTATTCAGGTATATGGAATTGCATTAACCCTTTTCTTATATTTGTCTACTTGGGAAAAATTCTCACCCTGGTCACCAATCCCAAAATCGGAAAGTATGAGCAGTTTTTCAATTTTTATTGTTGAGGATGATAAATTCTACGGGGAATATCTGAAACATTACCTTTCATCGAACCCCGATTACAATATCCAGCATTTTTTGACAGGGAAGGAGTTGATTGCCAATCTCCACAGGAAACCCGATGTAATTACCCTTGATTATTCCCTGCCGGACATGAATGGCGCGCTGGTGCTGAAAAAAATCAGGCAGTACAGTCCCGATACCCAGGTGGTGATTGTTTCCGGGCAGAAGGATATTTCAACGGCGCTCGATTTATTAAAAGACGGGGCCTATGATTACATTGTCAAGGAGCAGGATTCGCGCACGCGCCTGTGGAATGTAATCCTGCGCATCCGCGAAAACAGGACCCTGAAAAACCAGGTTGAGCAGTTGCAGGAGGAGGTTGGCAGGAAATACGACTTCGAAAAGGCGATCATCGGGAACAGCCAGGCGATCAGGACCATTTACTCTTTAATAGAAAAGGCAAGCAAAACCAATATCAACGTTTCCATTACCGGTGAAACCGGGACCGGGAAGGAACTGGTTGCGAAGGCCATCCATTATAATTCGGCGAGGCGAAAAAAGCCGTTCGTGGCAGTTAACATGTCGGCAATTCCCAAGGATCTTCTTGAAAGTGAATTGTTTGGTTACGAAAAGGGAGCTTTTACCGGTGCCGATACCCGGAAGACAGGCAAGTTTGAAGAGGCAACCGAAGGCACACTTTTCCTGGATGAGATTGGCGATATGCATATTGCCATCCAGGCCAAATTGCTGAGAGTCATCCAGGAACGTGAACTGGTGAGAATCGGCGGGAAGGATACGATTCCGCTCGACCTGCGGCTGATTGTCGCCACCCACCGCGATCTGAAGGAGGAGGTTGCCAATGGCACCTTCCGCCAGGATCTCTATTACCGCCTGCTTGGATTGCCGGTCCACCTGCCTCCCCTGCGCGAACGGACCAACGATATCCTGATCCTGGCCAAACACTTTGCCGAGGCGTTCTGCAAGGAGAATAACCTGCAAATGGTCGTTTTTTCAACCGAAGCCAGTGAGAAACTGCTCCGCTATCCCTACCCGGGAAATATCCGTGAACTGAAGGCCATCATCGACCTGGCTGTTGTCATGTCGAACGGGAAGGTGCTAAACCAGGAGGATATCATCTTTTCCCAAACGTCAAAGCCATCTGACTTTCTCAATGCGGGAGAGATGACCCTGGATGAGTACAACAGGCTGATCATCAAATCATACCTGGATAAATACATGGACGATATCCCCCTGGTCGCCAAAAAGCTGGGGATCGGGAAATCAACCCTCTATCGCATGAAACAAAATGAACAGATCTGACCGGAAGAGTTGCCTTATACCAATCTGCCATTCTTCCAACCGACCTTCCAACATCGAACGCTATGGAAAAATTACCGGAAAAACTATTTGACCTTCATGAACTCCGGACCATTGCAGCCGGGGATGACGATTTCTTCCGTCACATGGTTAGCCTGTTCATTTCACAGAATGAGGAGGCCCTGCTCGAAATCAGGGGGTGTTTTGATAAAAGAGAATTTGCCGCCATTCAAAAGATCCTCCATAAACTGAAACCCTCCATCGGGGTGATGGGAATCACCACCGCCACAGAAATCATCAAGCAAATTGAAGAAACTGAACTGCACGAAATCGATGAATCTGTCTTTTCCGTGCTGCTGCTGCGGCTCGATACAATCCTGAAGGAGGTAAATGACCAGCTAAGATTGCTGTGAGACAAGAACTCTCATTTTTAGATTGATTTTCCATTTTTATCGATATGAGTAATTAATAAAGCATTGTTTGTTAATTATTTAACAGTGTGTTTTTAATCTGGCATGAATTTTGTATCAGGATAGAAAAACACTGATATGAAACGATTTACACTGATCCTGATGATTGCTGCAATCTCAGGCGTTATGATCACCGGTTGTAAAAAAGTCGAAGTTGCCACACCGGTAACCCCCTTACCCAAAACGCTCAATGAGTTAAAGGCCTCCGATGCCTTCAGCTGGACCACCGGCAACACCGTGGAGGTGATGATCACGGGCCTCCCCACAGCGGTACCGGTCAGGGCCACCCTGACCATCAGCCTTGCCGATGGAACAATCCTGTTCAGCAAGCTCCACCCGATGGATCAGAATCTCACCGTCAGTCTTACGGTACCCTCTACCGACAAAGAGCTGACGCTGAAATACGGGTCTGTATCCTACCCGGTTGCCATTGTGAATAACCAGGCAGCCTTCTCCTTTATCCCGGTTCTTATTGATTAACAAATAACAAAAAAGCAAAATATGAAAAAGATTATTATTCTGACTGCATTGACCACCCTGTTATCCATGACAGGACTCATGGCACAGGTCACGCTCAACTGCGAATCGGGGAACCGTGCCATCGAACAGGGCAATTGCTGGGGTTTTGGAGCAACCTCCTATTCCAATACGGCAGGCCTGGTGATCAGTGGCAGCTGGTCGACAAAAAGCAACTCCCTTACCAACTCAGCTCCTACCGCATGCTGGATCAAAACCCCCTGGATGCTGATCGGCAACGGTAACATTACCTTCCAGACTCGTCTCGACGGGGCCGGCAACGGGGTTTCGGCAAAGGGGATCACGCTGTGGTATATACCCTATGTTGCTGCTGCACCTTACGGAGAAGGAACCCCCGTACAGTTTTATACCTATGATTTTCCGGTCTTCAATGTAACCACTGTCAGGGACATTTCCGCCCCGATCCCTGCAGCCATTCAAAACTCAACCTCTGTATATAAGATCAGGGTCAGCTTTGCCGGTACCGGTGGCAATGAGAGGGCCTATTCCGACAATTTCATCTTCCCGGGTACCTACTGGTCTGATCCTGCAAACGGATGCATTCCCCTGGCCGTGATACAGGATGCCGATGGCGATGGTGTTCCCGATGCAGAGGATGCCTATCCGAACGACCCGAACAGGGCCTATAACAGTTACTTCCCCGCTGCGAACCATTCGGGAACCCTCGCGTTTGAAGACCTGTGGCCGGCAAAAGGCGATTATGACTTCAATGATGTCGTGGTCAATTACCGTGTTCAAACGGTGACCAACGCCGCAAACAACGTGGTGGAGGTGTTTGGCAGGTTTGTTCTTCGGGCCTCGGGAGCCAGCTATCACAATGGTTTCGGTTTCCAGCTCAACGGCATTTCACCTGACAAGATCATCAGTGTTACCGGGAACTCCATCGGAGGCTCTTCCATCTATTCGTTCCTTGCAAATGGCCTTGAAAGCGGGCAGACTTTCGCCAACTGCATCGTGTTCGACGATTTCTTCAGGCTGATGCCCTGGTCCGGTTCAGGCATCGGTGTTAATACGAACCCGACCGCACCGCATATTCCCTACGACACCCTGAACGTTCACCTGGTATTCATCAATAACGGCATACCAGCCCCGGGTGGAACCGTGGCAAACACGCAGCTGCTGCCGGGAGTGTTCAACTATTACATCGTAGCGAAAAAGGTGCGGGGCAATGAAATTCACCTTGCCGGGGGGTTACCGACAAACCACGCAAACACAGGACTTTTCGGCACCCTGGATGACGACTCCAATACCGGCACGGGAAAATATTACAAAACAGCTAACAACCTCCCCTGGGGGATCAATATCCTGCAGGGATTTGACTACCCGACAGAAAAAACACCCATAAACGACGCCTACCTCCATTTTATCGAATGGGCAGCCAGTGCAGGTGCGGCTTATCCCGACTGGTATGCAAACCTTCCGGGATACCGGAACCAGGCGCTGATCTATTAAGAGGCTCCTGTTCATTTTCATGACCGGTTCCGGATTTCGGGGCCGGTTTTTTTTATCCATTACAGGTAATTGGACCAGGATCACACACACCATTCACCGTTGCACCTTTCGGGTGTTTTGGTATCATATTTAAAATTTATAGTAACTTTGTTCGGCATTGACCTGAATGATTTCCGAAGGTTAATGCTCTGGCAACCCCCTCTGACATTAGCAGTCAGACACATAGGATTATTAACCCTAAAAACCAACGTTATGTCAAAAGGAAAAGACGCAAAGAAAGATGTTAAAAAAGCGCCTGCAAAAACGCCAAAAGAAAAGCGCCAGGAAAAAATAGAAAAAAAGGCGAAAAAATAGGCGCATGCAATTCCGTCAGGGCTTGCTCACAGGCGCCTTGTATAGGCCAAAATGCACTATTTCCGGGACATCCCGCGTGGAGATGATCCGTAACCTTATTTTATCTGAGCTTACCGGGTTAAACCGTAAAAGACGTTTGTAACCGATGGTCGTCCCCCGCAGAATTTCCTGCCAGTCATGACCATTGCGGGTTTCAATGACAAACAACTCCACCCGTTGTCCGTGCCGGAAATTTTCCTGGAGCATGATCCTGTCAAAAGTCACCGGTTGGGGAAGATCCAATTGGACCATGGTGTCGTTTTCCAGGGTGGTGGCGCTGGCGGCAAGGTTATTCCCAAAGGTGGCATCCAGCACCGACCTCATCTTCTTTAAAGCCGCCACATCATTTTCGTGGATGAGTCCCCTCCGGTCGGGGGGGAGGTTGAGCAGCAGCACCGAATTTCGTCCCACCGAACTGTACCAGATATCGGTGAGGGTTTCGGGGCTCTTGACCAGGGTATCTTCACGTTCGTGCCAGAACCAGCCCGGGCGGATCGAAACGTCAACTTCGGAGGGATACCAGACCAACCCGGCTGCCTTTGCGATCTTTTGCCGGCTTCCCAGGTCCTCCATCATCAGGTCGCCCAATGGCGGGAACAATCCCTCTTTCGTAATTTCCTGCCGGGAGGTGGCTGCCATTTCATCCAGGGCAGCAGCAGGCACCGGCACCACGCTCCATTCGGCGTCACGGCCATAGCCCGATTCGGTGCCCACCCACCTGACGTCGGGACCTGTTACTGCAATTACAGCCTGTGGCTGCAGGGTCCTCACCAGGGTATAATAGCTTTTCCAGTCGTACACCTGTCGTTTGCCGTTGGGACCCTCCCCGCAGGCTCCGTCAAACCACACCTCATCCACCTTCCCGTATTGGGTAAGCAGCTCGGTAAGCTGGTTCCTGAAATGTTCGTTATACGCCTCCGTCCCGTAAAGGGGTGAGTTCATGTCCCATGGCGAAAGATACAGGCCAAGCTTCATGTCCAGTTTCCTGCATGCGGCAGCCACCTCGGCCACCACATCGCCACCTCCTCCTCTCCAGGGGGAATGTTGAACTGTGTAATCGGTATATTTGCTGGGCCACAGGCAAAATCCATCGTGATGTTTGGCTACCATGATTACCAACCTGGCTCCCGCCATCTTTGCCGTGGCAACCCATTGTTCAGCATCCAGGGCCGTAGGGTTGAACAGAGAGGGAGAAGTTCCCTTTTCGCCCCATTCCCGGTTGGTAAAGGTGTTCATCCCGAAATGGATGAACACTGTAAATTCCAGCTCCTGCCAGCTGACCTGCCTGGCGGTGGGGCAGACATGGGCCGCCTTTTTCAGAATGGCCGGTTCGCTGTCCCCGGGGTTTATGCGTACGACATTGACCGATCGGAACTCCTGGCCAAAAAGGGGGATCAATCCGATGAATAACAGGACAAAGCACACGGAGGTCTTCATAGGAGGGGAGTTTTGATATTCATAAACGAAAACGGAGGATAACTGTTTTGAAATTCACGACAGGGCCTGCCGGGACAAAATTAGGGAAATAGTAAAGTCAGGGGTAAATCAGGCCGGTCTAAGTTTGCGAATAGTTCATCATACCGGCTAATTTCTTTGTGAAGATTATAACGGAAATTGAAAAAATTATTTACCTTTGTCAAGATTAATTCTAAATAATGGACAGGACTTTCTTTCCTTCGGACTATATCCCGGTGCTGGTTCAGTCGGTAGTAGCCTTTGGTTTCGTGGCGGTCACCATGCTGGCAACTCACTATATCGGCGGTAAACGCAAGAAATTCCATACCCTGCGCAAGGACCAGAATTTCGAATGCGGCATCGAGGTAAAGGGAAATGCCCGTTTCCCGTTTTCCGTCAAGTATTTCCTGATAGCAATTCTGTTTGTCCTGTTCGATGTGGAGATCATCTTTTTTTATCCCTGGGCGATCAATTTCAAGGAGTTCGGCTGGGATGGATTCTGGGAGATGTTATTATTCCTGGGGTTCCTTCTTTTCGGCTTCTATTATATCATCAGCAAAGGAGCCCTGAACTGGGAGGATTGAAGAGACAGCATGCAGCATAGGGGGTGAAAGTACCCGGAGACAGCGGGCAGGACGATTCTTAATGATTTTTGCCTTTTGATTTCAGTGACATGGATACCAACGTTAAAACATATAACAAGGCTGATGCTCCCGACGGATATACCGCCCCGGGGATCTTTGCCACCAGTCTTGACAAAGTGATCGGCCTGGCCAGGAAAAATTCGATCTGGCCCCTGCCTTTTGCCACCTCCTGTTGCGGCATCGAATTCATGGCCACCATGGGAGCCCATTACGACCTCGGCCGGTTTGGCGCCGAAAGGCTGAGTTTCAGTCCGCGGCAGGCCGACCTGCTCATGGTGATGGGCACCATTGCAAAAAAAATGGCCCCGGTAATCCAGCAGGTCTATATCCAGATGGCAGAGCCCCGCTGGGTGCTGGCCGTTGGGGCCTGTGCCTCGAGCGGTGGCATCTTCGACACCTACAGCGTGCTGCAGGGCATCGACCGCGTGGTCCCCGTGGATGTTTATGTGCCCGGGTGCCCGCCACGACCCGAACAGATCATCGACGGGTTTATGAAGATACAGGAGCTGGTAGGAAACGAATCGCTCAGGCGCCGTTATTCTGATGAATACAGGGAGTTGCTGTCGGGGTACGGAATCCTGGTCTGATTAACAGCATGATAGTGAAATTATAGTGAAAGATGGAGAATGCACTGGTTATCGATAAGTTGTACAAGGCATTCGGGCAGGATATCCTGAAGATGGATACCGGGTCGGATATCCTTTCTGTTACGGTTGCGCAGCCTGTGATCCACGAGGTGATCCGTTTCCTGAAGGAGGATCCTCAGCTGGATTTCCAGATGCTGACCGATCTTTGCGGCATTCATTATCCCGACCGCGGGTTGCCCCTGGGGGTTATCTATCACCTGCATAACCTCTCCGGAAATTTCCGCATCCGGATCAAGACCTTTGTCACCACCGCCGAACCGGCAGTGCCCACCGTATCCGACCTTTTCTCGTCGGCCAACTGGATGGAGCGTGAAACCTATGATTTCTACGGGGTCCTGTTCACGGGCCACCCGAACCTGAAACGTATTTTAAATGTGGAATACATGGATTTCTTTCCCCTGCGGAAAGAATATCCTCTTGAAGATCCGACCCGGGAAGATAAGGATGACCGGTATTTCGGAAGATAAGCGATATTGAAACCGACGACCATGGAATCAGCCGAAAAGCAATATACTACCCTCAATCTTGGCCCTACTCATCCGGCCACGCATGGTATTTTCCAGAACGTGCTGACCATGGACGGGGAGCAGATCATCGATGCTGAACAAACCATCGGCTATATCCACCGCGCCTTTGAAAAAATCGCCGAACACCGTCCCTACTACCAGATCACCCCGCTGACCGACCGGCTGAACTACTGCTCCTCCCCGATCAACAACATCGGCTGGCACATGACCGTCGAGAAGCTGCTCGGCATTACCACCACCGGCAGGGTCGATTACCTGCGGATCATCCTGATGGAGCTGGCGCGCATCACCGACCACCTGGTATGCAACAGCGTGGTAGGCGTCGACAGCGGGGCCCTCACAGGCTTTATTTATGTATTCCAGGAACGGGAGCGCATCTATGAGATCTATGAAGAGGTCTCTGGCGCCAGGCTTACCACCAACATGGGCCGTATCGGCGGGTTTGAACGCGACCTCTCGATGACTGCCGTCAAAAAGATCAGGGAATTTCTCGATCATATTCCCAAAGTGCTTCATGAATTTGAAAAACTGCTGATGCGCAACCGGATCTTTATGGACCGGACCATCGGCGTCGGACCCATCAGCGCTGAACGGGCCCTGAACTATGGATTTACCGGGCCCAACCTGCGGGCCGCGGGGGTCGATTACGATGTTCGCGTCATGACTCCCTACAGCAGCTATGGCGATTTCGAATTTGCCATCCCGGTGGGGACGCAGGGCGACACCTACGATCGCTTCTGCGTGCGCCAGCAGGAGATCTGGGAAAGCCTGAAGCTGGTTCGCAACGCCCTTGAAAACCTTCCGGAAGGAAACTTCCATGTGGATGTCCCGGGCTATTTCCTGCCACCCAAACAGGAGGTCTATTCCAAAATGGAGGCCCTGATCTGGCATTTCAAGATCGTTATGGGCGAAATCGGGGTTCCCGTGGGCGAGGTCTATCATTCCGTTGAGGGGGGAAATGGCGAACTGGGTTTCTACCTGGTCAGCGATGGCGGGAGAACGCCGTTCCGGCTGCATTTCCGAAGACCCAGCTTTATTTACTACCAGGCTTACCCTGAGATGATAAAAGGAGGTGTCCTTTCAGATGCCATCCTGACGATGAGCAGTATGAATGTAATCGCAGGGGAACTGGATGCCTGATAACCACAAGATCAATATGGAACAGCATAACAACAAAATAATTCACCCACAGTTCACCAGGGAAGGAAAGCCGGTTGCTTTTTCTCCGGAGGTTCTTGGCAGGATCAGGCAGCTGATGCTGCGGTATCCTGATGATCACAGGAAATCAGCATTGCTGCCTGTTTTGCATATTGCACAGGAGGAGCTGGGCGGCTATCTTTCAGTCGATGTCATGGATTATGTGGCAGCTTTGCTGGGAATCCTTCCCATCGAGGTGTACGAAGTGGCTACCTTTTATTCAATGTTTTATCTCGACAAAATGGGTCATTACGTGATTGAGGTTTGCCGGACCGGTCCCTGTGCTATTTCGGGAGGTGAAAAGATCATGCAGCACCTCCGGGATGTGCTGCGCATCGAGCCGGGAGGAACCACTCCCGACGGCCTTTTTACACTGAAGGAGGTGGAATGCCTGGGCTCGTGCGGGTCGGGTCCCGTGATGCAGGTGAATACAGGCTATTACGAGAATCTTACACCCGGGAGGGTGGATAAGATCCTGGAGGAGCTCAGGGAAAATGCAAACAAGGATAAACCGGGTGATTCGACATGGGTGGAAAAATTCTGTTAGCCGGTATTGAGGTTCCGGGAATCCGGGGATTCGACGTTTACCGCAGTCTCGGGGGCTATGCCTCTGTCGAGAAGGCGCTCCGCGAAATGACACCTGCCCTGGTCAATACCGAGGTCACCAAATCGGGCTTGCGCGGAAGGGGAGGAGCCGGCTTCCCGACCGGGCTCAAATGGAGCTTCCTCGACCGCAAATCGGACAAACCCAGGTACCTCGTCTGCAATGCGGATGAGAGCGAACCCGGCACCTTCAAGGACCGGTACCTGATGCATCACCTGCCGCACAGGCTTATCGAGGGACTTATCCTCTCCAGCTATGCCCTTGGCGTAAAGACATGTTACATTTATATCCGCGGGGAGTTCAAATACCTGGTCGGCATTCTCGAAAAGGCCATCAGGGAGGCTCATGAACATGGCTTCCTGGGCGAAAAGATCCTGGGAACCGAATTCTCCCTGGACATCTATGTCCATCCCGGCGCCGGGGCCTATATCTGCGGCGAGGAGACCGCCCTGCTCGAATCGCTCGAAGGCAAGCGGGGAAACCCCCGCATCAAGCCGCCATTCCCGGCATTCAAGGGATTGTACGGATGCCCCACGGTGGTCAATAATGTTGAAACCCTCGCCACCGTTGGCCCGATCATCAGCATGGGCGGCGAAGCCTATGCCAGGCTTGGAAAGGGGAAAAGTACCGGCACCAAACTCATCTCCGCCTGCGGAAATATCAACAGTCCGGGGGTATATGAAATTGAACTCGGCCTGCCCGTCGAGGATTTCCTTTATTCTCCCGAATACTGCAACGGCATCGCCGGGGATAAATACCTGAAGGCAGTCATCGCGGGAGGTTCGTCGGTTCCGGTCCTGCCGGCCGACCTGATCCTCAACACCGCAAAGGGTGAAAAGAGGCTGATGACCTACGAATCGCTCTCCGACGGGGAGTTTGCAACAGGCACCATGCTGGGTTCGGGAGGGTTTATCGTCTTCGACGAAGATGCCTGCATGGTAAGGAATACCTGGAACCTGTCCCGTTTTTATCACCACGAATCGTGCGGCCAGTGCTCACCCTGCCGCGAAGGAACAGGCTGGATGGAAAAGGTGCTGTACCGTATCGAACACGGGCAGGGGAAGATGAGCGACATCGACCTGCTGGTGAGAGTGGCCAAAAATATCGAGGGAAATACGATATGCCCGCTCGGGGATGCGGCAGCCTGGCCTGTTGCCAGTGCCATCCGCCATTTCAGGAAAGAATTTGAATACCATGTGGAACACCCGGAAAGGGTGAAAAACATTAATCACGGCTCCCTGTTCCCGCTCGCGGCTGAATAGGGGATGGCCCGCTTTTTTGAAAAAAAGATATGATCAAGGTAACCATAGATAATATACAGGTCGATGTAGCAGAGGGCACCACCATTCTCCAGGCGGCACGCCAGATTGGCGGCAAGGTCGTTCCCCCGGCCATGTGCTACTATTCCAAGCTGAAGGGGTCGGGCGGAAAGTGCCGGACCTGCCTGGTAAAGGTGGCACAATCCTCGGCCAAGGATCCACGCCCCATGCCCAAGCTGGTTGCTTCGTGCAGCACGCCGGTCCAGGATGGCATGGTGGTGCAGAACCTTACCTCCCCGGAGGTCATCGAAACCCGCAAAGGCATCGTGGAATTCCTGCTGCTCAACCACCCGCTCGACTGCCCCGTATGCGACCAGGCAGGGGAATGCGACCTGCAGGACCTCAGCTTTGGTTTTGGGATGGAAGAGACGGCAACCGAAGAGGAGCGCCGCGAATATCCCATGACCGATATCGGCGAAAATATCAAGCTTCACATGAACCGCTGTATCCTTTGCTACCGCTGCGTCTATACAGCCGACCAGCTTACCGGGAAACGACTCCACGGGGTACTTTACCGCGGCGATGTGTCGGAGATCGGGACCTTTATCAAGGAGGCGGTCACCAACGATTTTTCGGGCAACATGATCGATGTTTGCCCGGTGGGAGCGCTTACCGACAAGACCTTCCGGTTTAAAAGCCGCGTCTGGTTTCTCAAACCGATGAACGCCCACCGTGAATGCCCGGCCTGTTCGGGGAATGTCACCGCATGGATGTTCGGCAATGAAATTTACCGCGTCACCGGCCGGAAAAACCAGTTCGGGGAGCTGGAGGAGTTTATCTGCAACGAATGCCGGTTTGAAAAGAAGGAGGTAGCCGACTGGGTCATCGAAGGGCCGCGGCATATCAAGCGCCAGTCGGTCATCTCGGCAAACCATTATGAACAGATGAAAAAGCAATCTATCATCCATCCCATCGAGGGGACCATGGAGGACCAGGAGTAACTTGACTTTGTGAACGATATGATAACACAGATAATCTATAAGGCCATTCTTGCAAGCATCATCCTGGTGCTGAGCCTGGTGGTTGCCATGTACTCCACCCTCATCGAACGCAAGGTTGCCGGCTGGTTCCAGGACCGTCACGGCCCTAACAGGGCAGGCCCGTGGGGATTGCTGCAACCCCTTGCCGATGGCGTCAAGCTCTTCTTCAAGGAGGAATTCATGCCCAACACGGCCGACAAGTTTCTCTACATCCTCGGACCGTCGCTCACCATGTTCGTTGCGCTGCTTACCAGCGCGGCCATTCCCTGGGGCCCCGACCTGGTGATCAACGGGCAGACCTATGCCATGCAGGTGGCCGATATCAACATCGGCATCCTCTACATCTTTGCCATCGTCTCCATCGGTGTTTACGGCATCATGATCGGGGGATGGGCCTCCAACAACAAATATGCCCTGCTGGGCGCCGTGAGAGCATCCTCCCAGATGATCAGCTATGAACTGGCCATGAGCCTTTCCATTATCACCATCGTGATGATGACAGGCTCGCTCAGCATGCGCGACATCGTGGCCCAGCAGCAGGGATTTCACTGGAATATCCTTTACCAGCCCCTGGGATTCCTGATCTTCCTGATCTGTGCCTTTGCCGAAACCAACCGCTCCCCCTTCGACCTGCCCGAATGCGAAACAGAGCTCGTCGGCGGATACCATACCGAATACAGCAGCATGAAACTGGGATTTTACCTCTTTGCCGAATATATCAACATGTTTATCTCCGGGGCGGTCATGGCGACCCTCTTCCTGGGAGGATACCATTTCCCCTTTATCGACAAACTCGGGTTATCCCCCAACGCCTTCGCCCTCGTCAGTTTTATGGTGCTTTTTGCCAAGATCACCTTCTTCGGCTTTATCTACATGTGGATCCGCTGGACCCTCCCGCGCTTCCGCTATGACCAGCTGATGAAACTGGGATGGAAAACACTCATACCCCTGGCGATCCTCAATGTGGTGATCACAGGCGTGGTGATCCTGCTGAACCAATAAATGAATGCAGAATGCAAAATGAAGATGAATAACCTGACCAACCGATCGATCATAGTTTCCAATAAGAAAATGACCTTTTGGGAGAGGATCTACCTGCCTGCCATTCTCAAGGGGATGGCCATTACGTTTGGACACCTGTTCCGCAGGAAGTCGACGGTTCAGTACCCCGAGGTCAAGCGTGAGTTTTCTGAGATCTATCGCGGGAAACATGTGTTAAAGAGAGATGATGAGGGCCGCGAACGGTGCACCGCCTGCGGCCTCTGTGCCGTCGCCTGCCCCGCGGAAGCCATCACCATGGTGGCTGCCGAACGGAAGCCCGGCGAAGAGAATCTTTACCGCGAAGAAAAATATGCAGTGGTTTACGAGATCAATATGCTGCGCTGCATCTTCTGCGGCGACTGCGAGGAGGCCTGCCCCAAGGAGGCGATTTTCCTGACAAAGGAGATTGTAAGGTCGGAATATGGGCGGGAAAAATTCATCTATGGAAAAGATGAACTGGTCGAACCGGCCGACCCTGCCAATAGGATTGATGTTTCAAACCGGCAGACTCCCGAAGTGCTGGAATTTAAAAAGAACAAAAAACTCAGGCATAACCGGTAGGAAAAAATAGTTAATATGGAAGTTGATTGCTAATCTGTACAGATATGTTCACCCAATACATCTTCGGTTTCCTCAGCATCATGGCCCTGTTCTCGGCGGTGATGGTGCTGGCGTCGAAAAAACCGATCCATTCCGTCCTGTTCCTGACCATGACCTTTTTTGCCATCGCAGGTCATTACGTGCTGCTGAATGCACAGTTCCTGGCAGTGGTCCATGTGATCGTGTATGCCGGCGCCATCATGGTGCTGTTTCTCTTTACAGTCATGCTGCTGAACCTGAATAACGACGAACGCTCCCCGAAACCCATGTGGGTCAAGATCATCGCCCTGGTTGCGGGAGGAATGCTGCTGCTGACGCTGATCGGCGTTTTCCGCGGCTACGACATCAAATCGGCGCACGATCCGCTTACCACGCAGATCGGGCTTGTCAAGGAACTCGGCAAGATCCTGTATCACGATTATCTCATCCCCTTTGAACTGTCGTCGGTACTGTTCCTGACAGCCATGGTGGGGGCGGTTCTGCTGGGGAAAAAGGAACAGATCTGAAGGAAAATAGAATATCGAATATTGAATATTGAACACTGAATATGGAATGAATTATTAATTATGTGAATCAAGGGTTGAAAC
>SESG01001786.1_pt1 | contig 38107 bp, 37 predicted proteins | sample 3171421 | NCBI WGS metagenome assembly SESG01 (sample SAMN10866946, study PRJNA518727) | freshwater metagenome | biome: subpolar coniferous forest; feature: holomictic lake; material: water; isolation source: holomictic Lake 227, 6 m and 8 m depth | place: Canada: near Kenora, Ontario | collected...
GGTAACAGTGTTTGCTGGTGAGTCTGGTGCAGGTAAGTCATATATTTGTTCTGGTAACATTATTCGTAATGCACAAGAGCAAGGCATTTATGTAGTCTTAGTTGACTCAGAAAATGCTTTAGATGAAAAATGGTTACATGATCTAGGTGTTGATACTTCAGAAGAAAAACTTCTAAAGTTAAACATGGCTATGATTGATGACGTTGCTAAAACTATTTCAGAGTTTATGAAAGAGTATAAAACAATGGATCCAGCAGAGCGTCCAAAGGTTATGTTTGTGATTGATTCACTTGGTATGTTGCTTACTCCGACTGACGTAAATCAGTTCGAAGCAGGCGAAATGAAAGGTGATATGGGCCGTAAACCTAAAGCACTTACAAGTTTAGTTCGTAACTGTGTAAACATGATTGGTAGCTATAATGTTGGATTGGTTTGTACTAATCACACATACGCAAGCCAGGATATGTTTGATCCAGACGATAAGATCAGTGGTGGTCAAGGGTTTGTTTATGCTTCTAGTATTGTTGTTGCTATGAAGAAACTCAAGCTCAAGATTGACGCAGATGGCAACAAGGTTACTGATGTATTAGGTATCCGTGCCGCTTGTAAGATTATGAAAACCCGTTATGCTAAACCTTTTGAAAGTGTACAAGTTGAGATTCCATATACAACTGGTATGGCTCCAACATCCGGTTTAGTTGATATGTTTGAAAAAATGGGTGTATTATCTAAAGTTGGGAATAAATTAGCTTATACGGATAAAGAGTCCGGCGAGATTATTGCCGAGTTCCGTAAGAACTGGTCAGAAGAAAAGTTGCACATCATCATGAACCAATGGGATGCCAAAGCGGCAGAAGCTTTGACTACACAAGAAACCGTAGAGGAAATTGAAGCAAATGGATGAAAATTTGATTATGGTAATTTGGGATATGTTCCGTGAATATATTCCCGAAAAGAATCGCGATATGGCAGCAAATCAATATGTTGATTTCTTACTAGGACATGATATCGATGTGGAAACATTGAACGCATATACTGGGTACGATAATCACCTCGACGATGCTATCAAAACAGCTTCTGCGGATGAATCTGAGGATGACGAAGATGAGTACAATGAAGAAGGTTACGACGAAGACGAGGATTATTGATGAGTTGGTACTCAAAAGTTAGTAAAGACATTGGTCACTTACCTGACTGTATTGAGTACTACTACGCTCAGTTAGATGATGCTAGGAAGGAAATTAAGGTTTACGGTAATCTTGAAAGAGCTAGTGCCGCCCTTCCTGGGATTGTTGAACAACGGTTTAATCAATTGCAGGAAATTGAGGGTGTGCTGGAGTATCTTAATATTGAGTTACGCCGCACACGTTCAAAAGCATTTAAGAAGTATCTAGAGAATTATCAACGAGCTTTAAGTAGCAGAGACTGCGAAAAGTATGTTGACGGTGAGGCCGACGTAGTCGATCTAGAGAAAATTGTGAACGAGTTTGCCTTGTTACGCAATCAATGGCTAGGGATTATTAAAGGTCTTGATATAAAACAATGGCAAGTTTCTAACATTATTAAGTTACGAACCGCCGGAATGGAAGATGTGCATATTTAATGTTCATAGAAGACTATATTTTAGGAATTGCCGGTTACGGTAGTTGGGTATTTTCGTCAACCATCCGCAATCCACTTCCTCAACAAGACGAAACATTTTTTGAAAGTGTAGCCGCTTCAATTAGTAACGGCAATGCACTTACTGAAAAACAAGGTACGCTTGCTCTTAAACTAATCAAGAATAACCTTGGTAGATTAGATCCTAAAGCATTTCCAGATATTGTTAACGATTTGGCCAATCCGCAATGGAAACAGCCATTTCGGGTTATTCCAGTACATCGAACAATTACTATTAGCAAACATGCAAAGTATGGTCGGGCAATTTATTTAGAATTTCCCTACGAGGAAAAAACTATCGACGACCTACGGGGATGGAATAAATTAGATCGTAACCGCGGCTCGTGGGATAGCACAATACGCAAGTGGGTTATGACTCTACGTGAAGATAATATTCTTATGATCGGTGATCGATATCTTCCTAACGGATTTGACGCCGACGATGAATTTTTGAAATTATTTGAAAAAATTAATAACATACGTGCTAATATGGATCAACATTTACCTATGATATTAGCATCAGATAACACAATTAAATTGATCAACCACTCTGCAAAGATCCCACAGTTAGCCACTGATAATATTGTTGAAGCATTGTTTATAGCACGAGAATATGGCATTACTACTTGGGATGATACTGTTGAAGAAGTAGTTAATCACAATGAATTTAATCTAGTAACTCGTGGCGTACTCAAATACCTAGATGGTGAGAATTACCTCTGGTTTCACTCCAACAACCACGATATAGCATTATTCAACGAACTACTAACATATGGCGGCACTGCACTGGTTATTGTACCTGGCGGCAGTGAGTATGATAATGTTAAACAGTGGAGTGAGTATGCAGAAAGTATTGGAATTACTAAAGAACAGCAATCTGTTATGTTTAGATTACCTAATGGCGAGGCCCAACTTAACACTTATGTCAAAGAACGCGGATTAAACAATCCAGTAACCGAGGCTACTCGTATGGTGTTTGTTAGCACTAAAATACCCAAGCCGTTGGTTAAAGATAATATTAAATTCTCTACTGTAATTAATTTAGGGTTCTATAACACAATGCACTTTACCATGAACACAATGATTGCAAATGCTCGTAATTTAGTGTATTATAGTATTAAGGAACCTTCCAAGGTAAAGAGATATTATGGCTACCGCTAAAGTAATAATCAAAGACGAAGTAAACGTGAAAATTGAGGGCTTAGACCTTGACACACGCAAAGACCTTGTCAAGAAATTTAAGTATTTTAATCAAGCGGCCCGTTATCAACCTGCATATAAACTAGGACGATGGGATGGCTGTACTACATTTTTTGGTCTCGGTGGCACTACTTATGTTAGCTTGCTTGATCGCATTCTTCCATTGTTAGAAGGGTGGGGATATTATATCGAAGTAGAGGATCAACGTATCAGTCCTGTATTAGAGTTTACAAAGATCACTGAAGAATATTGGGGCGACAAATGTTGGCCAGAAGGACACCGCTTTGCAGGCGAACCTATTAGACTACGTGATGACCAAGTCGGAGTAGTTAATAACTTTCTTGAAAATCCTCAGGCCCTGCAGTCAGTCGCCACAGGTGCTGGTAAGACTATTATGACTGCTACATTAAGCAAGCTATGTGAAAAGTACGGTCGTACTATTGTTATTGTACCAAACAAAAGTCTAGTAGAACAAACAGAAGAAGACTATGTTAACGTAGATTTAGATGTTGGAGTTTATTATGGGGATCGCAAAGATTTAGGTAAGACACATACTATATGTACTTGGCAATCATTAAACATATTAGATAAGAAAACAAAGAATGGGGAAGCAGATCTAATTACATTGGCAGAGTTTTTGGAAGGGGTTAGTTGTATTATCATCGACGAAGTCCATCAAGCTAAAGCAGATGTGCTAAAGAATTTGCTCACACAACACCTACGTAATGCTCCAATTCGCTGGGGAGTAACGGGTACTATTCCCAAAGATGAATTAGAGTTTGAAAGCATTAAATGTAGTCTAGGCCCAGTAGTTGGCACAGTTACAGCTCACGAATTACAAGAAAAGGGTATCTTAAGTACTTGCCATGTTAATGTAATTCAAACACAAGAGTGGAAAGAATTTGGCGGTTACCCAGAAGAATTAAAATATCTAGTAACTGATGTGGATCGTATGACTTGGATGTCAAAATTAATTAGCGGTATTGCCGAATCAGGAAATACACTGGTGTTAGTTGATCGTATCGAGTCAGGAAAGTTTTTACAGAATGAATTACCTGATAGCGTATTTGTGTCAGGGGCTGTAAAGACCAAAGATAGAAAAGAGGAGTATAAAGAAATTGCGACAAACGATAATAAGATTATTGTGGCTACCTATGGAGTTGCTGCTGTGGGGATTAATATTCCTCGTATTTTTAATTTGGTACTTGTGGAACCCGGAAAGAGCTTTGTCAGGGTTATCCAAAGTATTGGCCGAGGCATCCGCCGCGCAGAAGATAAAGACTTCGTGCAAATCTGGGACCTCACAGCCAACACCAAGTATGCCAAGCGACACCTAACTGAGCGTAAGAAATTTTATAAAGATGCTCAGTACCCATTTACCATTGAAAAAGTGAAAATATAATGCAGATTTTGACCCTAGACAACAGCACATTTTATCTAAATGATTTACCTGATGAGGTAGACGAGGATCTGCGTTATGCAGTTATGGATAATAGTGACAATCAAAATCCTGATTATTTCTATCTTCCGTTGATATTCCTTGAGTCATTTACCGGCCCAGCGGTAGTCCTACGTATCGGAGAACACGAACTTACTATGCCCTTAGATTGGTGTACTATTGTTGGCGATCCAGAAGGGCCAGAGATGGAAGTGTTGCCACTAACCAGTCTTAATGATCGAGGATTCAAAACATTCTGCTTTAATCCGCTAGCATCATTCCGTCCAGAATTTCACGAAATTGATATTGTAAATGTTTATCAAGATGTTAAGTGGTACTTTCCTAAAATGAAGCCCGGACAACTATTATGCACACCGCTACACGCTGGCGAGAATCCACTATGCGCTTACTTTGTTAAAGAAGTTAGCCGTCAAAGCGAGATTGTACACTACACTAAATGCTGGTAATTTATGATAGATAAAGATTGGTTATATCGTATCGACATTGCATATAATGCCTATATCAAAGATGTTGGACCGCAACCAGAAATTGATATCTTTATCGAATGGTTATACAAACAATACGGCATTGTTCGACAAGGAGATAACAATGGGCAATCTTAAACCAGGCGCAACCTATATATACGAAAGAGTTGACGATACTGTTTATGCTAGAGAACATGGCGCACCTGCAGACACTAGAGTAGCAGTTGGTTGGGACTATGACCCTGCTAATAATCCGGGATTAGCTAAAATGCGACACGAGTTTCTTTGGAATCAAATATTTGAAGAAGCTAAACACAATCCTGCATTGCAAAAAGCATTGGATCAGTGTATATTAATATATAATTTGAGTAAAGACCATGGCACTTGATATTAAACGTGAACTAAATGCTGTAGATATGCGTAATTACGATTTCTACGACAAGCTCACACCTGAAGAAAAGAAAGAATTTAGCCCGTATGTATTAATGCGCTATGTATCAAACGTTGAAGGTGACCGATTCTTTCAAGAACATTTTCTTGAAACAGTTAACGAATTAGTAAACAAAGATCATTGGACATTAAGTAAGAATCATAAAGCATTATTATGGAAATTGTTTGCTGCCTGCGGTGCTGGCACAAAAATGTATCATCCATATCTTAAAGGTGCATCAAAAGAAAAAGCAGTTAAGATTGAAAAACTATTGTGCGATCTATATCCAGCAATGAAAATGGCTGAAATTAAGATGCTGGCTAAGTCAATGACTAAAGAAGATAAGATCGAACTATTTGATAAAATGGGATTTGACAAAAAACAACGTAAGGAGTACGAATGAAAGTTGGATTATGGACAGTTGCTGTCGCAAAAGACGGCCGAGTATATTTAGAAGATAATGATTTTGCTCACGACGTGCGATTATATGTTACTGGGGATTTTGCTACCCCAGAGCACCATTGGGAATATGCAGGTATATTAGCACGTAAACTAAACGGTACCTATACAGAATAATGTTAAGATTAGAAGAGCAGCCGTTTACTTGTGTACATTGTAATAAGAGTTTTATGAAGGAAAAGACTCTTGTTGCCCACATGTGCGAGCGTAAGCGTCGTGCCCTTCAAGAAACAGAAAAAAGAGTTCAATGCGGATTTATGGCATTTAATCGCTTTTGGCAATTAGCACAAGGCGGCAAGAAACCAAAAACCTATGCACAATTTTGTGACACTGCTTATTATAATGCTTTTGTAAAGTTTGGATCATTTGTTAATAACGTTAATCCATTATATCCTGATAAGTTCATTGACTATGTAATAAAGAGTGGTGTTAAGTTAGATCACTGGTGTCGTGACGAGTTATATGAAACTTATCTTTATGAGATGCTTAAAGTAGAACCAGTTGAATCCGCAGTACAGCGGAGCATGACAACTATGATGGAATGGGCAGATGCAAATAACGCAGTCTATACTCATTATTTCAAGTATGTGAATACTAATCGTGCTGTACATCATATTAAAAACGGTAATATCAGTTGCTGGCTAATGCTTAATTGTAAGAGTGGAAAAGAAATGTTATCAACACTTAGTGATGAACAGTTAGAAATGATTGCTCCAGCATTTGATTTACCTTACTGGCTTAAAAAGTTTAAGGATAATCCCGCAGATGTTGCACTAGTTAAAGAAATTGTTGAGGAGACTGGAATTGCCTGATATTGATTTAGATTTTAAGAATAGAGATGACGTCTTATCTATTATTAAACACGTACCTGCTGTTATGAAAGAAGGAAAGAAACATAATACAGGTGCGTATTGTCATGAAATCCCAACTAATCCATTAACAGGATTTGCTAGTATTGAATACGAAGAAGCAGAGGCCCGCGGTTATTTTAAGATAGATTTCCTTAACGTTCATGTTTATAATAACATTAGAGACGAAGAACATATTGTAGAATTATTATCAGTAGAGCCACTGTGGGATTTACTTGAACAGAAAGATTTCTGTGATATGATATTCCATGTCAACGGATATCATGACCTAGTTGCCCGTTTAAAACCGCAAAGTATTGAACAGTTGGCTATGTTTCTGGCTTTACTAAGACCAGGTAAGAAACATTTAGTTGGCAAGTGTGAAGCAGAAGGTTGGGATTCGATCAAGGATGAGATTTGGACAAAGACTGCGGATAGTTATAGTTTCAAACACGCTCACGCCATAGGGTATTCGCATGCTATTGTAGTGCAGATGAATCGTATTTGTGAAGGTGTTAGCCAACCTTACGCTTAGTAGGATTGCGAACTAATTGAATTGATTTACGCTTAACACGTTTTTCAGCAATATCCCCTAAATTAACAGTTGGACCAAACATTATTGTAACATCCTTACTGTTAAAGGTTTTGATAACTGGGCGAAATGCCATCATATCTGCTTTGAGGAATATGTTAATAGGAATTTTACGATTTGATTCCCACCACCAAATTTCGCCCAATTCTAGAAAACGTTGTTTATCTAGATCTGCTTTAAGTATTCCAAAGTCGTAAATGCTAGTAACTTGTAGATCGTAGTTAATAATGATGCCCACATATTCGTCATCGCAACAGCGTATGCACGTTATAAAGGGAAATTGTTGTTGAAAATTTTCAGTGTTTTGTGATTTCATTTATCGATAAATATACATTATGAACAAGTTACCTATCTATTTATACTCCAACAAACTGGACGTAATACTGGATCTGGACCAAAATAGGAGCATCCACAAGATCATGTACCAACGCAAACTGAAAATTCAAAAAGGGTTTAAGGACTCTATCCAAATTCAATTTAAGAATTCAGATCAAAAACCGGTACCACTTTCGACCAGTACTGCTTATTGGTTTGATATGATTGATTCCAGTGGTCGAGAACTTGTTCTTTCAAAGCAGTTAACCGTAGTAGATGATGGAGTAACGACTAGTACTCGCGGTATTTCTCTAGCTACATTTGATCCTATTGATACAATTAATTTAACTGCGGCTAGTTATAAGTTTCTAGTTAAACAAGCCAATGAAGATGGTACATTTACTCCAGCATACTCCAACACCTATTATGGTATTACGGGAGAAGTGGAAATAGTAGAAGACGGGTTTCCTATTGGTTATCCTATCCAAACTGTTAATATTAAGAAATTAGAAACTGCTCGAGAATATGATCGTAATCCAATGCAAATGGGTTATATGTTTGTAACTGAATGGTTGCGTCCAATAGTTCGCCCAACTACCGCATCAACTACTTCTACAGCAGTTATCACCCTGGCAAGTTTTGTTGGTGAAATCACAGTTGAAGGAACTTTGGATAATAATCCAAGTCCAGCCGGTCAGGCTAATGCACAGGTATCTACTCTAACCAACTATGTTTCAGTTAGTGCAACACAAGGCACCATCCAATTAACATGGAATGGTGCATACACCGCAGTACGTTTTAAAATAAAACCAAAAGCTAACGGACTTGGAAGTAATTATTACCCAACAGGCTTTCCAGTTGGCTCCAATACCAATAAGTATCCGTCCGGATTCGTTGACCAAATCCAATATATCAGTTAAAATAGTAGTATGAACCTAATTCAGGCTAGAGTACAGTCAGCCTTGCCACCTAAACGCAAAATGACCCCAAGTGGTTGGGAATCGTTTAATGCCGTCTGTTGTCATCACAACGGCGAAAAGAAAGACTCTCGCAAGCGTGGTGGCATTCGCTTTGATAAAGACGGCGTATCATATCACTGTTTCAACTGCGGATTTAAAGCAGGGTGGGTTCCGGGTAAGTTGCTGAGTAAGAATACACGCAATTTGTTTAGCTGGATGGGAATCCCCGATACTGAAGTTCAACAACTAGCACTAGAAGCAGTAAAGAGTAAAGAAGACCAACCAAAGCCGACTAAAACATTACTCTTTGATTTAGAAACTAGAGCACTACCAGAAGAGTGTAAGACATTCAACGAGTGGATACAAGAAGGTTGCGAGGAAGAGGACTTCCTTAATGTTGTTGCTTATATTCTAGATCGAGGCATGGAATTAGATTGGTATGATTGGATGTGGAGTGCGGCAACTGGGTATAGAGATCGTGCTATTATTCCTTTCTATGATAAGGAACGAGTAGTAGGTTGGACAGGTCGTAAGATTAAAGATGGGCAACCAAAGTATCTAACTACAGCACAACCAGGATATGTATTCAACTTAGATCATCAAAAAGATGAACGTCAATATGTGATTGTTGTTGAAGGACAATTTGATGCTATTGCTGTAGATGGTGTTGCAATCATGCACAATGATCCAAATGAAACACAAATTGCACGTATTAAGAATCTAGGTAAAGAAGTCATAATTGTACCCGATAATGACCGTGCTGGGACTAAATTAATATCCGCGGCCATCAATCATAACTGGTCTGTGAGCTTACCAGACTGGGGTGATGATGTAAAAGACGTTGCAGATGCTGTAAAGAAATACGGAAGATTATACACATTGTTGACGATTATTAAATATCGTGAACATGGGCAAATTAAATTAACAATGATCAGGAAAAAGATAGAACATGGCACAACAGATTAAAGAACAAGCACCAGATTACAGCTATGAAGTTCAGAAGCTATATATTGAAATGTTTATGAGCGATGCTGAAACATTTGTGCGTTGTCAAAATATTTTTGAACCGTTAAATTTTGATCGTAAATTACAAGATGTAGCAAAGTTTATTACAGATTATGTAAACGAATATAAAGTAATGCCAGAGCCACAAATTGTTAATGCATCGTGTGCAATGGATTTACAGCCAGCAATATTGCCTAAAGAAAACTATGAATGGCTAATGAATGAGTTTGAAAATTTTAGTCGTCATAAAGGACTAGAGCGAGCTATTCTAGCATCAGCTGATTTGCTTGAGGCAGGTGATTACGGTCCTGTAGAAAAACTAATCAAAGATGCTATTCAAATATCCCTAAACAAGGATATGGGTACAGATTACTTTGAAGATCCTCGAGCTCGTTTAGAAGCATTAAAGAATAGTAACGGACAGATTTCAACAGGTTGGCCGAGCGTTGATAAGAAACTATACGGTGGATTTAACCGCGGTGAGCTTAACATTTGGTGTGCGGCATCAGGCGGCGGTAAGTCATTGTTCCTTGCTAACCTAGGATGTAACTGGGCACTAAACGGACTGAATGTATTGTATCTAACATTTGAGTTGAGTGAAGCACTTGTAGCGATGCGTATGGATAGTATGCTGACTAATGTTCCAACACGTGAAATCTTCCGCAACCTAGATGATGTTGAGCTTAAAGTAAAGATGATGGGCAAATCAGCAGGAAGTGTGCAGATTAAGTATATGCCTTCGGGAAAAAATGCGAACGATATTCGAGCCTATTTGAAGGAATATCAGGTCAAAAAAGGTCATAAACCAGACATTTTATTAATAGATTACTTGGATTTGATGATGCCTATGAGTGTGAAGGTGTCGCCCAGCGATCTATTCGTAAAAGACAAATATGTATCAGAAGAATTACGTAACTTGGCAATGGAAACGCAATGTGTAGTGTGTACAGCAAGTCAATTAAATCGTGCAGCAGTTGAAGAAATTGAGTTTGATCACAGTCATATCTCAGGTGGTTTATCAAAGATTCAAACTGCGGATAACGTGATCGGTATCTTTACAAGCCGCGCTATGAAAGAACGTGGTCGTTATCAAATCCAGTTTATGAAAACACGTAGTTCTAGTGGGGTAGGACAAAAGGTTGATTTAGAGTTTGACCTCGAAAGTCTGCGTATTCGTGATTTAGGTGAAGATGACGAAAACGGATACTCTAAACCCAGGTCAAGTGTTTATGATAATCTCAAGAAATCATCCACTGTAGTTGATAATGAAACAGGTGAAGTGCGTGATCCTACTGAAGGTATTGCTGTTGGTAAGATTAAAGGTGTACAACAAAGTAGTAAAATTAGAGAAATGCTTGCTGGATTAAATTCTGAAAAGGATTAAAATAGTTGATTGATGCGTTGACTAATGCATTGATCGATGCCACGTTGCCACTGCTCTTCGCCATACCCGGTTAAACATAACTCAACTGTAGCATCTGTAGATAGCCAACGATTCTCAGGCCTCCACGGATTTTCACCCCTCATTTCACCGTCTAACTGTCCTCCAGTCCAAACAGCTAATCCTACTCCTGCTCTGTATAGTTCCGGTCCTTGACCTTGGGCTATTGCGGCCAACACACTAAGGTCCCCTGTAATTCCAATGTCGTCTGTGATCTTTAAGGTACTTAGGCTAAACCAGTCTAGAGTATGAATTACATGTACACGAGTAGGCTCTACAGGACCACCGACATAAATTGGTTCATTTCCGCTATATTCTACCCCTGCAGCCGTCATAACGGCCTGCATTGTGACCGTTTTGGCTGGTTTATTGACCACTACTCCCCAAGCCCCAGTTCTGTTATGTTGTGCCACTAAAACAACACTTTTATTGAAATGCAGGTCATTACTCCTGGGCTGTGCGAGTATTAGTTTGCCGGTGAGATTTTCTATTTCATCCATCCCTATATTTAAACAATAAATAAGGGTATATGGCACATATTGAAGTTCCAATCGATCTACATCAAGAATTAAATCCCCGTCTGTGGACTGATGGCGAGCTCAAGCCACAGGTGCAAACTGCTTTACTTAAGATTGCTCGAGTATATTATGGGTTTCTAGGATTAGATGTAGCCATTGTCGATGTGGTGGTTTCTGGTAGTCAAGCAAATTATAACTATACTGAACACTCAGATATAGATCTACACTTAATTGTAAACTATAATGATGTTGAATGTGATATGGCTGTAGACGAGCTGTTTGATACTAAACGTAAACTATGGAAAGAACAGCACGACATTGAAATTTACGGTATGCCTGTTGAAGTCTATGTTGAAGATACTAATAAACCAGCTGTGAGTTCTACATATAGTTTACTTAAAGATAAATGGATTAAACAGCCAGCAAAGCCTGTGATGGATTTTGATGAGGGCGAAATTGCACGAGTTACTAACAAGTGGCTACATGTAATCAGTGAAGTGCTGAAAACACGAGATCTTGACCAAATTGAAATGGTTAAGAATTTGTTATGGGCTTATCGTAAAGCAGGATTGGCTAAGCAGGGTGAGTTTGGTACTGCTAATCTAGTGTTTAAGTTCTTAAGAAATATTGGCGCAAGCACTCGTTTACTAGATGCTGTGCGCCATCTTAAAGATCAAAGTCTAAGTATTTAAAATTTTGTTAAATATTTGCCCTATTTTAATAAGCGGGCGAAATTATGCTGTAAAACTTCCGGTTGGGCTAGTAAATGATATTATTTTAAAAGTGCCGGTTGTTGTAACTGCAGGTGAGCCAGTGACTACTCCAGAATAGTTAGCAGTTGGAACGCTTAATATAATAACACCACTTCCGCCAGCACCGCCAGTTTGCGCCTGTCCACCACCACCACCACCACCTAGCTGAGGTGTTCCATTAGTTACTGAACTATTTGTAGTTTGATTTGAGCCATCTCCGCCTCCGCCCGAGCCACCTAATGCACCTTGTCCATAGTTGCCACCACCGCCACCACCGCCGGCGTAGGTTATAGCAAACCCAGTGATAGAGCTAACTTGTCCAGCACCACCTGCTCCACCGGTCGCGCCACCAGTACCACCAGTACCACTACCGCCACCACCACCACCACCGCCTGTAAATGCCGTGCTAAGGCCTCCGTTTGATCCTTGGTCACCGACTACTGTTAATTGGACACCGGCGCCACCTATGCCGGCTCCACCACCGCCTGATCCGCCTGATCCGCCTGTTCCGGGTGCTGGTGCACCGCTTCCGCCACCTAATGCAACAACATACAAGCCGGCTGCATTTTGTATAGAGCTAGGATTGCCAGTTGTTCCTGCAGCTCCATTAACACCGCCTGCGCCACCAGTTCCTACAGCTATTGTAAATACGGATCCACCAGTGACAGTCATACTACCGGTCACAATGCCTCCAGCTCCGCCACCACCCGCTGGGTTGCCTCCACCGCCACCTCCACCGCCACCTCCAAGAATAAGATAACTTATTGTATACGATGCGCCACTGCTACCTCCGCCGGTTGCTATCGGAGTAGTCAGTAATGCCTGTGCCTGTGCTGTGGAAAACATTCCAGACTGGTTTGCATCAATCCGTGGCCCAATTATGCTACCATTAGAACGTCTCATATTACGACATTATCTCATATGAGCATACTGCTTGCAAATATCCATTTACACTTGCCAATAACATTAGACTATCTGCTTCTTGTAGATACATTGATTTACTAATAACGTCTAGTGACGCACCGGGGGGTACAGATATATTTGATGCAAAGTTTGTAGTAGTTACTCCACGTAAAAATCCTACAGTAACGGTTGCAGTAGTTGTGGTGTTAATATTTCCCACATATAATGTATTGATTTTCCATACTTGGTTACTGCTGGCTGGATTTGCCGCCAGTGCTATAGAAACTGTGGTTACAGTCATAACCGAAGTTACACCTGTGATTGTTGTTAAATTTCCTAAATTAGGTGCTGCCATTATTGACCTCCAAATATCATTGAGTAAGCAACACTGGTTGCTTTATCTGTTACACGTTTATTGTTATCATATACTGCTGTTGCATTTAAGTTGCCACCTACGCCAACTCCGCCTGCTACTTGTAGAGCGCCTGTGGTAGTTGAGGTACTTACGGTAGAATTGTTTACAATCAGTGCATTGTTAATTGTACCGCCGTTGAATGCTACATTAGACTGATTACTCCAGCTTGATGTAACAGTACTATACACAAAAATTAGTGTACCAGTTGTATATGCTTGTTTATCTATTGGTGAGCTTGGAAAATCAATCATTGGTTATCTCGGTAATGTTATCTATATTTATATAGATATTAAACCATTGGGCCGGTAACGATAATTGGCCCAAGCCCTTGCGCTCTGGATTAAAAACCACTCTCAGTAGTAGAATACTCGAGTTAAAATTCAAACTATTCTAGATGTAATTACCTAATAGGATGTAAGCTGTCAAAAGATCAAAGTTTAAGCATTTAAATATATTGTTTTTCTAATTCAACAAATCTATTATACAGTTCCTCACCCAATATTTCTTTAGGATCTTTAGATATTTTTTCTAGTTTGGGTCTAATAGTATGTAACCCCTCAAATCCCCAAGCAATTAAATCATCATCTGCGGTATTGTTTTGAATGTTATTATAGTCATAGATGTGTTCGGGTAATTCAAAGAATTTTTCAATTTGTTTAATTTCTCTATCGGGATTTTCAATTAGGTTATCATACTTGACAACAACAATTTGATCAGGAACATCTTGTTTAATTTGCTGTGTCCCCTCCATGCAATCCTTTACCATATTAAACCACATTTCTCCCATGCGATTTTCATCAGTTGGGGGATAACCCTTTATCAATAAATTATTATCAAAGTTAGATTTTGTTTGATTTTTAATAATGGTCAACCAGCTGGCCATAATGCTTGGCAAATCTCTTTCAACTACAACCACTTTAATTTTTTCACCAAACAGGGCATTGACTGTGAGCATATTCTTTGCCCAGCCGCGCCCCTTGTCAATAATAATAGGTTCAGGTCTGTGAGCCCAAAATGCAGGAAGAATAGCTTTGGTTAAGTTTCTTGCTTGTTCTTCACAGTAATTTGCTTTGACTGTTGGATCTTCTCTCCATGCTTCTTGCATTTTTACAGCTACGTTGAGCATGGGGCTAGTAGGCGTCACATAGACACTAGGGTTTTGATTGAGGATCGAAGCAAGAACAGTTGATCCAGATCGGGGAAGGCCTGACATAAAATGTATTGTTTGTTTCATTTTGGCACCACAAAGTAGTTTGCAAAGATTGGGGCAGAGTACTTGTCGTGCATGCTGTCTATTTGATAGTTATTATCCATTACCCATTGCTTAAAATCTTCGTCATTTTCTGCTGAAACTTCTATAAACATCTTTGGTCGGCAGCGAGCAATAGTTTTAGATAGTCCCGCAAGTACAACTATTTCCATACGTTCTACATCCATCTTAATAAAATTTACATTGATGTCTTTAAGTAATTCATCACCTATTACAACCTTAACTGGATCTAGTATATTTGGATTATTATTTTCATTTACATAAGGGTTAGGGCTAATAGTGGCCGCACCTAAATTATCTTGTCCATAGATTAAACAGGGATATCCAACACACTCGCGATCTCCTAACGCTAGGCCTATATAATCAACATTAACATTGTGACAATAGTTCAATGCTATATTTGCCAGTAGTAGTTTGTAGGTACGCGGAACAGGCTCAATTACATATATTGATTTAGCATCAGTATTCTTACTAAAATATACAGTATGATTACCAACATTTGCGCCAATGTCAAGTATTACGGTATCAGAATTTATGTGTTGTTTCATAAATTCTAATTCTTCAATTTCAAAAAATTGTCCATTTTTTAAATATTGTTGAATTGTATCTTCTGGGTTATCTATAATAAATTTCATAATTTAAGGGCATTGCCTATTAGTGTTCTTTGCTCAACAGTGATTGGTGCATTTTTATAAATGTCTGTTAAATCTGCTGTAACAGTCTTAAACCATTCATCGTCTCTGTTGTGGTGTAAAATAAAATTACAGGCCGGAGGAATATACTTGTCAAGTTGAGCACTTTGTTTGTAATGATAAATCAAATACCATATGCACCAAGTGTTGGTTGGATTAGCGGCGTATTCTTCTTCCATCATTTTTACATATAATTCAGAGCGTTCTTTCTTTTGAAAATCTTGATCGTGTATTAAGAAGATGTCATCTGAATATAATTCACATTCTTTTCGATCTTTGTGTATCCAACTAAGGTGCTCGTATATTGGTTGCACCCAGGTATAATCGGCTCTAAGATGTATTTTGTTTGTACCAATAAAGTTTGGCGGCCCAACTCGAACAGTTCTAGAGTAGATGTCTAATCTATCACAAGAAATATTAGTAATGTGTGGAACTGCTGAAATAATCTTCTCCATTTCGTCGTGTGTATTAATAGAAAAATATTCGTCTAGATCGGGTGACAAGCACCATACAACTTCTTCAGGGATCATAGTCATGTTATGCTTACGAGCAACGTCAAATCTCCACGGTGTAACCGTCTTTTGCTCTATGATTAGATTAGGATCAGTCTTAGCGTATTCCTGTAATAATTCCCAAGAGCCGTCAGTAGAGCCTGTGTCTAACAGCACACGATAGTCAAACGGTTGAGCATAATACATCCATTTTTCAATGTATCTTTTTTCGTTTTTCAGTATGGTGTATACTGCTGTTTTACCGTGTTTCATTATCAATCATATTAGGTATGTTGGGGTGATGCGATTTTCTGCAATCAAATTGTCTACAAGAATTTGGTCGGTGATCGTATATACTACATTTGTTATCGATGAGCATCCCGCACCCGCCTTCTTTTTTGCGATAAAGCGTTACAATTGGTCCAACCTCGGGATTAGCCTTACGCTGTTCTTCAGTAGGTTGTATCAAACTCAGCGGATATAATCCCGAAGCAACTTCTTCTGGTGTTAAATGCGGAGCCAATTGTGAACAACAGAGTGTACAAGATCCGCAGGGTACTGATTCAACTGGCTCATCTGAAGTTACAGAAGTTAAATTAATATTGATAATTTTATAATTAATCATTATTCACCTTTAACGAAAAATACCTGTGTTAATCTTCCATCCTCAACAGAATTACCAAAATAATTATTTGATTTATGATATTCAGTTCCTTTATATATAACTAATCTGTTAAACACATTACCGATTATATCAACTGGTTCGAATAATTCCTCGTATAATTCTTTATTTTCTAATGCGTTAATGGTTTTTAATGTAGCATATCCTTGTTGGTCTGACATAAAAGATGTCCATTTCTGAATATTTTTACAACGATATAATGTAGTACCGGAATTAACTGGAGGATTGGGATTCAAATATAGTATAGCCGCAACGTCAGTATCATTATCTTGATGTACCCAACTGTCTAAATTGTCAGATGTTGTTAATTGAAAAAATGAGCGAATAGAAATATTCTTCAATCCGTACTGCTGAATAGCAATATTAGCAACTTTACCAAGCACTATATCAGCATACTCGATATCTAGGTCTGCAACGTGACTAGTCCTTTTCCCAGGCCAGTCTGTGTGCTTATTATGCATTTCTGTAAATTCTTTAGAAGTATAATATTCCTGATTAATTGCCCACTTACGAACAATCGTTGGCATCTCTAGAAAATTATCAAGAATTAATACAGTCATTTGTTTAGTTCCTTTATTAATAAATCAGCTACTATAACGTGTTCTTCTTTTGTCCAATATTCTTTATCAGTTTCTTTTCCTGGAATATTTCTAGAGGCATTTAATAAATTAGTGCCTCGTAATGTATAATTATCAACATCAGTGAAATAGGTGTCGTCACATTGGTTACACCACACATCAAATGCTAGCCATTTGCAACCGGATTTATCTAATACATTTTGACAAGAATTAAACATTACCTTAAACATTTCTTTATACCAAAGTTCTGAATTAAATGGACCATACGCTGACCACATGAACTGTTTGGCATATTGACAAGTTGTTGAATCTCTAAGATGGCTAGACATTCTTTTTGTTCTAATACCGTTGTCATCTTCGTTTATATCAGTTATTCTATAATGTATGTCGGGATGACTGGCTTCTATATCGTAGTCGTCAGCAAGCCCAAATTCAAATCTTGTAGGAGCAGTCCACCCAATCAACACAATGTCATTTTTTGTAAGCGGCAATGATTGTAATATTCTAGCAATTCTCCAATTGCTCGAAGCAGGCAGTGAAAAGTCAGTTAAGGGCTGGTTTAATTTTTGTGATATAACTGACGGCCAAATTAGTTTCTTTCTTTCATCTTCGCTCATATCAGCATCAATGAAAAAGTTCCATCCCCAAGTATAACTATCACCAAAAGTATAAATCATTTTAACCGTTCTTTTAATTCCAGTAGCGGTGTTCGCCAGTTATCATATTCTTGTTGTCTGAGAACAGTTAAAGATTCATCATACCATTTTGAATGATATTCTGGATTAGCCCAGGTGTAGTAATTTAATATAGGAACTAGCACATAAGATTGCTTACCTATAGAGCCAGCGGCATGTATTAGGGAACTACAACTAGATACAATTATGTCCATCTGTTCAATATAATCCAGTGTGTCATCCCAGGATTTAATTTTATCTTTGAGATTCATAACTCTAGGATGACTGTATTCTTCATCAACGTGGAATGAATAGATAGTATAATCTTCAGGAATAGAGTCAACTAGTTCTTCAAAAGGAATAGTCCTATGTAGATCTTGATCGTACTTGGGATTACCCATACATTTGATTCCGATCTTTTTATTACCCGGTAATACTGGAGATTTATTCAGTGGTTTTAGATATGTGCCGTACCATAAGTCATCTTCATTTAGATCTAGATATGTAGGGGATGGCATTGAGTATGTCCATAGCCAGTTGGGTGGAATATTCTTTAGATCAGAAATTGTTTTGAACCCATTACGAGTGAATATTTCAGCAATATCTTTTCTATCAGTATACCAAAGCGGGATCATACCCACGTCTCTAAAATGTTTCATAAATCTTACTGATATAATCTCGTCGCCTATTCCGCCTTCAGCGCACAGCACTATAGTTTTTCCAGGTTGGGGAGTGCCTTCCCATAATTGCGCTTTTGGAAATTTAAACTCGTGCCAGATATTCAATTTTCTACCATCAAGTAGTACGTGACGTAACCCGTCTTTGAAATTGCCATTGGCTAGGTCGTATGTACCAAGATTAAAATTAACTCTAAAATTGATATCTTCTGTATGTGGTTGAGTAAGAATATTTCTAAGTATTGCTTCTCCCTCTTTTTTTCTATTCAACAGAAAAAAACACATGGCCTTGTCCATCTGATTTGGATGATCGTTGGGCTGTTCCTGCTCATTAATTAGGATATATTCTAATGCTTCTAATGGCTGATTTAAGTTTAAGTGGGCACGAATAATATTAACACGGGCATCAAATTTAGCTTCTGCTGTTTCAACTAATGCATATATTTTATTAGCAAGTTCTAATGTATCATTAAATTCACGGATATCAGCATATAGTTTACCCATGGCATCAATTTGCGGAATTGTAGTAGCGTAAGGTTTCATAAGATCAAGAGCAATCTTGGCCTTATCGTTTTGTTTAATACTGATCAGGAATTCAGCGGTTGATAATGGATTCATCTTTGTTTACTAATAATTTAATGCCAATTTCTAAAATTACATTATTAAATGAACGAGCCGCGTGTTCGCATTGCTCTTCTGAGAAATTTTGAAATTGTTTTTGCCAATATTCATCAAGAATAAAATTATGATCTACAACTACTAGATCGACATTGTATATAAATCCCAGTGGCGTTTCGCAACCACCTGCATCTAGATCACGTTTATTTCTAGTTTTAGAAAACATATCTAGCGTATGCGGATAGATAGGGCGGCTGTGTGTCGGATCGATTAGAAAGGTATCGTGCCTAGGATGTGGTACTCGAACGTCAATGATAGTACCGTGCTTACACACTCGATACAATTCTTGGATACAGTTGAAGAATCCATCTCCGAGATGCTCTAATATGTGATGTGCCAATACTGCATCTACAGTATCATCAGCAAAGGGCAGTGGATCTTTTTCAATGTCAACAACATAATCGGGATTAGAGCCAGAGTCGCTATCGATGTTAATATAATCGGGATATCGTTTAGATCCAGATCCAATGTTAATTTTCATAATTTACTTTTCAAAGTTTTTATAATACAGTATAACACACTGTATTATACGTGTCAAGTAAATTCAAGTAAATTAATAGTAATCTTCACGGATGGCGGATACAGACGAATATCCACTACTAACCTGTTTCCAGTTAGTACCACCGGCGACAGTTTGTACTGGGGAGCTTCTATGTACTAAATCATTAGTACCTAATCCTCCATAAAAATTGCGTCCCCAAAGCCATAAAGTACCATCAGTTTTAATGGCCATATTTAAATTATTTCCACCTGTAACCTGTTTCCAGTTAGTGCCACCAGCAATAGTTTGTACTGGACTGCTTTTAGGGACTGTGGTATTAGCACCTAGTTGGCCAGCTTGGTTATTCCCCCAATTCCATAATGTACCATCAGTTTTAATGGCTGCAATATGGTAATTACCACTACCTACCAGTTTCCAGTTAGTACCACCGGCAACAGTTTGTACCGGGGACGATTTACTAGCAACAGTATTCTCACCTAGTTGTCCCTGATTATTATATCCCCAAGTCCAAAGTGTGCCATCGGTTTTGATAGCTGTAATATGAAATCTTCCAGAGGAAACCTGTTTCCAGTTAGTGCCACCAGCAATAGTTTGTACTGGAGAGCTTTTAACGGTTATTGTATTATCACCAAGTTGTCCGTCACTATTAAATCCCCAAGTCCAAAGTGTACCATCAGTCTTAATGGCAGCACAATAATGATATGCCCCACCAGTAACCTGTTTCCAGTTAGTACCACCAGCAATAGTTTGTACTGGCGAGCTTCTGTGGGTTATGGTATTATTGCCCATTTGTCCGTACTGATTACGTCCCCAAAGCCATAAGGTGCCATCAGTTTTAATGGCTAGAGTATGGTATCCCGCACAAGCAACTTGTTTCCAGTTAGTACCACCAGAAACAGTTTGTACTGGTGAACTTTTCCAGACTACACTATTATCACCAAGTTGACCATGAGTATTATGCCCCCAAATCCATAAGGTGCCGTCGGACTTAATGCCTGCGGTATTGTATTGTCCGGCCGCCACCAACTTCCAGTTAGTACCACCAGCAACAGTTTGAATTGGTGAACTTTTATGAGTTATGGTATTGTCACCGAGTTGTCCGTTGAGACTACCTCCCCACGTCCACAATCCGCCCGTAGTAAATAAATCCCTACGAATGAACACATCATCGGTATCGGTGACTGTACCGCCGTTGTTGAATGTAAAATTAGTTGTCATTAGGTAACTCTCGTAATCTAAACATTTGAATCAATCCTGAATCAAACGAATGGAATAGCCAAGGCCTAAACAAAACTCCTTGTCCAGGATCCAACAGATAATTAATTTTGCAATCCCACTCAAACATATTTCTGTAACCTAATTGGTGTCCTTCTAGTGCATTCTTTGGACCATTTAAATTTTCATATACATTAAATGTAGAAGGCCATAATGCTACAGCAAAGCACCATTCATCCATCCCATCAAATCCTTCAAAATGCACAAACAATTCTGGAAATCTAAACACACCGGAACGGTCTTGATCTACTGTTAACTTGGCGCCAATAATATCTGAAAATAATTTATCAGCATCGGGTGGCACTAGATTAAAATTGGGTATCTCTTTGCCAAACTCTGATTTTTCATATTGTAAATTTTCAACAACCATAGACATGCGTGTGGCTTCTTCTTGTTTGAAGAAACCGTCTACTGTGATGATTTTAACTAGAGGATGTATCATGTTGGATTACCAAATGCATCAGCAGAATCATCACGGATGGTTAGGGTATGCTGACCTCCAGCAGAGCCGATCTGTTTCCAATTGGTACCACCTGACACAGTCTGTACGGGTGAGCTTTTATTAGCCACAGAATTGTCACCTAAAGCTCCATAGGTATTACGTCCCCAGAGCCATAAAGTTCCGTCAGTTTTAATGGCAGAAGTGTGATAATATCCACAAGCGACCAACTTCCAGTTAGTGCCACCTGCGACTGTTTGTACGGGTGAGCTTCTATGGGTTATGGTATTATCACCTAGTTGTCCGTACTGATTTCGTCCCCAGAGCCATAATGTTCCGTCAGTTTTAATGGCAGGAGTGTGATATCCACCTCCAGCAACTAGCTTCCAATTAGTACCCCCTGCAACTGTTTGTACGGGTGAGCTTCTATGGGTTATGGTATTATCACCTAACTGTCCGAGAGTATTACGTCCCCATGTCCATAGTGTTCCGTCAGTTTTAATTGCTGTGGTAAAATATCCACCGCAAGATACTAGCTTCCAATTAGTACCCCCAGCAACAGTTTGTATGGGTGAGCTTCTATGTACTATGCTGGATCCATCACCTAATTGACCGTTGCTATTAAATCCCCATGTCCATAGTGTTCCATCGGTCTTGATGGCTGCGACATGGTTATTTCCACCACTTACCTGTTTCCAATTGGTACCACCTGCGACTGTTTGTATCGGTGAACTTCTGTGAACTATGGTATTATCACCTAAACCTCCGTATACATTTTGCCCCCAGGTCCATAGTGTACCATCGGTCTTAATGGCAGGAGTATAATAAAATCCACTAGTGACCTGTTTCCAGTTGGTACCACCCGACACAGTCTGTACGGGTGAGCTTTTATTAGCCACAGAATTGTCACCTAAACCTCCGTATAAGTTACGTCCCCATAACCATAAAGTTCCGTCAGTTTTAATGCCAGCAGTATAGAGGCCATTGCCGCTGACCTGTTTCCAGTTGGTACCACCTGACACAGTCTGTACGGGTGAGCTTTTATTAGCCACAGAATTGTCACCTAACTGTCCAAAGTTATCAAATCCCCAAGACCACAATCCAGCCTGCTTAAATGTTCCCGCAAGTTCAGGATATCGATCAATCAAATATGATTTATCAACAAGAGGACCTGCTATGTCCGTGCCTGTTGAATCTTTGAATCCAGTCGTTATGTTTGACATTGTTTTCCTTAGTTTATATCACAATAATATTAGCTAATTCTTCCAATGTAGTACAGGCTGCGATTTCAGCGACTTTTAATTTTTCCCATACAAACTGAGCTTGTACGTGATCATTAATCGCAGTTACCGCCGTGGCTAAATCTTGTTTGCTCAAAGTTAACCATGCTTGAGGAAACTTCCATTGTACCGTATCACCGTCTTGCATGATCAAATATGTATTATTAACTACAGCACGATTGTCCCTATCAGTACCAACACTTACTGAGGTATTTTGTATAGTCGCTAGGGTACCGGAGATTTCTCTACGATATCTTTCATCAGCCGCTTGAGCAATCAACATATTCTTTACCGCATCAACGGGCAATGATTGAACTTGATAAGAGCTAGTAGCGACGCCATTACTAAAATCCCAAAATGGTCCATGTAGCATTTCAATTACAGGATTGAATACGGGGTCTGGTGAACCTTGAACTGGATAGATTGTGCATGAATCATTGACCGTGACCATGGTTTCTGGATTGTTTGAGCTAGGTAGTGTTGTAGTAATTTCGTGTTCTTCAACAAGAAAATTTTCAAAGCGATACTTGTTCCATCTCATTGGACCTAACACTACTTGATTATCGTATACTATTACAAACATTTTATTTTTTCCTTAATTATATTTAACTGTTAGGGTATAGGTTACCTGCATCGTAGAAGTATATGGCTGTGGTACGTTCCCGACCGCCAGCGACCTGTTTCCAATTGGTGCCACCCGAGATAGTCTGTACGGGTGAGCTCCTATGGGTTATGGAGTTAACACCTAACTCTCCATCGCCATTATATCCCCAGGTCCATAAGGTACCATCTGTTTTAATGGCTGTGGTATGATAATCACCACCGTCGACCTGACGCCAGTTAGTACCACCTGAGATAGTCTGAACTGGTGAGCTTTTATCGACTATGGTATTATCACCTAGACCTCCAAAGAGATTACGTCCCCATGTCCATAGTGTTCCGTCAGTTTTAATTGCTGTGGTAAAATATCCACCGCAAGATACTAGCTTCCAATTAGTACCCCCTGCGACTGTTTGTATCGGTGAGCTTCTATGGGTTATGGTATTATCACCTAGTTGTCCGTACTGATTTCGTCCCCATAACCATAAAGTTCCGTCAGTTTTAATGGCTGTGGTATGATACCGACCGCCAGCGACCTGACGCCAATTGGTGCCACCTGACACAGTCTGTACGGGTGAGCTCCTATGGGTTATAGTAGTATCACCTAATTGACCATAGTTGTTCCACCCCCAGGTCCATAAGGTACCATCTGTTTTAATGGCTGTGGTATGATAATTCGCACAGGCAACCAACTTCCAGTTGGTACCACCTGAGATAGTCTGAACTGGTGAGCTCCTATGAGTTATGGAGTTATCACCTACCTGTCCATAACCATTACGGCCCCAAAGCCATAGTGTTCCGTCAGTTTTAATGGCTGTGGTATGATAAAAACCACAAGCCACCAATTTCCAGTTTGTACCAGCAGATACTGTTTGTACTGGTGAGCTTTTATCGACAAGGGTGTTATCTCCTAGACCTCCAAAGAGATTATTACGTCCCCATGTCCATAAAGTACCGTCAGTTTTAATGGCTGTAGTATGCAAACCACGATTGGCGACCTGCTTCCAGTTGGTGCCACCTGCAACAGTCTGTATGGGTGAGCTTTTTGCGACTCCAGCCCCGCTTGTATTATCACCCAGCTGTCCGTATTGATCATTTCCCCACGTCCACAAACTTCCCGTGGCAGCATATTGATCGATTAGGTTATAGTCATCAACGTAGATTTTTTGTAAATCTTCGCCAGTGGGACTAAGAAATTGACCGGCCATTATCTACTCTCCAAAATCTTAACTCGATCTGAAAGAGTTTTAACAGCCTCCACGAGAGCTCCAATTACACCAGAATAGTTTAGATTTTTGACGCCGTCGGGACCAGTATTGACCAATTGTGGTAACCACTGTTCAACTTCTTGTGCCAGTAGACCAGCTGATTGTCCACTACCGTCAGCCCAATCAAAAGTAACACCACGTAGACCTTCCACTATTTCTAGACCGTTTGAAATAACGCTGATGTTGGCCTTTTGTCTTTCATCTGACAGTGATTGGAATACTGTGGCATTGAGTGTACCGGTTGATGGAACAAAGTATAATTTTGTTGTGCTAACTGTAGAGCTAGTAAGTATTCCTGTAGTAGCCGTTGTCATCTGTGGGTAATAAGTAGTACTACCTGCGGTATCATTCGTTATGGTAGTAGAGCCACCTGATGTGCCGGCGGTGCTTGTTGTTAATTCTCGTGTTACTGGATTGTAATAGACTGCTACAGAAGTCGCTGATAAGGTAGCATCTGCTCGAATTGGGGTAATGTATAAACCAGCGTTAGTTGCTGTGCCAATGTAATTTGTTGAAGTTGCTGAAATAATAATGCTACCAGTAGTTTGAGTATAGAATCCAGCCTGATTACCAATAGCAATGGAATAAGCGCCTTGGGCGCCTTGGGTACCGCTAGCGGCGGAGGCACCGATTGCTACAGCATAAATTCCTTGGTTGGTACTTCCGGCATCAACACCAAGACCGACAGCATAGTTACCTTGATTAGTTCGCCCGGCCCCTGCACCTACTGCCACCGCTCCCTGAAGTGAGCTTTGTCCAGCCCCTGAACCAATAGCTACTGCATATTGGCCTTGACTAGTGGCGGCTGCATTAGAGCCAATAGCTACGTTATTTCCTATCGCTCCCGCAGTCCACACTCCGTTACCTAATAATATATTATCATTTTTAATTGTTAACTGTGTAGCAGTAACCGTGCCACCAACAAATACGCCACCACCTACACCAACACCGCCGGCAACTTGTAGTGCACCAGTTAATGTTGAAGTGACTCCGACAACACTAGTAAATGTTCCCACTCCGCCAACAACGACGCCACCACCTACGCCAACGCCACCAGCTACCTGTAGAGCACCTGTAGTGGTTGAGGTTGAGGCGGCAGTACCGGCAATATAAACGTACTGTGCACCAGTAATGCCACCACCAGTACCAGCTGTGACAAAATTAGTAGCAGTTACACTACCACCAACATACATGCCGCCACCTATACCCACTCCGCCAGCCACCTGTAGTGCACCAGTGTTTGTTGAGGTTGATGCTGTAATTCCAGTAAGTACTAGATTATTACTGACGTCAGTGGTTATAATTGAACTACCGTTGACAGTTAATGTACCGGTGATCGCCACATTAGCAGCCAAATTAACAGCACCGTTGACTGCCACCGGTACCTGTTGATAGCCAACGGTGTTTCCACCTACAGCTATACTTTTGTAAAGTAGACCTGTGCTAGGGTTGAAGTACTCGTCCCCTAACTTAGAGTCAGCTGGGGGAGTCGAGCTTACCGAGTGCTTTATGTAGTTCCGTGAGCTCATGGCTTACTCCTTAAGCCTGAGCTTCCGTCCAACTAATACGTGAGTTAATTGAGTTAGCACCACCACCAATAGCTGTGGCACAAACTGTTAATACGTCTGGACCATCTGGGAACACGTTAAATGCACTAGCACTAACTGTACTAGTAGTACCACCACCTAGAATACTATTTCCAATGTCTCGAACTACGAACAAGTCCTGTGAAGTTGCCGCACCAAGGTTGGTAAAGAATCCAAATACTGATTCACCACCTGCAATACGTGTTGATGTATTATGGTACGATACCTGCGCTAGACTTGATCCGCCAACTGATGTCCATGTGTTTACTGTAGTTGTAATCTGACCATTTAAGAATAACTCAACGCGGAAAGATGTACCAGTTGTGTAAGCATCCATGGCATTCAATGTTAACTGCATACGGTTAACAATTTCGCGATAACCTAGTTGTCCTGTTAGACCGTTGTCTACTGATGGAGCAACACGAATACTAATAATAGGTACACGAGTATTCACTGGCAGATTTTGCAACGATGTATTGTAACCTGCTGAAAACACATAAGATTTATCATTATCAAAACGTCCGTCCATGATAACACTTGAACCCCAGTGATTAATTGTTGATGCTACTTGTGGTGAGTATAAAGAGGCCTGAGTTGGAGCTGTAGCCGAATATGTAAATGTTGCCGCTGTACCAGTCCCACCTGCTTGAACTCGATTGGCAATGGTTAATGTTTGACTATTAGGCTTTGCTGAGTAACTAATATATTCAATATTGGTATTTGTGCCTGCTGATGTTAATACTACTGTGCCAGTTGATGGCCATGTACTAGCATCGGCTATTTGAATTGACGCACCTGTAGTTGCACCACTTGCTACTGTGGCTGTTAGGTATGTTGTAGGAGCAATAGTATTAGTTTCATAACGTGCTACCAAGTTACCCGAACGCATGTATGCTTCTGGGTTAACGTTATTGTTAGGAACACGATGACAGTAGATAACCTCACCGCGATTGTTCTTAAATCCAAAGCGGATTGCACCAGCACCATACCATGTGTAGTCGATGTATAGCATCTGCATCTTGGTCAAATCTAAGGTCATTAGGCTTGCACCGGTGCCGTCTAGTTTGTCAATGTTCCAGGCACTTTGTGCATATCTTTGATTGAATGTCTTACTTGGTACTACGTTACTAGTTGTAACACCGCGATATTCTGGGAAGATGTACATCTGTGTATCGCTAGTGATCGATTGAACCATGTAGCTCATACCACGAAGAACAATAAAGTCGCCTGGGGTTAATTGAGTTGAAAATTTAGTATTTGTACCAACAACACTTTGACCGTTTAGGGTCACCGCTGTTGATCCACTTAGCTGACGCACTGAACGACGTGCTACAGTATATAATGTCTGCCCATCAAATTCAAAGTAGAATCCATTTTGATTATCAAACATACCAATACGATTTGAACTACCGTACCATGTAGTCGGGTTAATGTAAATTGGGAATCCAGTTGCTGGTGTTGCTGACGGCGCTGTTAATGCTGTGTAGGTAAATGTTAAACTTGTTGGCACTGTGACAACAAGGAACGTACCATTGTAAGCTGACTGATCACAGTTGGATACTTTAACATAAGCACCTGGTAATAGACCGTGAGCAAATTTACAACTGACTGTAACTGTTGTTCCACTTGCAGTAACGGTGTCAATAGCCAAGGCTGGCTTCATTGTTGTACCAGTAGAGAACTGAATACCTTTACCTGATTGATAACGGAACTGACGACGTGTCTGACGAATAACTTGGTAACCGTGATATGGTTGAACGTTGGTAAACTGAACACCACCGTCAAAGGCGCGGTGAGTTACATAACCCAATGGACGAGCATATAATGTTCCTGTTACGCCACCAGCCAGAGTAATTGTACCAGTAGCCGTACATGCAAACGTAAACACGTTAGCAGTTGGTGTTGACGCTACCACCCAACTTGAATTTAATGTACCTGTTGCACCTGTAGTACCAACAATGTAAATACCGTTGCCTGGTTGTAGACCGTGTGCTACGTTACAGAATACTGTGGCAACAGATCCTGATAATGTAATAGTAGCAGCGTTGATCGCTGAGCCAGTGTAGAAACTACCACTAAACACATATGTTTTTGTTGAGTCAAATAATGAGGCCGCAGGAGTGTTGGTAACTGTAAATGTAAAGTTTACGTTGGCTGATACAGTTTCAACAATCCACCAGCCATCAACGTTGGCAGTGTCTAAACTACCTACGATAAAGACTGGAGTTCCAACTGTAATACCTGTGGTGCTAGGAAGAAGCACTGTGACTACTTTAGCAGAGGCAGTGATGTTGGTGATACCTTGAATAGGCAATGTTGGATCATAAAACGCCGTAGGACGATTGTTAACTAGATTAACGCTTTCCCACTTGGTTGGCTGTACACCATATTCAAAGTCTGTGTCGATAAGTGCTTGCGGGGTTGACACACGCAGTTTATCAACTGGATCACGCAGGACTTCACTAGGAGTCATTTCTTGATATATTTCTTCTGTAAGTATGGCTAACTTATCAGAGGAACTCATTGCAGTAGTACCGTAGGCTAGAACGATGGTAGTGGTTTCTTGCCCTGTAGTTGTGTCAACAGCATTGGTATAGCTGGTGATTCCCAGACTTGGATCACTGAAGTTATAGATGACTGTACCCGCTGTGACGTTGGTAATCAGTAAGAGTTGTTCTCTACGAATATTTTTTCCCGTAACGACAATAGTGCCGGTACTTGGGGTGAATGTGTATGCTTCTAAAATTACATGCTTTGCCATTTTTGTTAATCTCCTAGTGCGATCGTTGCCGCTGAATATGGGTATTTTCTTACCTGCTTGCTCGCTGATATATTTAGCTGGGTTATAATGACCTCGCTGGTTGTTTCTGGAGCATTGTAAATTACTACGGATTGTGCTGTAGATCCTGTTGAAACTACTCTAAAACCCTTATAACTATCATATGGGGTTATCCAAGGATAACGTTGTTCTTTAACATAGGCTGCTAGTCTACGTCCGTTTACTATGACTTCTAAATTCTTACTGTCAGTTAAGTTGGTTACTGCCGTTTGATCTACTTTTAGGGCAAATACTGCTGTTTTACCGTTGGTTTGATTTGACACATCATTTAACTGTAGGGGTAATGTAGTTACAGGAGCAGCCGGTGTTGATGTAGTTACTTCTTTAGTAACTGGATTATAATACATCCCGTAGGTTGTTGCTGATGTTGTGGCATCTGGGCGTATTGGAGTAATGTATAAGCCTTGATTAGTTGCTGTACCTATATAGTTTGTTGAGTCAGCTGAAATAACAATACTACCAGCAGCTTGAGAATAATATCCAGCATTATATCCTACAGCTACAGAGTATGCACCTTGTCCGCTTGTTGTTCCTGCCCCCGATCCTTGACCAAGTGCTACTGAATAATTTCCTTGACTAACTCGGCCAGCATATTGACCGATAGCCACAGCATTAGTACCTTGGCTGGTTTGCGCGGCATTGAGACCGATTGCTACGGATATAGTGCCTTGGTTATTTTGTCCAGCGTTAGGCCCAATTCCAATACTGTAGGCACCTTGACTGTTATTTCCGGCATATCCGCCAACTGCTACTGAATAAGTACCTACTGGGCTTAAACCAGCGTTAAGACCTAATGCAACAATATTGCTTGTAATATTAACCTGTGTAGCAGTAACCGTACCGCCAACATACATGCTACCACCTATGCCAACTCCGCCGACTACCTGTAGAGCGCCTGTTGTGGTTGAACTTGCCGCTGTGGCATTATTAACTATTAACGGATTGGTAATTGTACCGCCGTTGAAACCTGCACCCCCTGCACTTGCATCAACCCACTGACTGCTAGTTCCGTCGTTATAATACACACGTAAGGTAGCATAATTACTATCCCACCATAGACCACCGTTAACTGGAGATATAGGAGGAGTGTCACTAACTGTTGCACCACCTGCTCCACCACCACCACCTGCTGTTAATAATGTTCCGTTTGAGTATATATTACCAGCATACAAACTACCACCAATACCAGCACCGCCTGCTACTTGTAAGGCACCGGTAATAGTCGATGATGCCGCAGTGGTATTATTAACTGTTAACGGATTGGTAATTGAACCGCCGTTGAAACCTGCGCCGCCTGTACTTGTGCTAACGGCCCAAGGACCGATGAACATGTTTGTGGCTGTTAATACTCCACCAACAAATATGTTGCCACCAATACCAGCACCGCCTGCAACAATCAACGCACCTGAGGTAGTTCCAGTTGAGGCAGTGGTATTCAGTGTCTGAATGACATCATCGGTCTGTACCAGCGTTGTGGTAATTGTGGTCAGTTGAATTGTCAATTTGTTGGCAGTGATATCTCCATTGACAGTCAGTCCACTAAATGTTGGTGAATTTGCGGTGCCTAGGTTTTGATTGATGGTATATGCTGTAATGTTTGTAGCTGATACAGCATTGGCCATCAATGTAGCTGTGTTTAGACTGATAGTTACTGGAGCACTTCCGTTATAACTTGTTCCATTTAATCCAGTACCAATAGTCAAGACATTGGTCAATGATGCCGAGATAGAACCAGTTGTTACAAAACCATCTGCACCATTGCTGTATACCAGTCCAGTTAATGATCTTACTGTTAGGTTGGTAGCAGTGACTGTGCCACCTACATATACACTTCCACCAATACCAGCACCTCCAGCTACAATCAACGCACCTGAGGTAGTTCCAGTTGAGGCAGTGGCATTATTAACTGTTAACGGATTGGTAATTGTACCGCCGTTGAAACTTGCACCGCCTGTACCTGTGGTATATGTCAATTCTTTCGTGCTGGCATTATAATATACCACATTGGTGATATTGCCGGTATCGAGACGTACAGGATCAATGTAAAGGCCTGCGATGCCGCCGCTAGCGTTAAAGCTATTACCTGATGCATTAATTATAATTGAGTTAGCTGGTTGACTTGATTGTCCTGCGTTGTAGCCAATGGCAACTGCATTGGCTCCCTGACCATTATTTCCTGCGTTAGCTCCAATGGCAACTGCATTATTTCCTTGGCCGGTCCGAGCTGTGTTGAGACCAATTGCCACTGTACTTATACCACCACCACCACCAGCACCAGCTTCTCTACCAATAACCACAGCGTCTTGACCGCCTTGAGCTTGATTTCCAATGATCACCTTAGTAGGACCGGCAGTATTGGTGATATCGGCGATGTTGGCCCAGGTAGTGGTGCCACCTGTACTTGTACTGACTTGATAGCCGTTTAGAATAAAGTTAGTAGCAGTGACAGTGCCACCAACAAATATGTTGCCACCTACGCCAACCCCACCAGCTACTTGTAGTGCACCAGTTGTGGTTGAGGTACTTGCTGTTGTATTGGCTAATACAATACTGCCAGTCTTGAATGTTCCGTATGTGCCACCAACAAATGTACTAGTGCCATCTTCGGTACCACTTGCATACCATTCTAAATATTTGCTGTCGTTGGCTAATACAAGACCAGCATTTTGATCGCCGCCGTTGTAATAATGGAAACGGAATCCAATATCTTTTCCATCATTAACAGTCCATGTAGTACCAGTACTTGGATAATGTAGCTCAATAATATTATCAGTGTAGATAGTATTTGTGCTGTTGACATATGTTGCTGAACCACTGAACACTACACTATTGCTGAATACTGCTGGACCAGTCACGTATAAACTCGATCCAATGCCAACTCCGCCTGCAACATATAACGCATTATTTTGCACTGAACTTGTGCTGGCCAGTGTGCTTAATACTGTAGCACTATTACCAACGTTTAAATTGCCGCGAACGCCAACACCACCAGATACTGTTAAAGCACCTGTTGTGGTTGAGGTTGATGCTGTAAAGTTTGAAACAGTAAGTTTAAAACCGTGAAATGCCTCACTGCCGGCATACGTTACTGCTTGTGTACCTTGGCTCCAGAGTGAAAGACCACCTCCACCGCTTCGTAGGGATGCGTAGCCGCTAGCATTATCAATAGTTAACTGTGAGTTTCCTGATGAGAATGTAGAAGTAGTTCCGCCTACATATAGATCGCCACCTACACCAACACCCCCAGCTACTTGTAGAGCACCTGTAGTAGTTGAGGTTGATGCGGCAGTACTTGTGATAACAATTGCGTTATTAGTTGAGTTACCTCTAGCAGTAACTAGTTGTAGAGTATCAGTTGAAGTAAATGATAATGTATTAGACCCAGTGGTAATTGCGATACCTGAACCAGACCCAGTGCTAATGGCAATCGTACCAGTTAACCCACCTAATGACGCAACACCAAAATTACCAAAGTTGGCTGTGGTCAGTACTGGACTAGTTCCAACAAAAATATTAGTGGCAGTTAGTCCGCCGCCGATGTTTACATCACCACCAACGCCTACACCACCAGCGACTTGAAGTGCACCACTTGTAGTCGATGTCGAATTTGTTGATGTAGTAATTGATATTCCGCCAGTAGCATAGATACTCAACAGATTAGTAATAGTTAAGTTTGTAGTTGTTGTGACTAATGGAGGATCGACTCTTAGTGTAGAGAAATTAGTATAGCTAACCGGCTGTTGGGGAGCACGGGCAATCCAGGGTGCTGTAATTAAATTAAAGGAAGCAGTTGTGTAAGAGCCGGCAGCATCTCCGCCACTCCAATTGTAATTAGATCCGTCAACATTCAACCCCCAACTAGTATAACCAGTACGCATAGAAGCGCCAGTTGATGCAGAACCGCTGGAAATACTTAATTTAAGTTGAGTTGAGCTAAGTGTTAACGGAGAGATTGCTGGTCCAAGATTAATTCCGTTGCTATTCCAATTTCCGTAGGCACTGCTACCTGAGTAAACACTAAATTGAGAAGCAGTAGTATTCCCGCCCACATATAGGCTGCCACCAATGCCAACACCCCCTGCTACTTGTAAAGCACCTGTTGTAGTTGAAGTTGAACTGGCTGTAGTGTTAATTACTACATTGCCACCGCCCATATTAATGCCAGTGATGCCGCCGTACAAACCTAATGCCCCGGAATTAGTTAATAATACGCTTGGATTATTTGATGAGGTTTGGTTTGAGTAGGCTCCGCCACCAGTCAGCGTTAATACCCCCCCGGTTACTCCGATATTGCCATTACCACCGGCGCTGGAAATTACTAACGGATTAGCATTAGCTGGTTGATTTTGGACACTTATTGTGCCACCAAAGAACGAATTACCACCCACACCAACACCGCCAACTACTTGTAATGCACCTGTTGTGGTTGAGTTTGAAGCCGCAGTGCTTGTGATAGTAACTGTTGAGGCAAATGTTGTAGTATTAGCTACTGACCCACCTGCAAATGATGAAGTACTAACAGCGTAAGAACCAACATATAAATTAGTAGCAGTAATAACCCCACCAACAAATACGCCACCGCCTATACCAACTCCGCCAGCTACTTGTAATGCACCGGTGGTGGTTGATGTTGAGGTTGCTGTACCTGCAATGTAAATGTATTGGGCACCGGTGATTCCGCCTACAGTACCAGTTGTGGTAATAGTACCACCGACGTTTAAATTGCCGCCGATACCTACGCCACCTGCTACTTGTAGTGCGCCTGTATTAGTTGAATTTGAAGAAGTTGTGGACGTGGTTACAAGATTGCCTGTATAGGCATCGATTGTTAAACCGCCGACCGTAAGGCCGTTGTGAACGAAAAAATACTTATTTGCCACAGATCCATATCTCCCAAATAGCAAACCCTAGGCGCTTCGCAACGCCTAGAATCAAATTGTCTACTACGCTACGATTAAACTGTAGTGTAGATCTTTTGTACCTTAACTGTATTACCAGTTACAGTACCTGTTCCTTGTAATACTATATTACCAGAATTAACTATTACTGTAAATGTCATAATAGGTGAAGCAGTTGTAAACACCGAGACATCTTGTAGATACGGTGTTGTACCATCATGAATTACTAATACCTCTGTACTTTGATAAGTCGTATTACCTGAATTACTTACGGTCAATACATACTTAGCTGAGCGATAAGTTGCTAGAGCAAATGTGTCAATACTTGTTGCTACGGTATCAACTGAAATACCAGTTTGGTTATATACAATCGCTGAACTAGAAACTACAACGTTATTAGTAAATGTTGAGATACCACCAACATACAATCCACCACCTATACCAGCGCCACCACCAACTTGTAACGCACCAGTAAGAGTTGAACTTACACCAACAGTGTTTGTAACAGTAGTAACGCCACTGAAAACAGCAGTTGTAGCAGTTACATATCCACCTGATACGTTAGTAGCTGTTCCAACTGTTACAGTATTTGCTGTTACCCAGGTGGCTGTGTTAGTACCTTGAACTAATAATTGATTAACTGTACCGCTTGAAATAAATGTTGTTGATCCAGCGGCATTTTGAATTGGAATTGATCCAGCTACTCCGTTAGCAATATTAGTAGCAGTAGTTGAACTACCGGCTGTTAGGCCGCCAAGTGCGGACCACGTAGCTGTAGTTGCGCCAGCAGTAAGAACATATCCACTTGTACCCAAAGGAATAAATTGTGTAGCACCCGAGCCTGATTGGATTGGAATACCACCTTGAGAGCCGCCTAATAAGTTTGTAGCATTAGTGGCATTGGTAGATGTATCTGCAAAACCAACTCGTATTGTTGCTGTGTTTGTAAATGCTGGAGCATTGGTACCAGCACTAACTAATAGCTGACCTGCTGTACCGGCTGTGTTGAATGCCATTGCAGTGGCTGTACCGTAAACAACGGATCCAGCACTGGCAACTAATGTAGCACTAGTACCACCACTGGCTAATGATAATACACCAGCAAGTGTTACTGAACCAGTTGTAGCGGAGTTTGGAGTTAGTCCAGTTGTACCACCACTGAATGATGTAACACCGTTGTTGCCTAGTGTTACTGTACTACCTAAAGCAACTGTTCCACCACCGTTTAATCCAGTACCAGCAGTAACAGTAATTGAACTGTTGACCAATGCTGAGTTAGGAACTGACGTTGCTGAAAGTCCTGCACCTGATCCAACAAATCGTGTTGCTGTTAAGTAACCAGTACTTGGATCAACATAAACAGTTGAGGTAGTTCCCGGAGTTTGATATGAAGCAGTATTTGCACCAACAAAATGTAGATAATAGTTGGCCGCTGTAGTTGTTGGAGCATTGAGAACTGCATTGGCATTGCCAACTATGTAACTCGATGTTGTTACCCAGGTTGCAGTATTAGTACCAGCTAATAAAATTTGACCGCTAGTACCTGTTGGAACAAACGTTGTCGAACCTGTACCATCTTGAATTACTAATTGCCCGGCAGCGCCGCCGCTTAAATCATTGGCTGTTGTTGCAGTACCAGAGAATGAACCAACAAATGTTGTGGCAGTGATTACGTTAGCAACATATAATCCACCGCCAACATAAACACCGCCAGCAACTTGTAATGCACCAGTACCTACACCGGTAGTTCCAGTAGTATTTGTTAGGGTAATGCCGCCAGTTTTAAATATACCGTATGTGGCACTAGTGAATACGCTTGTTGTTGACTCAGCGCCCGAGCTGTACCATTCTAGTGAACCTGCAGTTTGATCTAGAATAAGTGCGGCATTTGTGTCTGTTGAGTTTGTATAATAGTGGAAACGTAAACCAATGTCTTTACTGTCGCTTGATTGCCACTGTGCGCCAACGCCGCCTGGAGGTACGTGTAATTCTAATAAGTTATCTGTATAAGCAGTTTGAGTACTGTAAACATATGTAGCTGAGCCGTTAAATGTTACATTACCGCCAAATGTTACAGGACCAGCAAATGTGCTAGCAGTAACAGGATCTAGAGTTTTAACAGTGCCAAATACACCAATGTTAGCACCAATACCACCAGTTACTAATAATGCTTGGCCTGAGTTTGTGTTTGCTGATTGTGCTGTGCTTGTAATACTGATAGCGTTAGGTGTTACACCAGCGGCGTATCCAGGACCTGCACGTCCAGTTACAGTAGCTAATGTTGCTGTACTATAAACAGTAACGTTGCCTGTGGTGCTTGATACCGCAGTATCTGTACCAGCTGTAATAGATCCAACACCAGCACCGCCAACACTTGATGCAGTTAGTACACGATTACCGTTATCGTAAATATTGCCAGCATATAACGCACCTTGAATACTTGCGCCGCCTGCTACTTGTAATGCTCCTGATCCTGCTAAATTGATAGTTGCTGTAGTAGCCGCAGTATTACTAGTTGAAGTAAAAACTCCGCTAGTTAAAATACTGCCATTAGAAGCATCAACGGATAATGGACCAACTGTAAGTCCATTATGGACGTAAAAATACTTGTTTGACATCGTTAAAATCCTCTAAAATAGTGTTATCTGTTATTTACCAATTATACTGTAATATACGTTGCTTGCACCTTAACTGTGTTATTTGCGCTTGTACCAATGCCACGTAGGTACACAATGCTACCAATAATTATAGATGTAAAGGTTATAATGTTATCTGTAGTGGCAAAGACACTGGTCTGCTCAATAGATGAGTTAGTGCCGTCTTGAACCAGCAGTATTTCAGTGGCTTGATATTGTAGTGTTGAGGTGTTATTGACGCTAATAAAATACTTGGCAGCACGATATTTTGTTATAGCAAACGAATCTAAAACCACAATATTCGTACCAACCGCTGTGGCCGCCGCATCAGAAATAATAGGTTGTGCTACAGTTACCGTTCCGCCTACGTTTAAGTTACCACTTATGCCAACTCCACCAGCCACTGTTAATGCACCTGTAGTAGTTGATGTTGAATTTGTAACATTAGTAACTGTAGTAACACCGCTAATTGTAGCCGAGCCGCTAATTAGAGTATTATTATTAAGTGTAGTTGCTCCGCCACCAGCATTGATTGTTAGGTTTCCGCCTTGGCTAGCAATAGTGTCACCTGAAAATACTAAATCGCCAACCGAAATATAAGTTGGATAAATGTTAGTGTTATTAACCCCATCAGTTATAATTAATTGATTAAGACTTGATAAATTAACCTGTGCGTTACCAAAATTTACATTACCTGTGCGCTGATTAACTATAAAACTCGAACCTACACGGAAGTCTCCGCTTTGGTCAATAGTTTGATAATAAATCTTACCGTTGTTTAATTGTATAACTTCGTTGGCCTGAACTGTTAAACTGGCATCATCAGTTATGTCTTTGCCTGCTCCAATATAACTCATATTATAAGAGATCAGTTTAATGTCAGTACCGGTGCCGTTGGCTGTTACCGCAGTATTTCCGTAGTGGGCAGCCGATGCAATAAAACGCAATTCGGCGCCAAACTGATGATAGTCAGCTAATACGATACTAGATGCGGCTGCCGGACTTGCTCCTACTGAACTAATGTTCTGTAACACCAAATAATCATCTGATATTGATGTAGAGCCATTACTTCCATTAAAATGTAACATTAACAATGTTGACACATCGTTAGTTAATTCGCTAGTAGGTGCGGTAAATGTAGTTGTATACCTAGCAACATTACTAACTCTTAAATCATCAATATATCCGTTAAACCAAGAAGCTTGGGCATAATTAGCTCCGATGCTTAATGGTCCTTGGATGTAACTGTTGTTATCTGTGTAAGTGCTTCCACTTTGCGTTCCGTTGACAAACAATTTAGTACTTGTTCCTGATTTAGAAACAGCAATGTGTGTCCATGTGTTTAACGAAACTGCCGCCCCACCTACAATAACAGCAGAACCATTAACCTGCAATGTTGGCACATAAGTAGTACTCAAATATAGTGCAAGAGCAACTTGAGTGCTTGCTGTTCGGAAATCTAACAATACTTGGTTAACACCGGTGCCGCCTGCTCTGTAAACCCATAACTCAATAGTAAGGTTGCTATTGGCAAACAAGAAATCGGTAGTTGTAGGAACTAAGGCAAAATCAGTAGTTCCGTTTAATAATAAACTAGATGTCCCAAATTTCTTTTGTGCTGTG
>SESG01006946.1_pt1 | contig 38036 bp, 41 predicted proteins | sample 3171421 | NCBI WGS metagenome assembly SESG01 (sample SAMN10866946, study PRJNA518727) | freshwater metagenome | biome: subpolar coniferous forest; feature: holomictic lake; material: water; isolation source: holomictic Lake 227, 6 m and 8 m depth | place: Canada: near Kenora, Ontario | collected...
CGCTTGCACCTAGTGTGGCAGCAATAGCCAAAGTCAATTTAGAGAATTTCATTATTTGCTCTCGGTAGTTATCAAAAAAACTGAGGCAAGAATAACCAAGCACTATTACAGCATTATTACAAAACAACAAAACAAGCAAAAAAGTTGCTCATTTACAAATAATAAGAAAACCACACCGCTTTCACGTTGATTTTTAATGAAATAGCCTCATAACAATTTCGCATTTAAACAACAGTTAGACTAAATGCGAGTGTCCTTCTGAAATATGATTTATAAATATTAATGTGCGCACTAAAATATTATGGCGATATAAATGACTTAGTCTTGACGACTATAACGCCCAATCAAGGGATTGGGCGCTGGCAAATCCTTTCTTAATTAGTTGCTGGAGCTGCTGGTGCGGGTGCTGCGGGTGCCGCAGCAGGTGCTGCTTCAGGCGCTGCTGTAGCGGCTGGCGCCGCTTCTGGGGCTTTAGCTTCTTCACTGGCTTTTTCACAACCTGCCAATAAGGTCAAAGCAAACAAACCAGTCGCTATTATTATTTTAGTTTTCATAGTCGTGTCCTCTTCTGTTATATTTTAATTAGTCTCAATGTACCCGAAGAAAAACTTGGGTAATTGCAATGCTACCACAGATACCATCAATTTCTGTAATAAAACAAGTGCTTTTCAGCCCTATCAATTCGTTCTACCCTCTAATTAAAGGCTCTAATACGGCAATGCTATTTTCACTTGAGGAGGATTGACTAAAATAATTAACCAATCCTTTAAAAATTGCTTTAGCTATTTTTGTTTGAAATTGCTCACTTAATAAGTTTTGCTCTTCTGAGGGATTAGAAATAAAAGCTGTTTCGACTAATATAGAAGGAATGTCCGGTGATTTTAACACCATAAAACCGGCCTTTTGCACAGTATCTTTATGCAAGGGTGAAACATTCATAAAACTTTTTAATACATGATTGGCCACATTAACACTCGCTTCACGGGTATCTTTTTGAGTTAAATCAAACAAGGTTGATGCCAAATCATCCTCTTTATCATGAAGACTGACCCCGACCATGTCAGACGCATTTTCGCTATCAGCCAACCAGCGTGCTGCTTCACTTGAAGCTCCAGTCGTCGATAGCGTGTAGACAGAAGCGCCTTTAATCAACGTATCCTGAAAAGCATCCGCATGAATTGAGACAAATAACGCGGCATTCGCTGCGCGAGCAATTTTCATTCGCTCTCTAAGACCCACATAATAATCGTCAGTACGCACCATGACCGCTTTCATACCCGCATGAGCATTAATAAATGCCTCAAGCTTTTTTGCGATTTGAAAAGTAATAACCTTCTCTTCAGTGCCGCGAATACCTTTAGCACCTGAATCATTACCACCATGCCCAGGATCAATAGCAATAATAACAGGCTCATTATGACCCTTGCCATTATCTTTGTTAACAGCGACTTTAGTTTCAGTTGGGCTCGGTTTAATGACCGGAGCAATCACAACGCTAGGAGCAGGCTTGGATTGCACACTGTCGCGTAAATCAAGATCCACTACCAATCGATGCTCGTTGCTATTATCAGACTTTAAAGAAAACTCTTTGGCAGTCACAGGCACTTTTAAATCAACAACAACTCTTAGATCCGTTTTATCTTTTATTCCGGTGCGAATACCGGCAAATAAAGGATGCTCTCTGGGTGGTGGATTCAATGTCCCCTTTAACTGGGCATTTTCAATATCAATAACCAAACGCGAAGGATCATTCATTACAAAAACACGGTGCTTAGGCGATGCTGACACATCAAAAACCATCCGGCTTTGTTTTTCGGTCGTAATTAATTCTAACGATTTTACGCTTATTTGTTGCGCCACACACAGGGTAGACACTAACTGCAATCCCAAGAAAAACAAAATTTTCCCGTATCTTCCCATAACAATACCTTAACACGACTATTTGACTTAAATTATAACAAACTGTTTTTGATTTTATAAAAAGGTGACTAAGCGACCATCCCCTCTTACTTCCAAGGAAATCACCTTATCAGGCTCAGGCAAAAAACCTTGACCTTTATCAGGCCACTCAATGAAGCAGATAGCCTCTTGATCAAAATAATCTCTAATACCGACCCATTCTAATTCCTCTGGATCGACTAATCTATATAAGTCAAAATGAAAAATTTTCCGTTCACCAATATCATACTCTTCAACTAACGTATAAGTTGGGCTTTTTACCACGCCACTATAACCTGCCGCACGAAGAAAACCTCTAACCAAGGTGGTTTTGCCGACACCTAAGTCACCCTGTAAAAAAATCACACCCTTGGACATCTGCGAATTAAATAATTGTGCTCCAAACTGTTCAGTCGCATCTGTGCTTTGCAAGTACATCTGCATTAATTTACCCATTGCCGAAGATATGGCATTAAATCACTGGCTAACAAACCTCTTTCTCCCTGTTGCTCTGCCGCTAAATCTGCGGCTCGACCATGACCATAAGCACCTTGTTTAGCTGCCTCCTTTAAAGATAAGCCTTGCGCCACTAAACCACCGATAACACCTGACAACACATCCCCCATTCCTCCAGACGCCATGCCGGGATTGCCTGATACTGAAACTGCGCATTCTTCTTCTGAACAAATCAAGGTTCCGGCTCCTTTAAGAACAACAACGCCTTGATATTTCGCTTGAAGCTCTAACGCAGCGGCAAATCTATCGTCTTGAAGAGTTGCGGTAGACATTTTTAGTAAGCGAGCCGCCTCACCGGGATGAGGCGTTAAAATCCAATCAGGGTTAGTTCTCGGAAATTGAGCTAACAGATTTAAACCATCGGCATCAACAACCAACGGTTTTCTGGCTACTAAGGTTTGTGAAAATAAGTCCTTTGCCCAAGAGCTTTGCCCTAAACCAGGCCCAATAACAACGACACTTGCTTTATCTAGCAACTCGGCCAATTGTTCAGCACGAGTAACGCCATGACACATTAATTCTGGCCTATTGATATTCATTAAACCAGCATGCTCTAAGCGAGTTGCTATACTCACTAAACCAGCACCTACTCGCAAAGCCGCTTCACCCGCTAATCTCGCTGCTCCCGAATAACCCAGATCCCCACCAATAATCAACACATGTCCAAAATGTCCTTTATGACTACAACGCTCTCGACGTAAAAAAGACGATTTAATCACACGTACTGCTGTCGGCAACACACCCTGAAAAATAACTTCTGGCACACCCAGTGAGTCGTAAACAATCTCACCACAATAATCTGCTGCTTGCCCTGTAAACAAACCCTGTTTCAAAGCAATAAAAGTAACTGTTGTATCCGCTTTAACGGCACAGCCCATAACCGATCCAGTGTTTGTATTCAATCCTGAAGGATTATCCACAGCAATCACTCGCGCTGACGATTGATTGATAATAGCTATTGCCTGCTCATAAAGCCCCGTTACAGGACGATCAAGCCCCGAACCAAGCAATGCATCAACAATGACATCAATGTCATTAAGAGGCTCACCCTGAAAAGGGATAACAACACCTTTTGCCCGTCTATAGCGCTGATAAGCAATCAACGCATCCCCTGTTATTCTTTCAAGATTTGCCAAACTATAAACAATGACACTCAATCCTGCTTCAAGGGCTAATTGAGCAATAATATAACCATCGCCCGCATTATTTCCTGATCCACAAAAAACAACGATCGACTGCGTCTGTGGCCATTGCATTCTTATACATTGAAATACCGCTTGGCCAGCACGGCTCATTAAATCAATGCCTGGGATACTTAAGTCGTGTATCGCACATCGATCAAACTCTCTAACTTGTTCCGTCCGATACAGCGTAGTCGGTAATTTTTCCATTGCAATGGGAGGATTGATAAACTTAAAAAACGTAAAAGAACCTTGAGCCAAAGAATTCACGGCGCTAGGCTATCCTTGCTTTGGCCTAGTATTCAATCAAATATAGTGAACTTCAGGCTTTCCTGTTGACTCAACTAATTCGCCAATCACAAAAGCTGTTTCACCGGATGCCAGCAACGCGTCAAGAGTTGCTTTCTCATCTTCTGGCGCCACACAAACGATCATACCTATACCACAATTAAAGGTAGTCAACATGTCTGCTAACGCAACATTACCCTGTTCTTGTAACCATAAGAAAATCTCTGGAAACGTCCATGATGAGAGATCAATATTCGCCTGTGTGTCATTAGGCAACACACGGGGTAGATTTTCAGTTAATCCACCACCGGTTATATGAGCCAAGGCGTGTACAGGCACTTTAGCTAATAGGCTTAATAAGGATTTAACATAAATTCGAGTCGGCTCCAACAATGCAGTACCCAAGGTTTTATCGCCAAACGCATCACTGAGTGATGAGCCGCTATGGGCAATCACCTTTCTAATTAATGAATAACCATTTGAATGAGGGCCTGAGGAAGCGATACCAATCAGCTTATCACCGACTTTGACTTGAGAACCATCCAATACTTTGCTTTTTTCTACGATACCGACACAAAAGCCTGCCAGATCATATTCCCCATCGGCATACATCCCAGGCATCTCGGCTGTTTCACCACCGACCAATGCTGCACCCGCCAACTCACAACCTTGCCCAATGCCTTTAATGACCGAAGCCGCCGTATCGACATCCAGTTTACCGGTGGCAAAATAATCCAGAAAGAATAAGGGTTCTGCACCCTGTACGATAATATCATTGACACACATGGCGACTAAATCAATCCCCACGGTATCATGAATACCTAAATCAATAGCCAACTTGAGCTTTGTACCAACTCCATCAGTTCCAGATACCAAAATCGGATTCTGATAACGATCCAACGGCAATTCAAACATTGAACCGAAACCGCCTAGCCCTGCCATAACGCCAGCAGTACGCGTTCTGGCCGCAATGGGTTTAATACGCTCAACTAATTCATTGCCTGCCGCAATATCAACGCCAGCACTTTTATAATTTAAGCTTTCTTGGTTTTCTGCGCTCAATGTTATGGTCTCTTCTAAATTTAAACATTAGATATTGTACTAGACATCACCGATTTTTGTGAAGGATATGAAAAAGCTGATAGGTCAATCCACGTTAATTTCCATCTATAACCAAAATAGTTGAATTTTATTACAAAAAAAACTAAAGTGACCGAGTATGCCGGTTGGTTAATCTAGAAAGATGCAACCACTTATTAACTGAGGAATTAATATGAAAACAATAAAAATGTTCAAAACTGCTCTGTTGCTAGCAATTATTTTGTACCAAGGAACAGCAGCCGCTTACAGCCCAGAAGAACTAGAAAAAAACTGTAAAAAGCCCCGCTTCACCGATTTTAATTTAAGTGAATACATTGCCCCAAGCAATATTGAAACGCCTCCTGAATCCGAATTTATTATAAAAGTTTCTGCTTGGGCTGATCCAACCACAATCCAACTGACCGTAAAAAAACAACCACTGGAATTTAAAGTGCAAAGCACAAGTACCTTTCACAAAATAACAGCTAAGCTACCGGCATCCTTAAATGGAAACTTTGCTCGAATAGACGTGAGCGCTAAAGCGGTATTAGGCTGTAGTGACAAAACAGGATGGCTAATTAAAGTCGCTAATCCTTAAACCATTTAAGATTACCATGAATCTAGTGTTTACTTAAGCGCTAGGTTCATCTGGTTTAAGATTTGGACAATATACTTAAAAGCTACTAGCTAGAAAATAATAAATATATTATTAATCTCTAAAATATCGATTGAAAAACTTAGAAGGGTAAGAAATCCTCCCCCGAGGATAAAACCGAGGGAGGTTAATAACTTATTTGCCAGCGATTTGAGACGCAGTGCTGTTATTAGATGTGTGTCTTTTCTCTATTTTAGAGAATGTTTCTGTTTGAAGTTGAGCAACTGCACCACTTTCAAGATGTTTAGTTTCATCTTTCTTCAACAAGACAACCAAAAGAACGATTGCAGCGATAGAAACGCCAACGATTACCCATGTATTGTCTTTTTCTTGTTCTTCAGCCATTTTAAAATCCTCTATAGTTATTAATATTTATTATTCTCTCTCCTCAAGAGAGCAATCCAAAAATAATATTTTATGAATTGATTGTCGAATTAACTTTCAACAATGGTGTAATTTTTATCACGAGATAGTGTCTCGTGTCAAAACTATAAATAAAAAAAACATTAGCCCGCCAATAAAACTATATAAAAAAACACCAAATATTTATATTATATTATTGATTGTAAAGAACATTTCATTTAAAACTTTTTTCGAAAAAAATATCACATTCACCCCGAATATTTTCCTCGGCTTGAGCTCTCTTAAGCACTGTTATTTAGCACCATTTTGCAGGTTATAGCTGCTCATAGAGAGCCTGATATTCTTTAGCGCTTCTAAGCCAGGAATAATCCTTCTGCATCCCGTTAAGCTGTAATTGAGACCATAACTCAGAAAAACCATAAACAAGCACTGATCGCTTAATAGCTTCCATTAAAGCACCTGCTGTTGCGTCATCAAAAACAAATCCTGTCGCTGTCTTATTGGTGAATGTTTCTGGTAACGCATCACATACAGTATCCGCTAAACCGCCGGTTTTTCTAACGATGGGAACAGTGCCATAGCGTTGACTGTATAACTGGTTTAAACCGCAAGGCTCGAACCGTGAGGGCATTAAAAATACATCAGCCCCCGCTTCCATTTGATGAGCCATTACTTCATCATACCCCAAAGTAACCGCCATTTTTTCTGGGTTTTGTTTTGCAAAATCATTCAACTTTTGCTCAAATACTTTGTCGCCACTACCCAATAATATAAATTGCAACGGCAATGTTAGCATCTCAGGCAAACAGTCTAGAATCAAGTCTATCCCTTTCTGTTCGACTAAACGACTAATCAATGTAAAAACAGGCACCTTATTATCAACCGGCAAAGCCACCTTCGCTTGTAAAGCAGACTTGCTTAACTGCTTTTTTGCCAACGATAAGGCATCATAAGGCGCAGCGATATGAATATCGGCTTTAGGATTCCAATGCTCTACATCTATCCCATTGATAATACCTATCAAATCTTCTTTGCGATGACTTAGCAAACCTTCAAAGCCATAGCCAAATTCAGCAGTTTGAATTTCTTCGGCATAAGTGGGGCTTACCGTAGTGATACGGTCTGCATAAGCTAACCCGCCTTTAATGAATGAAAAAAAGCCATTAAACTCAAGACCATCTAAATGCCAAAGCTCTCTCGGTATATTCAGCAGACCACAAGTTTCTTTAGGAAATAAGCCTTGATAAGCCATATTATGAATGGTAAATACGGTAGCAGGGCGATGAGTTTCTAATGATAACAAAGCAGGAACTAACCCTGTTTGCCAATCGTTGCAATGCACAATATCAGGCTCCCAATCCAAATATCCCCGATTCATAGACACTTCAACAGCGACCCGACACAACAGCGCAAAACGCTCTGCACTATTAAGCCATGGATCACCCTTTTCATCGACATATGGATTACCCGGAAAATCAAAAAACATCGGATAATCTACCAACCAAACTACAATTTGAGTGCCCGGCAGCCGTGTCTCCAAGATATTGACATCCATTCTATTCACTTGAACAGTGCTTTTAAAATAAATCTCCTCCGTTGTTTTTATCGCTTGATAGTTAGGCATAATCAGGCGCACATCAGTACCCAATTCCAGTAAGGCGGGAGGCAAACTGCCACACACATCGGCAAGCCCTCCGGTTTTAATCAGGGGATAGACTTCACTACTAACAAACAATACTTTTTTCATCACTCACCTTGGATCGCTATAATTTTAATTATGAAAGAAAAAACACTCTTGCTATTAATGTAAAACAAATTTAAGTCTAATGAGCAATTAAATTGTTTCCATCACAATACATAAGAATTTTAATGAGATAATAGTTTTCCTTCAAATACCGAAATATATCGAAGAATCTTGGAGCTAAATGCTATCCAATATTCCATAATTCGATAAAATCATCTGATAATGTCATTTTATTTTAATAATTCATAGATCTAAACTGTTTTCCTGTTTAAAGTAAGCTGGAGAAACAAATTGATGCTGTTCCATAAAATCGCCTATTTAGTTAAGCTTTTAATTAACAAACCTCTACCTAATCTAAATTCATCAAGATCAACCTCTAAAAGTTTAAATATATGGCTGTGCGATTTATTTCCCAGTGCTTTAGCAATGATTATCTTGTTGTTCCCAATGGTGTCTGAAGCCACTAACGGTTATTTTGCTCACGGCTATGGCGCTCGAAGCAAGGCCATGGCTGGAGCAACAAGCGCCTTACCTCAAGATGCCATGTCTGCAGCAATCAATCCTGCAGGCATGGCCTTTGTCGGGGATCGCCTCGACCTTGAATTGGAAATATTCAATCCTGTCCGTGAATACTCGGTTCATGGCGCTCCTACACTAGCACCGGGTGCTTTTCCGCTAAATCCTGGAACTGTTAAAAGCGGTAACAGCGTTTTTCCTATTCCTACCTTTGGCTGGAATCATATGATCGATAATAGCCAGTCCATCGGACTTACTGTTTTCGGTAACGGAGGCATGGACACCGATTACCCTGACTTCTCCAGTAATACCTGCCCTCCAGGACGGTCGGGGACTTTTTGTGGGGGCAGTACCGGTATTGATCTAGCGCAAGTTTTTATTAGCCCCAGTTATGCCAAACGGTTTTATAATGATCGTTTTTCCTTAGGTATCGCTCCAATTTTTGCGGTTCAGGCTTTTAAAGGTTATGGGCTAGGTGCTTTCGCACCTTTTTCCAGCGAGCCTCAGAATCTCTCCAATCAAGGTCGTGATTTTTCATACGGTGGGGGCGTCCGTGTTGGAGGCTTAGTGGAATTAATCCCTGGTCTTCATTTGGGTGTGTCTTATAAAAGCCGTGTTTACATGACGCCATTTAGCGATTATTCGGGGCTCTTTGCAGGAAAGGGAGGTTTTGATATCCCGGAAAGTGTTAACGGAGGACTTGCCTGGGACATTAATAAAAGCATTACCACGGCTTTCGATGTTGAATATATCCGTTATAGCAGCGTCAATTCGGTCGGGAACACATTGCTACCCAATTTGCAGATGGCACAACTTGGCAGCAGTAATGGGGCTGGCTTTGGCTGGAAAGACATGACTGTCTTTAAGTTTGGCACCCAATGGAAACAAAACGAAAGGTGGACATGGCGGGGCGGTTTTAGCTATGGTGCGCAACCAATTCCTAGTTCACAAGTACTATTAAATATTTTGGCTCCGGGCGTACAAGAGTGGCATTTGACTACGGGCTTTACTCACTCATTAACTAATAAAGATGATTTGAACTTTGCATTCATGTATTCTCCAAGCAAGACGGTCAATGGACCAAATCCTTTGAGCCCAGGTCAAACTATTGACCTGAATATGTATCAGCTATCTTTTCAGTTGGGCTGGTCACGACGATTTTAAAAGACCGTCTATAAACCCGTCATATACAGTTGAACTTTATGATTGCTAACTTCAAGACTCTATTTTTGTGCTGATGAGTTAGTGATGGTGTTAAACGTAAAATAGGGGGAGGGGTTAATCATGGCTTTAGTTTCATTACGACAACTTTTAGATTATGCAGCGGAACATACCTTTGCTATTCCCGCATTCAATATTAGTAATATGGAGCAAGTACAGGCCATTATGCAGGCAGCTGATGCGTGTGATAGCCCTGTCATTTTGCAAGGCTCCGCTGGCGCGAACAGATATGCTGGCGAAATATTTTTGCGGCATTTGATTCTTGCAGCTGTTGAACAGTATCCTCATATTCCAGTCGTTATGCATCGTGATCATGGATCCTCACCTGATATCTGTGCTCAAGCGATCCAATCCGGCTTCAGCTCGGTAATGATGGACGGATCTTTGCTGGAAGATATGAAAACGCCCGCCTCTTTTGAATATAACGTGGAAGTTACACGCGCAGTAGTCAAGATGGCACATGCTTGCGGTGTATCTGTTGAAGGTGAAATTGGCTGTTTAGGCTCATTAGAAACTTCATCAGAGAACCAAGATCACAGTCGGTTACTAACTGACCCTGATGAAGCTGCTGAATTTGTAAGACAAACCCAAATAGATGCTTTAGCGGTAGCCATAGGGACAAGCCACGGCGCTTATAAATTCAGTAAACCACCCACTGGAGAAGTTTTAGTTATTAGCCGTTTGAAGACCTTACAGCAACGCTTACCTAATACCCATTTTGTCATGCATGGCTCAAGTTCTGTACCGCAAGACTGGCTAAAAACAATTAATAAATATGGGGGAGAGATCCCCCAAACTTATGGCGTTCCGGTTGATGAAATTATTGAGGGAATTAAATACGGTGTCCGTAAAGTCAATATAGATACTGACTTGCGCATGGCTTCTACTGGTGCTATTCGTCGTTTTGTAGCCCAACCAGAAAATACCTCAGAATTAGACGCTCGCAAGATATATAAAGCCGCTAGAGACGCGATGCAAGCGCTTTGTCAGGCACGTTATGAGGCATTTGGTGCGGCTGGACACGCTAGTAAAATTAAAGCAGTTCCATTGAGTGAAATGGTTAGACGCTATAGTATTTAGGACCTGTACCCACTAATCATAACTACATTATGTTTCATGGGATTAATCATTATTTACGATCAGGAGACGCAGAAACAGCATGCGAAGGATCATACGTTTGATATCTTGAAATTGTCTGCGAAAGAGAGTTACCGAAGTTGGTTGTAGCCGCAAGTAAACCTTTTATTGATTCCTCTATTACAACACCGTCTAAACTATAACTCGTAGAGCTTTCGCTACGCCCATCAGCACCGCTAGCCTTGAATATCAATGAATTATCTGCAATATGAATCACTTTTCCATCGATAATTGTCTCTGTCTTAATCTCAACTGCTGGAATTAAGAAGGAACCAAAAACGGTAAGGTCAGCAAGCCGTCCCATTCCAGATTGCAAAGTCCTTTGATCTTGCTGGTAAGAAACTAAAACGATAACCTCAACACCATACAGGGTTTTAATACGATCAAGAAGGGATACCTTAGTTTTTATATCATCATTGGCAACAACAAAAACGGACCTAACAAACTTGGGATTGGCGAGAAGCTGCTCCTTTAGTTTATCTGCAGCCATATGGAGCGCAGTATCAGGGAGATGTTGATATCCTGTGCCATGAACAAAAACGATACCAACTGATGTTGGCAATTTAAGCGGCTTTTTTTCAACTACCTGGCGAGAATCCTTTACCTCGCTAATCACTTCCGCCAAGGGCACAGAAGAAGAGCTTTGAATAAAATTAGTACCTGAACATCCTGACAAACTAACCAAACTAAAGGAAACAAAAAAGGCAAAATTTAGAACAGTTGAAGACATAACTCTGGATTTTAATACACAACTATTGTCATTTCTATCAAACATAAGTCTTTCCATTAGGAACCGATAAAGGTGTGCTAGGGCCAAGCAGTGCTTTAAGAGCCGATGTCGATTCTAAACCGAAGGCCTCAGCTACAGCAGGATAAGTTATCAAGCCCCTATAAGTATTGAGTCCATGTTGCAATGCCTTATTTTTACGCACTGCGTCCAATCCTTCATTGGCTAACTGCAAAGTATAAACAGCCGTTTGATTATTCAATGCAAATGTACTGGTACGTGGCACAGCACCTGGCATATTAGCGACGCAATAATGGACGACGCCATCAATTTCATACGTCGGATGGCTATGTGTCGTTGCTCGGGTCGTCTCTACGCACCCCCCTTGATCAACAGCGACATCCACAATGACTGAGCCATTTCGCATTGTCGGCAACATGCTTCTTGTAACCAGCCAAGGTGCTCGCCCTCCAGGAATTAACACCGCTCCAATCACTAAATCAGCTTCGTAAATGACATCTTCAATATTATATTCATCGCTAATTCGGGTTTGTAATTGTCCACGATAAATATCATCCAGATACTTTAATCGATCATGACTTATATCCAGCACGGTAACTTGTGCACCTAACCCGACAGCCACACGCGCTGCATTTGTACCCACAATGCCGGCGCCTAAAATAACCACATTAGCCGGCGCTACACCGGGGACCCCTCCCATTAACACACCCCGACCACCATGTGATTTCTGTAAATAGGTAGCACCCACCTGGGTTGCCATGCGCCCAGCTACCTCACTCATGGGTGTTAATAAAGGCAACTGCCTTGATTCTGTTTGCACAGTTTCATAAGCAATACCTGTTGCACCACTGGCTAATAAAGCATCTGTCAGGGGTTTATCAGATGCTAAATGTAAATAGGTAAACAATATCAAATCTGAACGTAAATAGTGATACTCTGAAGCAATGGGTTCCTTTACCTTAACCACCATTTGTGCTGCCCACGCTTCTTCTGCGGTAAGGACAATCACGGCTCCTGCAGCAACATATTCATCATCAGACAATGCACTCCCAACGCCTGCCCCAGTTTGAACAAACACCTGGTGCCCGCGCTTGGTTAAGGCTTTAACCGCTCCTGGAGTTAAACCAACACGATTTTCGTTGTCTTTAATTTCTTTAGGTAGCCCGATTCGCATATTAAACTCCTGATTATCATTATCTAAATGTTACGCTCTTAAATCATAAAAAGGGTATTTTTGATATAGTGCCAAGTTTTAACTTATTTTTCGACATTTATTCTGAACAAAGCTTAGCATGGTTAAAGAACACCCTGAGCATTATTATATAAAATAGCAATGTTTTTAAGCCTGGGCATAAAATTATTAAGCCAAAAGTTATAAGAGTCTAGAGTTTTTATCAATACCTCACACTTAAATCAGCGGTGTTAGACTTAGGGTTACTTAAATAATCAAAAACAATCGCCCTGTAATATCCTCCTTCAACGAGATCAAAGCCAGAATTTCGAGCTAATACATCTGATTTCTTCTCGTCAATTTGCTGCAATATACTTGCACTCCCTAAAGATGAGAGCTTTGAAGTTAATTGGATTAATTTTTCGAGCAGACCATCGTCATAGACTTCATCTTCCAGATTTCGAGCAGACAAGCTAACGTAATTAGGTGATATTTTTTCTATTAATTTAAACGCTTCGCTGTCTGACGTAAGATAGTCAAACTTGAGCGCCGTTTGATAGCCTCGGCGGTGATAATTCTCTAATCCATTAATCAATCCTTGATAATAAGGCGCATATTGACTATTGACTGACAAAACGATGACAACGTTTTTTGTTTCTAATCCACACTGGGTAATCACCTCTTCAAAATAAGCCCCATGATCCTGTTTAATACCCAGTATATGCCTAGGATCAACCTCTAAAAAAAGCGATCCTTCCAGGTGTATCAAAGCCAAATAATTAAGCATATGCACGGTACGTGACAAGCGATCAAAATTTATGATCGATTCAAAATCAGCAGTTGGCAAGCTCTTATTTGCTAAGAGCGATTCAATTTCATTTGCATATAAATGCTGAGTTTTGTTATGGGCAACCGTAATCTGTGCCGAATGTCCAGCAATTGTCGTAGGCTTCAGTGTTTGCCTCAAGGGTGTAAGAGAGCTACCTATCCGAATTGGACCAAAAAGTCCACTGACGGCCCCTTCTTCAAGTATAAAAGGACGAAAACTTGAACGATGTTCCCGTCCAAGCCGATCATTAAAATATTCAACTAAATGTTGTAGAGGCATAAACAATATTCCAAGTTTAACTATTAATCAATATCATAAAATACGTTCATATTGAGCAATAATTAGTTATGATTACTAGGTCTCAGTAACAAAAAAAGCGGGCTTAGAGCCCGCCACAAAAACATCCATGTAAATAGGAGACGAGACACAAAACGTCCATTATGGAAAAACACCAACTTAAATAACGGTTCTTTTAAGATTTATTAATAGAATAATGTAGTTTTTTGCATAAATAAAACGATATAAATAGATTCATATATCTCATTAAATGATAGATATTAGTTCATGATGTAACATTCTCGAACTTGATACGCCTACTTAATTCCCTGAATATATGCCTTACTTAAGATTCAACCCTTTAATGCTTAGAACATTGGACCATTAATGCTAAATAACCGGTTTATCAATCAATTAATTAACAGTTTTTTTGATTTATCTCCTATATTCGCTGTCATATTGATTTTCCAGATTCTAGTTATTCGCCAGCCTTTACCTAATGTAATACAACTAATTACAGGCACCTTCTTTGTAATAATAGGTCTCACACTATTTATTAAAGGCTTAGAGCTCAGTCTTTTTCCACTAGGTGAATCAATGGCTTATGCTTTTGCTCGCAAAGGCAGCTTATTCTGGTTATTAGCTTTCGCATTTTGTTTAGGCTTTAGTGCCGCTATTGCAGAACCTGCTATACAATCATTGTCGAAACAAGCTGCTAATATTGCCAGTATCCAACACATCATTGAGCAAACAGAAAGCGCAAAAAACCATTACGCCTTAGGACTACGTATAACTGTGGCTTTATCAGTCGGTTTAGCTATTTTAATTGGCGTATTTAGAATTCTCCGCGGCTGGCCGGTTTATTACCCGATCTTCTTCGCTTATACCGTTATTATTTGTTTAACACCTATTGCACCCATAGATATTGTTGGCATTGCATATGACTCTGGAAGCTTTGCTACCTCTACCATTACTGTGCCGTTGGTGACTGCACTTGGTGTAGGACTTGCAACCGCAATTAAAGGCAGAAATCCTATGACTGATGGCTTTGGAATGGTTGTGTTAGCCTCATTGATGCCTATCATTTTTGTGATGCTTTACGGAATGCTCATATGATCACTTGGCTATCTCAGTTTGGTTTTGAATTTCTTGAAATCTGTCGAGATTTTCTTCCTATTGCTTTAGTTCTTATTGGCTTTCATTATTTTATTATTCGTAAACCACTCGTTAATCCTAAAAAGATCTTAGTCGGCTTTATTTTTGTTTTACTGGGCATTGCGTTCTTTCTGGAAGGTCTAAATATGGCGCTATTCCCACTAGGAAAATTAATGATTTCTCAACTAACGACTCCTGAGTTTTTAGGGATTAATTCTTTGGAAGTTACGACAACCTGGAGAACTTATGCCTGGGTTTATGTTTTTGCTGGAAGCGTCGGCTTTGCTGCTGCTTTGGCAGAACCTTCTTTACTCGCTATTGCGATCAAAGCTGAACAAATTTCAGGTGGCACAGTTCGCGCATGGGGATTAAGACTGGCTGTCGCCATAGGACTGGGCTCAGGCTTGGCATTAGGCGTTTTCAGAATTATCACAGGAACAGAACTTTATGTTTTTATTATCAGTGGATTTATAATTGCCGTAATACAGACTCCGTTTGTTCATAAATCTATTATTGGAGTTGCATTTGACTCTGGCACTGTCACAACGACCATGGTTACCGTACCTTTAGTTACTGCATTAGGTGAAGGCTTGGCTCAAGCCATTCCCGGCCGAAATCCACTGTTGGATGGTTTTGGTCTTCTTGCATTTGCCAGCTTATTTCCCATCATTGCTGTCTTGAGTTACGCTCTAATTGCACAATGGCTCAATAACCTATCACTCTCATCAACACCCTGAGGAAAGTCATGCATTTTAAATTAATCATTGCCTTTGTAGAAGACGATAAAACCGATATAGTGCTGGATACCGCACGCCAAAGCGGTGCTAAAGGCGCAACCGTTATCAACCATGCCCGTGGCGAAGGCTTAATACAATCTAAAACATTTTTTGGGCTGACTTTAGAGTCACCCAGAGATGTGTTGTTATTTTTAGTTGAAGAACATCTAAGTCGCCATATTTTAGAAAAGATCGCCAAAGTTGCACAATTTGATAATCAACCAGGAACCGGCATTGCTTTTCAGATTGACGTTGAAGATGCTATTGGTGTGATGCGTCAGGTTGAAGAGTTAACCCATGAAATTGAGGATAAAATATGACAACAAAAAACGGCCTGATACGAGTAAAGGATGTCATGAAAACCGACTTCGGCACCATTGATGGTATTGCAACAGTAGCCGACGCTTTAATAAAAATGAAGTCTCTTAAAACCGCTGTGCTTATTGTTAATAAACGAAATGAAAACGATGAGTATGGCATGGTTACTTCTGGCGACATAGCTCGTCATGTTCTCGCAAGAGACCGTGCGCCTGATCGGGTTAATGTCTACGAGATCATGAGTAAGCCCGTCATCTCCGTTCATCCCGATATGGATATCCGCTATTGCTCACGCCTTTTCGCCAACTATAACCTGGTTAGAGCCCCTGTTCTAGAAAATAAAAAAGTCATTGGGATGGTAAGTCCCAACTCATTAGTTCTTGATGGATTATATAAAACCTTTCAATAAATAGCATCCTATCGAAAATAGAAGTACAATTTACACTAGCAGAGTAAAGATATTGAACGAGGATGTCCCGGTTATCAATGTTGTAGTTCTGTGTTAACCGTAAGTATTTATTTTAGGAGTTTTTCAAAATGGCAACAGGCACTGTAAAGTGGTTTAACAACACTAAAGGTTTTGGGTTTATAGCACCTTCTGATGGCGGTGAAGATGTTTTTGTTCATCACTCAGTTATTCAGGGAGAAGGCTTTAAAACTTTAACTGAAGGCCAAACCGTGACTTTTGACATCGAATCTGGACCAAAAGGCTTGACTGCCGTTAATGTTTATCCAAAATAAGCGATAACTCTTTCAGCGTCAGAAAAGCTCTTGTTAATCAACAAGAGCTTTTTTATTGAATCATCTGTTTATCAATATAGATCTATTTTAAAGGTCTACCTTTAGCATCCTTATTGATATGCCCAGACAGCAATAGAACAAATTCTATAAATCCCCATAGAGCACCATAACCCACCGTTGCTGCTGTTAAAGCTAACTGACCAAGGCCTAACCAATAAAAGCCCAGGTAGAATCTATGTAATCCTGCAAAGCCAAAAAACAATGCCAAAGCAGAGGCAACATATTTATATTTAACCGCTTTAGGAGGCTCCAAATAGGCACCCACCAAATTAATCTTGCGTGCAATAGTCTGTTCTACTTCAAAGTTTACGTCATCACCTACATCTGGAGGCACTTGTGCAACCCAGTCATCTAAATGAAACGTATAACTTTTTTCTTCACTTGTTACGACCCCAGTTTGAGCGGTTGAGTCATAACTTTCAATATGTCCAATCATGTATTTTCCTTGCTCTTTAAATAATTACCAAGAATTGACTAATCATTGTAATAACTATCTATGTAGCGTATGGTTAAAAGCTTGCTAAATACCGACTAGGCTTCTGCTGTAGTTGGGTCAATCATGCCTTTTATTTGAGATATGCGATTCGCAGGAAATCCACCTTGTTCTGCATGCGCTCTAACAGTCGCCTCGTCCGGTGCTATATAAACACAATAGACTTTATCGTCAGTTACATAGCTTTCAACCCACTGAATTTTTGTACCCATCTCGCTTAAAACACCACAAGATTTTTGCGATATACCTTGAAGATCTTCAGCTGTTAAAGCACCAGCACCTGGGATTTCACGTTCTATAATGTATTTTGGCATGCTTATGTCTCCTGATTTATAGTCAATATAATGGATTATTATTTTTAATATGTGTGGAAATTATTTACGTTTTTCTGATCGAGTTACGCCATAAAACCCACTCATCCAAGGATAATATGACTGCTAGTCTTATTTTGTCAAAGACTATTTTTAATCAAATCGTTTACCCAATCACCCTGATTGGCCAATCCTTCAACCTGTTATTCATCAGAATGCATATTCTTATCAAACCAGCCGTTAGTTTCCATCATTACCTGACTTAACCTTTAACCATTATTCCCAGTCATCATTACAAAGCTTGAGAGTCGCTTTATTACCTGGCACCAAATAACGCCGTGCCAATTCTGACGATAGTGGCGCCCTCAGCAATTGCAGCCTCTAAATCCCCACTCATTCCAAAAGAAAAGGTATCTAATGGTATTGAAGTGTGTATTTTTTCGACTGCCTGATAAAGTGTTTTGAAGGGCTGACGCTGCTTTTCAAAACTCTCTTCTGGCTCAGGAATAGCCATAACACCCCGTAAGTTAATATTGGGTAAAACGACTACCAACTCACAAAGCTCGGGTAACTCATCCAGGGTAATACCCGATTTACTTACTTCACCACTAATATTAACTTGAAGACAAATATTTAAAGGAGGTAAATAGGCTGGACGTTGCTCACTAAGGCGCCGGGCTACTTTTAAACTATCAACACTATGTACCCAAGAAAAATGTGTCGCAATTATCTTGGTTTTATTGGATTGAATCGGCCCAATAAAATGCCAGGTAATATCATAAGCCCCTAGCTCCTGCTGTTTCTTTAGGGCTTCCTGACAATAGTTCTCCCCGAAATGTCGCTGTCCCGCAGCATACAATTGTGCAATATCATTAGCCGTCTTGGTTTTGCTGACGGCCAACAATTGCACTGAGAAAGGGGCACGGTGATACGCTATTTCCGCTTGCCTGATTTGTGCAAGCAGGGCATTTAATTTAGTGTTGCTCATGATTAATAAAAACGAATAAACAGCGTAAAGTCATTCTTATAATGCAAACAACTCACGCATTTTCCTTCCTGGGCTTTCAGCCCTCATAAACGCTTCACCCACTAAAAACGCATAAACATCGTTATCCAGCATCAATTGAACATCATCCTGTGTATGAATACCGCTTTCTGTAATCACCAAACGATCATTCGGGATTTCTTGCTTTAAATCTAAGGTGGTTTGCAACGATGTTTCAAACGTACGTAGGTTACGGTTATTAATACCAATCAATTTAGTATCCAACGTTAAGGCTCTTTGTAACTCTTCGGCATCATGCACTTCCACTAACACATCCATGCCTAATTTAGTGGCTGTATCAGAGAGTTCATGCAGGAGCGAATCTTCTAAAGCCGCTACAATCAATAGAATACAATCTGCGCCTAAAGCACGCGCTTCATAGATTTGATAGGTGTCTATCATGAAATCTTTTCTTAAAACAGGCAAAGGGCAACGCTCTCTGACCATTTGTAAATAGGCTTCAGAGCCCTGAAAGAACTCTTTATCCGTTAAAACCGATAAACAAGTTGCTCCGTTCATAGCGTAATCTTGACCGATCGTAACCGGCTGAAAGTTTTCCCTAATAACTCCCTGACTCGGAGACGCTTTCTTAATTTCTGCAATAATAGCCGGTTTCTTGGCTGAAGCTTTAGATTGCAACATATTATAAAAACCACGTGGACGCTCTACACCCGAGGCAATTTCTTCTAAATTAGAGATAGGCATCCCTGTTTTACGTCTTGCGACTTCTTCGGCTTTTTTAGCTAAAATAGTTTTCAAAATATCAGGCGTATTAGTCATGCTTTCTTAAAGTAATTAAAATTTTTGTGAATAAGCGATCAGGGCATTTAGCTTTGCTTTTGCCTCACCGCTTGCGATAACTTGATGTGCTTTTTCTATACCTGCTGCCAATGTATCCGTCAGATTTGCTGCATAAATCGCTGCCCCGGCATTTAACAAGACGATGTCTTTTGCCGCACCGTCTTTATTATCCAATACCGATTTTACCATGACTAAACTCGTCTCAGCATTATCAACTGCTAGCTCAGCTAAGGAGGCCCGGTTAAAACCAAATTGTTCAGGGGTGATAGTGTAAGTGGTCACTTGTCCGTCTTTAAGTTCTGCCACAAAAGTGGCGGAAGCAATACTAATTTCATCTAAGCCATCTTCAGCATTGACCACTAAAACATGCTTGCTACCCATTTTTTTAAGAACTTGTGCTAAAGGTTCGATCCATTCTTTGGCAAAGACGCCAATCAATTGATTAGGAGCGCCGGCAGGATTGGATAATGGACCTAATAGATTAAATAAAGTTCTGACCCCCATTTCCTTGCGCACATGAATCGTATGTTTCATAGCACCATGATGTTTGGGCGCAAATAAAAATCCAACGCCTAAATCGTTCACACACTGTTCAACTTGCTGGGTGTTTAAGTTTAGATTAACTCCAGCAATTTCTAATAGATCTGCACTACCGCAGCGACTTGAAACCGAACGATTGCCATGTTTTGCGACCTGACCACCCGCCGCTGCAACCACAAACGCACACGTCGTAGAAATATTAAAGGTACTGGCGCCATCACCCCCTGTGCCACAGGTATCAATAATATGCGCCCCGTTAACGGTCACTTTATTAGCCAGTTCTCGCATGACTTCAACAGCAGCGGCGATTTCATCGATCGTTTCGCCTTTACAGCGTAAGGCAATTAAGAAGCCACCAATCTGCGCATCAGTTGCAGAACCTGACATAATAAAATGCATCACGTCACGCATTTCTTCAAAGGTGAGCGCCTGCTTATCCAGCAACTGTTGTAAAACGTGTTGTATATTCATAATTGAGTAGTAGCAAAAACCCGGCAAACCGATCTTATGTTTATCGCTCTAAGAAGTTTCTTAATAAGTCGTGTCCATGTTCGGTTAGAATTGATTCTGGGTGAAATTGCACGCCCTCAATATCTAACGTTTTATGACGAACACCCATGATTTCATCGAGTTGTCCTTTTTCATCTTCCGTCCAGGCGGTGACTTCTAAACAATCCGGTAAGGTGGCTTGTTCAATAACTAAAGAATGATAGCGAGTAGCTGTAAAGGGGTTACTCAGCCCTTTAAATACGCCACTATCATGATGATGAATTTGTGATGTTTTACCATGCATAATACTTTTAGCATGGATAACCTGCCCACCAAAAGCATACCCTATACTTTGATGCCCAAGACAAACACCCAGGATAGGATATTTACCTGCAAACTTTAAAATCGCTTCAACTGAAACACCAGCTTCTTTGGGTGTACAAGGCCCCGGAGAAATAACGATCTTGTCGGGTGACAGCGCTTCAATATCAGCAATCGTCACCTGGTCATTACGTACAACAGTGACTTCTGCCCCTAATTCACCAAAATACTGCACAAGGTTATAGGTAAATGAATCATAATTATCAACCATCACTACTTTTACTACACTCATACCTGCTCTCCTTCCAAACCTGCTTCGGCCATACTTACCGCTCGGAATATCGCACGCCCTTTATTCATGGTCTCATCCCATTCACTAGTGGGTATCGAATCATAAACAATACCTGCTCCCGCTTGAATGTAAAGACGGTTACCTTTAATGACCGCTGTTCTAATGGCAATTGCTGTATCCAGATTACCTGACCACGCAATATAACCAACTGCTCCAGAATAAACCCCACGCTTAACAGGCTCTAATTCATCAATAATTTCCATTGCTCGAATTTTGGGCGCGCCACTGACCGTTCCAGCGGGAAATGTTGCAGCCAACACGTCAAATGCGTTTTTACCTGGCTGAAGGGTTCCAGTAACATTAGACACAATGTGCATAACATGCGAATAGCGCTCAACAATCATCTTGTCAGTCAATTGGACTGAACCACACACTGCAACACGTCCTGTGTCATTACGCCCCAAATCAATCAGCATTAAATGTTCGGCCAACTCCTTTGGATCTGCCAATAATTCATGTTCAAGGGCAATATCCTGTTCTGGCGTTGCGCCTCGCCGACGTGTTCCAGCAATCGGACGAACAGTGACTGTATTATCTTCCAGCCTGACTAATATCTCTGGAGATGATCCCACGATATGAAAATCACCCAGATTTAAATAAAACATATAGGGAGATGGATTCAGACAACGTAAGGAACGATATAAATTGAGTGGCGAAGCAGTATAGGGAATCGAAAGACGCTGAGATAACACCACCTGCATGATATCGCCATCGGTAATGTATTCTTTAGCTTTTAATACTGCGGCCTCAAAACCCTGCTGTGTAAATCCAGAGACAAAATCGGATTCTTCAACTTTACAAGGTTTAGAATGCTTCTCTGGCTTAGCGTGAAGATCACGCAGCTTATTTGCCAAGTCTGACACTCTTGCCACTGCACGATTATAGGCATCACTTTCACCTGGATCAGCATGAGTTAGCAACAATACTTTGCCTGACAGGTTATCAAAAACTAATATTTCTTCAGACACCATTAAAAGAATGTCAGGACACCCTAATGGGTCTGGCTTTTCTGAACCACGTAAACGGGGTTCAATATAATGTATGGTTTCGTAACCAAAATAGCCCACTAAGCCACCATTGAAGCGTGGCAAATCGGCAATATCAGGTACTTTATAACTCGTTTTAAAACTTTCAATCCACTCTAGCGGGTTTTCATGCGTCACTGTTTCAAGCAACTGTCCATTAACTTCTAAGTGAATTTGATTGCCGTATATTTTAACAACGGTTTTACAAGGTAGACCAATGATGGAATAACGTCCCCATTGTTCACCACCATGAACAGATTCAAATAAATAAGAATACGCGCCATCTGCGAGTTTTAGATAAGCACTTAATGGCGTATCCAAATCGGCCAAAACTTCGCGAACAACCGGGATACGGTTAAAGCCCTGCTGGGCATAGAGATTAAATTGATCTGGGGTCATGGTGGTTTTGTTATTCAACGTAGTTAATCAATTAGAACGTAGATAGAGCTTGCAATAGCTCAACCCAACACATCGAAGCCTTAAAAGCTGGATTAACTAACGCTAACCCAGCTTAATAAGCTATTTTAATTTACCAACCAATCAAAAAAGTAATTATGCGCACTCTGCTAAATTAAACTGCTAAAGCTAATTCCGCACGCATCTCATCAATGACTTTTTTATAGTCTGGTTGATTGAAAATAGCTGAGCCAGCGACAAATGTATCTGCACCCGCTGCTTTAATAGCTCGGATATTGTCAGTCTTAACACCACCATCGATTTCTAGACGAATGTTTAAACCACTGTCATCAATTCTGCTTCTAACTTGACGTAATTTGTCTAAAGCGGAAGGAATAAATGATTGACCACCAAAACCTGGGTTAACTGACATTAATAAAATAATATCTAATTTATCCATTACATAATCTAAATAATGTAAGGGTGTGCCTGGGTTAAATACTAAACCTGCTTGACAGCCATTATCTTTAATCAATTGCAAAGTGCGATCAATGTGCGTTGACGCTTCTGGATGGAAAGTAATAATACTTGCACCGGCTTTTGCAAAATCAGGAATTAAACGATCGACTGGCTCAACCATTAAATGGACATCAATAGGAGCAGTAACACCGTGTTTTCTTAAGGCTTCACAAACTAAAGGGCCAATTGTCAGATTAGGCACGAAATGATTATCCATCACATCAAAATGCACCACATCTGCACCTGCCGCTAAAACGTTATCAACTTCTTCACCTAATTTAGCGAAATTGGCTGAAAGAATGGAAGGAGCAATCCAATTTTCGTTCATATTCTGTTCCTCTGTGTAAAATTGTTTATTATATCTTTTTTTTATCCGTTGATCTTGCTATAAAACAACGGGATTGCCATCATAACAGGAAACCCAATTAATGAAACTAGTGACATTTACACATAACAATGTGACTCGAGTCGGTGCTGTAGTTAATGACTTCGTTGTTGATAGCAAAGGCAGGAAAAATATCCCAACAACTATGATAGATTTTCTTCAGGGAGGAACGCGCTCTTTGGACGAATTGAAAACTCTTATCGATACTCACCGCGCACAAATTGCACTCAGTGAGGTAAAGCTTAACGCGCCCATAGCTAACCCACAAAAATATTTGGGACTCAGCCTTAACTATGCTGATCACATAGCCGAAACTGGCCGCGATCAACCTAACTACCCTAGTTTTTTTACTAAGCAAAGTAGCTGCATTATTGGTTATGGTGACGCTATCCATAAACCCAAAGTTTCTGATAAGTTAGATTATGAGGGAGAACTAGCCTTTGTGATCGGAAAACGTTGTCGTCATGTTCCTTTAGAAAAAGCTCATCAAGTCATTGCAGGCTTCACTATCGCTAATGATGTCTCTGTTCGCGATTGGCAAATGCACTCACCTACTATGATGATAGGTAAATCCTTCGATACCTGTGGCCCTCTAGGGCCTTGGCTAGTTACACCTGATGAAATTAGTAATCCGCATAACCTGGGCATTAAAACCTGGGTTGATGAAGAATTGAGACAAAATGCCAATACCAATCAAATGATTTTTAATTGCTATGAAATGATCTCTTATTTGTCTCAGGCAATGACACTCGAACCAGGGGATGTAATTACTACTGGCACACCTAGTGGAGTCGGAGTAAAAATGCAGCCACGTGGATATTTAAAAGTCGGACAAACCGTTAAAATTGAAATTGAAGGAATAGGTGAATTAACCAATTCTGTGATTAATGAACCTGATACTACAGAACTATATTAAGAAATGCACCATGCTTACAGGGTGATATAGCTATTAGTAGAAAATGGACTAAGCACTTTTCCTCAAATGAAAGAAACTTAGTTTCTTTTGCCATGTTTTGTCAACTGGCCTGACCGGCAGAGGAAACAACACTGACACTTTGAGCCCTCCAAATTGGGAAACCCCTAGTATTAAGTCAGCATTATGAATTGCGGCAATACGCTGAACAATTGAAAACCCTAATCCTGTCCCTTTAGCCGTATTTGCCGTTTCAACACAGCGATGAAAACGTTCTAAAGATTTTTCATATTGATCAGGAGAGATTCCTGGCCCAGAATCTTCAACGCATAATTGTAAATATTTCTCTTGCCCTGCAACTGTGATTAATATATTTCCTTTGGTGGGCGTGTATTTAATCGCGTTATCAATAATATTCCGTATTAATATAGTCACTAAGGGAGCATTAACTATAGCAGGAACCGCATTATCTTCAACAAACTCAATAACAATCTGCTTCTTATGCGCTTCAGGTTCTAACTCAGTAATGACATGAACAACTTCACGACTTACCATCGTATTTTGTTTAGTTAGAAATTCTGCATTAGACTCAATTCTCGAAAAAGTCAGTAACTGCTGAACCATATAAGTCATTCGGTTAACGGCCTGTTTGATACGTGAAAGCGCCTGCTTTCGAACTTCTTCATCGGTTGTTCTTAAGGCAACATGTGCTTGTGTCAACAAGCCTGCCAAAGGCGTCCTTAATTCATGGGAAGCATCAGCAGTAAATCGTCGTTCATGCTCGAAAGCTCGTTCGAGCTGCACAAAAAGATTATTAATTTCATTTACTACTGGAACAATTTCATCTGGCAATCTCTTTATAGAGAGAGGCTTGAGGTAACTCGCTTCACGTTTTGCAAGTGCCTTTTCTAATCTATCAAGAGGTTTTAATGATAAACCAACAATAAACCAGATAACTAAACCTAAAATAGGTAAACCAACCAGAAATTGAGTGACTAATTGTGACGATATTTCATCAGTTAGTTCAGCCCTTATTTCCTCTTTTTGACCAACATGAATAACATACTCGCCTGTTGCATTCGCAATACTAAAAACATGCCATTCATGTCCATCGATATTGGTATCACTAAATCCGTGATCTGATGATGAAAAAGCGAACTTAGGTGCGCTATCAGATCTTAGTATTAATCCTTCTTTCTTTGACCACAACTGAAAAGCTACTTTTCTTTCATATTTATGACCTAACGCATTTGCTTTTAACAGATCATCAAAAATGGGCCATAACTGTTCATCAATATTACTTTGGTTAAAGCCATGAACAGAAAAAGCAGGTACGTTTTCAGAACGCAATAGCAAGCCATCGTCCACAGACCACAGTTGAAAGGCACTTTTACTTTTAAAGTTACGTTTAAATGCGTAAGCTTTAAGAGTCTCATCAGCCTTTTCTCTCTCTTGTTCTTGACTCCAATGGCCTGACAACGAACCTTCACGGAACAAGCTTTCTACAAAAGCATTAAGCACTTTTGCTGATTGCGCCAATTCTGCATCAAACAGATTGGCAACCTCATCTCGCGTTACTTTATAATTTAAGTAGGCAGCAATACCCCAAATCAGCATTGAGGCTGAAAGCAAACTCACCAACAATAATTGCCTGAGAGAATAATTCATATCTCATCTACATTATCAATAATATAGCCTACACCTCGAACTGTTCGAATCAACGAAGAACCGAGTTTTTTTCTCAGGTAATGAATATGAACTTCAACCGTATTACTTTCTACATCAGAGTCCCAAGAATACAAGCTTTCTTCAAGACGTGATCGAGAAACCACTTTACCGATATTACTCATTAAAAAGCTTAATATCTCAAATTCTTTTTGAGATAAATCTACTTTTTCATTATTAAACGTCACTTGATGAGACGCCGGATCAAGCACAATACCCTTGTATTCAATAGTCGGGGCACTTCGTCCTTCACTGCGCCTCGCTAAGGCTCTTAAACGCGCACAGACTTCATCTAACTCAAAGGGCTTAATAACAAAATCATCCGCACCACTATCCAAGCCTGATACCCGATCAGAAATTGTATCTTTAGCTGTTAAAACCATAACAGGTGTTTCATCTTTACGACCTCTTAACGCCCGTAAAATAGCCATGCCATCCATATCTGGCAAATTTAAATCTAATACTATCAACTCATAACTGTTTAGCTTTAGTGCTTCATCAGCCAACTTTCCATTTGTTAACCAATCTACAGCATAACCTTCCATTCTTAATCCGGCAACCAGGCCATCACCTAGTATTTCATCATCTTCAACTAATAAGAGCCGCATTCAACCTCCCAAATCATCCTAATTATGATCTCCACAATATATCATTCAACTGTCACTGATTTTGCCAGATTTCTGGGCTGATCCACATCCGTACCTTTTAAAATTGCTACATAATAGGATAGTAATTGCAAAGGAATGGTATAAACAATTGGAGACACCTCATTATCAATTTGTGGCACTTTTATAATCTGTACATTCTCATCCTCTGTCGTCTGCAAAGTTTCATCCATAAAGACAATTAATTGCCCTCCTCGTGCACTCACTTCTTGAATATTTGACTTTAACTTGTCCAATAAACTATTGTTTGGAGCTACCGTCACCACCGGCATATCGACATCAATTAACGCAAGGGGGCCATGCTTCAATTCACCTGCTGGATAGGCTTCAGCATGAATATACGAAATTTCTTTTAGTTTTAAGGCACCTTCCATCGCAATCGGATAATGAGTCCCTCTACCCAAAAACAGAGCATGTTGTTTATCAGCAAACCTTTCCGCCAAGACTTCAATTTCTTTATCCAGCTTTAATACCGATTCTATCTTTCCGGGTAAACTAAATAGTTCAGAGGTTATTTTGGCTTCAACTGCGGCAGATAATTCAAACCGGCGACCGATGGCAATCACTAACAACATCAATGCTGTTAATTGCGTGGTAAAGGCTTTAGTCGAAGCCACGCCAATTTCTGGACCAGCGCGTGTCATTAATACTAAATCGGATTCTCTAACCAACGAACTTTCTGGACCATTGCAAATAGCTAAGGAATATTTTGCACCTAATTTTTTTGCCTCTTGCAAAGCCGCTAGAGTATCAGCAGTTTCTCCCGATTGAGAAATGGTAACAACTAAGGTATCAGAAGCCAGCACAGGGTTTCGATAACGAAATTCGCTCGCGACTTCGATATTACAGGGCACTCGTGCAATACTTTCAAACCAGTAACGGGCGACTAAACCCGCGTGATAACTGGTGCCACAGGCTAATATTTGTACCGATTTAATGTTATCAAATACGTCATTGGCATTATGACCAAATACACTTTCTTGCAGCCGATGGTTAATAAATCGACCTTCTAAGGTTTGAGAAATTGCAAAGGGTTGTTCATAAATTTCTTTCAGCATGTAATGGCGATATTGACCTTTATTCACTGAATCAGCCGTCAATTGAGTTTCTTTGATGGGGCGATTAACGATTTGATCATTTTCATCATAGATGATTAATTCATCAATCGTAATGCTTGCAATATCACCGTCTTCTAAAAAGATAAATTGCTGAGTCACCGGTAATAAAGCAGCCACATCTGAGGCAATAAAAAATTCACCAATGCCCACACCAATCACTAAGGGACTGCCTTTTCTACAGGCAATGAGTGTATTTGGATGTTCACTACTGATAATCCCTAACGAATACGCACCTTCTAAAGTATGTACGGTTTGCTTAACGGCAAGCAATAAATCATCCGTCGTTTCCATCATCTTAGCTATTTGATGCACAATCACTTCAGTATCCGTCTCTGAAGTAAATATAAAATCTTGAGCTTTTAATTCACTACGTAATTGCTCATGGTTTTCGATAATTCCATTATGTACAACAGCAAGCGTATCTCTGCTAATATGAGGGTGTGCATTTTGTGTACTGGGTTTCCCATGGGTTGCCCAACGGGTATGTGCAATACCTAATGTTCCTTTAATAGGCTCAAGTTTTATTAAATCTTCAAGCCCTTTAACCTTGCCTAACTCTCTTTTACGGAAGATAGTTTTATTATTGATTACAGCTAATCCCGCAGAATCATAGCCTCGATATTCCAAACGTTTGAGTCCCTCAATTAATATGGGGACAATATTTCGTTGTGCTACACCACCTACAATTCCACACATATTATTTTTCCTGTTTAATAGGCCGTTGCCAACCTGTTATTGAAGTTTGCTTGACTCGACTTAATGTTAACTGATTTTCTGGAGTATCTTTAGTAATCGTCGAGCCTGCGCCAATTGTTGCATTTTTACCAATCGTTACAGGGGCGACTAATTGTGTATCAGAGCCTATAAATACCCCATCTTCAATCACTGTTCTAAATTTGTTCGCACCGTCATAATTACAGGTAATGGTTCCGGCTCCAATATTAACACCACTGCCCACGGTCGTGTCACCAATATAACTTAAATGATTGATCTTGCTTCCTGAAGCAACAGATGATTTCTTGATCTCAACAAAATTGCCTATATGAACATTTTCTGCTAACTCAGTTTCTGGACGCAATCGCGCAAAAGGACCTACTTTACTACCCGTACCGATAATGGCATTATCAATAATACTGTTAGCCAGTATTTCGACATCATCACCTATAATTGAGTTGATAATTAATGTATTAGCACCGATTTTTACATTTTTGCCTATACTATTTTTTCCTTCAATAATCACATTCACATCAATGATGATGTCAATGCCTAATGTTTCTATTGAACCTCTGATATCAAAGCGAGCGGGATCCATTAAAGTCACCCCTTGCTCCATTAGGTATTGCGCTTGCTCACGTTGATAAACACGCTCCAAATGGCTTAATTGTACCCGATTATTAACACCTAACACTTCATCTACTGTTTCTGGCTGACTCGTAATAATCTCTACCTTATCAGCGACCGCCATTTCAATGACATCGGTTAAATAATATTCTCCTTGGGCATTATTATTACCTAATTGTGCTAACCATTTTTTTAATTGCCCACCTTGTACAGCTAAAATTCCAGTATTACCTTCACTAATTAGCTTTTCATCTGGGGAGGCATCTTTTTCTTCGACAATTTTGGTGACCTTACCTGAACTATCACGAACTATTCTTCCATAACCTGTTGGGTTATCTAAATTAACCGTTAGTAACGCTAATGTATTATTGCTCACATTCGCTATTAATTGCTGAACTGTACTTAACTTTAATAAAGGTACATCACCGTATAGAATGAGTACGGTATCATTATCACTGATTTGATCTTTACACTGCTGTACTGCGTGACCAGTACCCAATTGTTGTTTTTGCTCGATCCAAGTAACGTCTAACTCTTTTAAAGTACTTCTTACCAACTCTGCTCCATGGCCATAGACAATAGTAATTGCATTATTTTCTATTTCTCGACTCATGTCATATACATGTTGCAATAAGGGTCGATTAGCAACCTTATGCAATATCTTAGGTATCTCAGATCGCATGCGTGTACCCTTACCCGCCGCTAATATAATGGTTGTAATTTTCATTTTAAATCCTGTTAAACAAAAAAGCCCGATAACGAAACTAGCGCTATCGGGCTTTCTTTAAATTAAAATATTGCCTATTGTCTTACCAATAACAATTAGAACTGCCTACTATCCACCACGCTTTCTAAATCTATCCAGTGTTCTTAATTGCATAACAGCTTGCTGTAGTTGTGATTGAGCTGTTGCATAATCAAGTTTTCCAGATTTATCTGCCAATGCCTCTTCAGCTCTTGCTTTAGCTTCTAAAGCGGCAACTTCATCAATATCTTTTGCTCTAACCGCTGTATCAGCCAGGATTGTTACTAGATGAGGCTGCACCTCTAAAAGTCCACCTGATATAAAAAATGGATAACTTTCAGTGTCACTTATCTTTACCCGAACTTCGCCAGGATTTAGCTTTGTAATCAAGGGTGCATGACGTGGTGAAATACCCAACTCTCCCAGCTCACCTGGTGCAAAAACCATTTCCACGTTTCCGGAAAATATTTCCTTTTCTGCACTCACAATATCTACATGTACTGTCATGGTCATTTCTTCACCTTATCCTAAACTCTCTCCACCCAAGGATGGAGAGAATATTTATTAGCTCTTTAATGTCTTTGCTTTCTCAAGCACTTCGTCTATGGTTCCCACCATGTAAAAAGCCTGCTCTGGAATCGCATCGTACTCACCAGCAATAATACCTTTAAAACCAGCAATAGTATCTTTCAATGACACGTACTTGCCTGGTGAACCCGTAAATACTTCAGCCACAAAGAAAGGCTGAGACAAGAAACGTTGCATTTTACGCGCTCTAGATACGGTTAATTTATCTTCTTCAGACAACTCATCCATACCCAAGATAGCAATAATGTCGCGCAATTCTTTATAGCGTTGCAAGATTCCTTGCACATTACGAGCAACATCATAATGCTCTTGACCAATAACTAAAGGATCAAGCTGACGACTTGTTGAATCTAAAGGATCGATCGCAGGGTAAATACCTAACTCAGCAATCTGACGTGACAATACCACTGTCGCATCTAAATGCGCGAAGGTTGTTGCTGGTGAAGGATCTGTTAAATCGTCCGCAGGTACATAAACCGCTTGTATAGAGGTAATAGAACCGGTTTTAGTTGAGGTAATACGTTCTTGTAAAACACCCATTTCTTCAGCCAATGTTGGCTGATAACCTACCGCTGATGGCATACGACCTAATAACGCTGATACTTCAGTACCCGCTAAGGTATAACGATAAATGTTATCTACGAAGAATAAAACGTCACGACCTTCGTCACGGAAATATTCAGCCATAGTCAATCCAGTTAACGCAACGCGTAATCTGTTTCCTGGAGGCTCATTCATCTGACCATAAACCAATGATACTTTATCGATTACGTTTGAATCGGTCATTTCATGATAGAAATCGTTTCCTTCACGAGTCCGTTCGCCCACACCCGCAAACACAGAATAGCCGCTGTGCTCAATCGCGATGTTACGAATCAATTCCATCATGTTAACGGTTTTACCTACCCCAGCACCACCGAATAAACCGACTTTACCACCTTTTGTGAAAGGGCAAACCAGGTCGATTACCTTGATACCGGTTTCTAATAATTCATTAGCAGCGGCTTGTTCTGCATAACTAGGTGCTTCGCGATGAATACCCCATTTCACAGCCTCGCCTATTGGACCTTTCTCATCTATAGGTTGCCCTAAGACGTTCATAATCCGGCCTAAAGTCTCTTTACCCACTGGCACAGAAATCGGTGCATTAGTATTAGTGACTAATAAACCTCTGCTTAAACCATCAGTACTACCCATAGCAATCGTTCTGACAACACCGTCGCCTAATTGCTGCTGAACTTCTAATACTAAATCTTTGCCTTCTACGTACAAGGCATCATATACTTTTGGCAGGTCTGCACGTGAAAATTCCACGTCAACGACCGCGCCGATAATTTGAACGATTTTACCCGAACTCATTGAGTTGTCCTCTAAGTGTGTTGTCATTTGCTTGGGTCCTTCGACTAGCTCAGGAGAGCCTTAAACAGCGGCGGCACCGGCAACAATTTCCGAAATTTCTTGAGTAATAGCAGCTTGTCTGGCTTTGTTGTAAATTAATTGCAACTCACCGATAAGATTTCCTGCGTTATCTGAAGCGCTTTTCATAGCAACCATTCTGGCAGCCTGCTCACAGGCATTATTTTCAACCAAACCTTGGTATACTTTAGACTCTATAAAACGAGTCAATAAATGATCCAAAACTTCTTTTGCATCAGGCTCATAAATATAATCCCAATGTCCACCCAAATTTTCATCAAGTTCGCAGGCGATAACAGGTAATAGCTGTTCAACTGTTGGTCGTTGAGTCATCGTATTGACAAACTCGTTACTGACTACATATAACTGATCAATCTTACCTGCTTCGTAAGCATCCAACATTATTTTAATAACGCCGATTATATCGTGTAGGTGAGGAGCGTCACCTAATTTGGATACTTGACCTACTAAATTCACTTTTAAATTACTAAAAAAACCATAGGCTTTAGTACCAACAGTACAAATATCAACTTCAATATTTGCTTTATTCCATTGAGATAATTCAGCCAGTGTTTTTCTAAATAAATTTGAATTTAGTCCACCGCACAAACCCCTATCAGAACTTATCAAAATAACACCGACACGTTTAACATCACGTGTGATTAAATACGGGTGCTTGTATTCTGGATTTGCTTGTGCCAAGTGCTTAATAATTTGGCCTATCTTTTTAGAATAGGGCCTTGTTGCCTGCATTCTGTCTTTTGTTTTACGCATTTTACTCGCAGCAACCATCTCCATTGCTCGAGTGATCTTTTGAGTATTCTTGATACTCGCGATCTTTGTGCGTATTTCTTTACCAACAGCCATTTGAGGACCCTTTTACCAACTATGAGTTTTAATGAAAGTTTCTATTGCAGTGCGTAAGCTGCTGCTAATTTCATTATTAAAATCGCCAGTCGCATTAATGTTATCCATTAACTCAGAATGCTCTGATTTCATATACAGTTGCAATGCAGATTCAAAATTTAGAACCTTGTTAACTTCTATGCTATCAAGAAAACCTTCATTCGCTGCAAACAAAGAGACTGCCATTTGTGCAACAGACATGGGCGAATATTGATTCTGCTTCATTAATTCAGTTACACGTTGACCGCGTTCAATTTGCTTACGCGTGCTTTCATCTAAATCTGAAGCAAACTGAGCAAATGCCGCTAACTCACGATATTGAGCTAAGTCAAGACGCGTACCGCCACCTAACTTTTTAATAATCTTGGTTTGAGCTGCACCACCGACTCGAGATACTGACAGACCCGCGTTTACCGCTGGTCGAATACCTGAGTTAAACAAGTTACTTTCCAAGAAAATCTGACCATCCGTAATAGAAATTACGTTGGTTGGTACGAAAGCAGATACGTCACCACCTTGAGTTTCAATAATAGGTAACGCTGTTAATGAACCTGTCTTACCTTTAACTTTACCGCCGGTTAATTTTTCAACTTCATCAGCATTAATTCTTGATGCTCTTTCCAATAAACGTGAATGTAAATAAAACACGTCACCTGGATACGCTTCACGACCTGGCGGTCTACGTAATAACAATGATACTTGACGATAAGCCCACGCTTGTTTAGTCAAATCATCATAGATTATGAGAGCATCTTCACCGCGATCTCTAAAGAACTCACCCATTGAACAACCGGTATACGGTGCAATAAATTGTAACGCGGCAGACTCAGATGCTGATGCGGCTACAATAATGGTATGCGCCATAGCACCGTGTTCTTCAAGCTTACGAACCACGTTAGCAATCGATGAACGCTTTTGACCAATCGCCACATAGATACATTTAATGCCTGTACCTTTCTGGTTAATGATGGCATCAATCGCAATCGCTGTTTTACCCGTTTGTCTGTCACCGATAATCAATTCACGTTGACCACGACCGACTGGAATCATTGCATCAATTGATTTCAAGCCCAATTGGACGGGTTGATCAACTGATTGACGAGCAATTACGCCCGGTGCAATTTTTTCAATAGGCGCGGTTTCAGTCGTATCAATAGCACCTTTACCATCAATTGGATTACCCAACGCATCTACAACACGTCCAAGTAATGCCTCACCAACAGGCACTTCTAAAATTTTTCCAGTACATTTAACCGTATCGCCTTCAGTAATGTGCTGATAGTTACCTAAAACCACCACACCCACTGAATCTCTTTCCAGGTTAAGTGCCATGCCAAAGGTATTGCCAGGAAACTCCAGCATCTCACCTTGCATCGCTTCTGAAAGACCATGTACTCTAACAATACCGTCAGTGACACTGACTACGGTACCTTCTGTATGCGCTTCGGCACTTAAGTCGAAGTTTTCGATCTTCTTTTTAATCAGATCACTTATTTCAGATGGGTTTAATTGCATGTTCTATTTCTCACTCTCACTGTAGCGCTTTTTGCATATGTTGAAGCCGACCTTTAATAGATCCGTCAATGACTCTGTCGCCTGCCCTTACTAAAACGCCACCAATTAATGATTTATCAACGGCAACATTCATATGAATTTTCTTGCCTAAAGTTTTTTCCAAAGTAGCTGTAAAACGCTGCTTAGCTTCTTTAGATAAAGTATAAGCAGTCAAGACCTGAACTTCGACATAACCTTCATCTTCCGCCTTATACGCCTCAAATAACGTAGCAATATGAGGTAACAAGACTAAACGATTATTATGAACCAGCAACTTTAGAAAATTACCATTCTCTTCATTAATGTGTTCTTGGCAAATATCCAGCATCAACGCAGATAACCTTTGTTTATTAACTTTTGGGTTATCGACAACAACAGAAATATCTTCATTTATAAGTACAGCTGACATAAAAGCCAAGCTCTTGGACCACTCTGCAGTCGCATGAGTTTCTTTAGCTCTTTTAAAAACTGCAGCTGCATAAGGCCTTGCTAATGTTGCCAGTTCGCTCATTATGCTTAACCCAGTTGATTAGAAACTTTACTAATAATATCTTGATGCTTGGCCTTATCAATTTCTGCACCCAGAATTTGTTCTGCCGCACTCAAAGCCAATTCAGCTACTTGTTGACGCAAACCTTCTTTAGCCTGCTGTATTTCTTGTTCAATTTGTGCTTTTGCTGCAAGAATCAATCGTTCACCTTCTTTTTTAGCAGTGTCTTTTGATTCTTCAACAATTTCATTCGCACGTTTTTGAGCTAGAGTAACAATCTCAGAAGATTGTTCTTTTGCTTCTTTTATAACGCCTTTTGCTTTCTTTTCAGCCAGGATAATTTGTTCCTGACCTTTTTCAGCAGCCGCTAAACCATCGGCAATTTTCTTTCTACGTTCTTCTAAAGAGTCAAATAAAGGCGGCCAAATGTACTTCATGGTAAACCATACCAGAAGTGCAAAGGTAATCATTTGCCCAATCAGAGTAGCATTGATACTCACGATGCGTTCCTCTTGTTGCTATTAAATACGATGGTAATCTATTAACCAGCCGCTGCAGCTTGTACAGCTGACAGGAATGGGTTTGCGAAAGTAAAGAACAACGCTAAACCAACACCAATCATTGTTACCGCATCTAATAGACCTGCAACAACGAACATTTTTACTTGTAGCATAGGCACCATTTCTGGTTGACGAGCAGCACCTTCCAAAAACTTTCCACCTAATAGACCAAAGCCTATCGCAGTTCCTAAAGCGCCCATACCCAGAACGAGACCTACTGCAATAGCAGTCATGCCTTGTACGTCAGCAATTAATTTTGCAATTTCCATGAAACCTCCAAACGGTTAGTTAAGTAATAAAAAGGGTAAATAAAAATTAATGATCTTCATGCGCCATACTCAGGTAAACAATAGTGAGCACCATGAATATAAAAGCTTGAAGAGTAATAATTAAGATATGAAATATAGCCCAAGGGAAACTTAATACAGGTTGAATGTACCAAGGCAACAAGGCAATCAAAATAAAAATCAACTCTCCAGCATATAGGTTTCCGAATAAACGAAGAGCCAATGAAATAGGTTTAGCAATTTCTTCTACCAGTTTTAATAGAAGATTGAAGGGCAATAACCAGGGGCCAAAAGGCTGGAACATTAATTCCTTAGCGAATCCCCACGGTCCTTTTATTTTGATGCTGTAAAATATGATTAAGCAAAAAACCGATATTGACATCGCAAAAGTAGCGTTAAGATCGGTACTGGGTACCACGCGTAGATATTCAATACCCATTAGAGAGCCAATCAATGGAAAAATATCAACCGGGAATAAATCCATGAAATTCCATAGAAACACCCAGCAAAATATAGTCAATGCCAATGGCGCAATTAACTTGCTATGACCATGAAAACTGTCTTTAACCTGGTTATCAACAAATTCGATCAATAATTCCGCAAAATTTTGCACTAATCCAGGAACTTCGGACGTGGCTTTTTCCGCTGCCGTCTTAAAAAACCAAACGAACAAGCCTCCTAACACAGCCGAGAAAAACAAGGTGTCAAGATGCAATGTCCAGAAACCTTCTCCAAAATGGAGGGGTGTTAAATGGTGAATAATATAACCGGTAGCACCTTCAGCGGCATGAACTTCGCTAGCCATCGTTCCTCTCTTTAAAAAATTATAACGTTAACGCATCAATAGTGCGAACCAAAAAACCAATAATGCTGCAATATAGCACACTAGCAGCGGTAATATTTTTATACCAGGAACATTAAAAATTATTGTAAACAACACTGCCGTTAATAATAATTTTCCTGACTCGCCTGCATAAAAAGAATTGACAACCTTTCTTGCCGGTTGCCTAGACGATTTGTACACCATTAACGCAAAGAAAAGATTGGGTATAAAAGCCGCAATCCCTCCTAAAAAACCAGATAAACCTTGATATTGGCCACCAAAAAAACCAAAGCCCGCAGTGATCATCAGTATTATCAAGACTTGATAACTCAGAATCTTACTGACCGTAGATAAATTTCTATCGATCACATAACCCTCCAAACACAGTAGCTAAAGGATTATATATATCGAATCAAATTAAATCAAGGTAGATTAAAATCAAATCATGGATTTATATCTAATGACTGCTTATCGAATTATTCGAAAGCATTATACCCTACTTAGCACAAGGTAAAAGCATTAAAAAACCCAAATACTAAAATATCTTCAGCACAACAAATTGGATCACACCTCTCCTATCAACCTAACTTCTGCTTCGTGATATTTTTTTGCGCAAAATTCTGTCACCTCAGCAGGCAATAGCGGACCGGGTGCTGTTTTATTCCAATCAAGTGTTTCCAGATAATCACGAATATATTGCTTATCAAAACTTGGAGGGCTTACCCCGACCTGATACTGATCTGCAGGCCAAAACCTTGAGGAATCAGGCGTTAACACTTCATCAATCAGATATAAAGTACCTTTATCATCCACTCCAAATTCAAACTTCGTATCGGCAATAATAATACCGCGCTCCTTTGCATAGGCGGCGGCTTCCTGATAGATCTTTAAACTGGCATCACGTACTTGCTCTGCCAGGTCTTTTCCCATTAAGGCAACCGTGGCTTCAAACGATACATTTTCATCATGTTGATCCATCGCTGCTTTTGTTGAGGGAGTATAAATCGCTTCGGGCAATTGCTGTGCCTGTTGCAAGCCAGACGGTAATTTAATACCACATACCTCACCTGATTTTAGATAATCTTTCCAGCCGGAACCTATCAAATAACCCCGTACGATAGCTTCAACGGGTAATGGTTTTAATTTTCTGACAATCACCGAGCGACCTTCAACCTGATTACGTTCAGACTCATCAGGTAAAACAGTTTGTAAACTGATATCGGTCAAATGATTAGGCATGATGTGTCCTAAGGTCTTAAACCAGAAGTTTGATATGCGTGTTAATACACGGCCTTTGCCCGGAATAGGGTCAGGTAAAATAACATCGAACGCAGAAAGCCGATCGGTTGCCACTATCAACATGGTGTTATCATCAATATCATAGATATCTCTTACTTTTCCACGCGCCCTTAGTTTTAAAGAAGTCAGTGTTGATTGATATAAAGCGGCCGGCGTAGTCATAATTCCTCGCAAAGGTTTTAAAATTTGAAACGATTTGTTGATAAAGAATTAACT
>SESG01032300.1_pt1 | contig 37941 bp, 23 predicted proteins | sample 3171421 | NCBI WGS metagenome assembly SESG01 (sample SAMN10866946, study PRJNA518727) | freshwater metagenome | biome: subpolar coniferous forest; feature: holomictic lake; material: water; isolation source: holomictic Lake 227, 6 m and 8 m depth | place: Canada: near Kenora, Ontario | collected...
GTGTTCACCGAATACTTACATTTCGCCGATGTTGAAATCCGAGAGTTTCAAACCCATGCCGAGCACTTCCTTGCCGCCGAGCTTCGACTCCAGATACACCTGGGATCCGTCCGTCGCGGAGGTTTCATACCCGTTCACAATCCATTCGAGCTTGCCGGTCTCTATATCCACCAACAGGCCATGCACCGGGATCTTGGGACCGATGAGCGAACTGGACCGCACGACGTCGGTGCTGCGGATCACGTTCTGCCGCTCGCTGGCGAATAAGCCGAAGAACTCGTTCAAATTGTCCGGCAACCGGCTGCATTCGATGCCCAAGGCAGCGTTTGGATATTGCAAACCCGCAATAGTGCTTTAAGGCAACTATCTGGCGGCCAGTAAAGTTCAGGTAAAGATGCCCGTTCAAAGGTAAAACCCCTGCCATGGTGAACGATATGACAGCGAAAAAGTAACAGGAGGGTTCCACTTGCAACCAGAGGAAAACCCCAAGGCCCACGCCGGCGACCGCGCAACCGATCCTCCGACCCACTTTCATGTAACTGATCTTCGTCCCGTCAATATCAAATGTCCGTTTCAGGATTTCGGTTGGTGCGGTGCTCATGGCTTTGTCTTTCACATGCTGCAAAAGGAAATCCGGGGAAAGGTAACCAGAAGAAAACGAGATCAGGCTAAATTCCGCAGATAATAAGAGGAAACAACAAAGACGCGAACGGGAAAAATGATTAACCCGGAATAGGAGCGATGTCGGTGATGCTGCCGGCGCGGCTGAGATTGGCCTTCAATTGCGCGGGGGAGACCTCCTTTTCCCAGCGGCTTATGACGACAGTGGCGACGCCGTTGCCGATGAGGTTGGTGAGCGAACGGCATTCGCTCATGAAACGATCAATGCCCACCAGCAGCGCCAGCGACTCGATCGGGATGCTGGGAACGGCGGCCAGGGTCGCGGCTAGGGTGATGAGGCCCGCGCCGGTGACGCCGGCGGCCCCCTTTGAGGAGACCAGCGCCACCAGCAGAAGCCCGATCTGCTGCGACAGAGCGCGTGGCGTATTGGTGGCCTGCGCGAGAAAGACGGCGCCCATCGTCATGTAGATGTTCGTGCCGTCAAGGTTGAAGCTGTAGCCGGTCGGGATCACCAAGCCGACGGTCGATTCCGCGCAACCGAGCCGCTTCATTTTCTGCAACATGCCGGGCAACGCCGTTTCTGAGGAGCTGGTGCCAAGGACGAGGAACAGTTCCTCCTTGATATAGCCGATGAACTGGAAGATAGAGAATCCGGCCACGCGCGCGATGAGGCCGAGCACGACCACCACAAACAGGCCGGCCGTGAGATAGAAGCCGAGCATCAGCTCGGCCATGTGCTTGAGGGCCGCGAGGCCGTAGCTGCCGATGATGAAACCCATCGCGCCCAGCGCGCCGAGCGGCGCCGCTTTCACGACCATACCCATGATCCCGAAAAAGACCTTTGAGGCGTGCTCGACCACGCGCAGAACGGGCCGGCCTTGCTCGCCCAGAAATGCAATGGCGAACCCGGTCAGGATCGAGACGAACAGCACCTGCAGCAGTTCACCCCTCACGAGCGCCTCGAAGAAGTTTCCCGGAATGATATTGCGAAGGAAGCCGACGAGCGTCTGCGCGTGGGCTTGTGCCGCGTAACCCTGACCGACTCCGGGATCGAGTGTCTTTGGGTCAATGTTAAAGCCTTCGCCCGGCTTGAGGACATTCACCACGACAAGCCCGATGAGCAGCGCAAGCGTGGAAACGACCTCGAAATAGAGCAACGTCTTGCCCCCAACGCGGCCCAGCTTCTTGAGGTCGGCCATCGCCGCGATGCCGTGCGCGACGGTGCAGAAGATGATCGGCGCGATGATCATCTTGACCAGCTTGATGAAATCATCGCCCAGCGGCTTCAGTGCCTTGCCCGTCGCGGGCCAGAACCAGCCGATGGCGATCCCGAGCGTGACCCCGAGGAGAACTTGGATGTAGAGAACCCGATACCAGGGTTTCTTTGAGGAAGTTTGCATAGAAGTGGCGTTAAGAAGTATTGGATCGCAATTTGTTGTTTTGACGCTGTGCGCGCGGCGGCGTCATCCTACGCGTCGCCTCGATCTCGCCCCTTTGCATCTGCGATGGCTGCGGATGAATCCCCGGCTTCCACAGCAGTTATCCGCAGCCAGCCGCGTGCCGCCAGCCACTTTCTCCACCATTCATTTCCCCCGATATTGGTCATCGATGACTCGGCGACACGGGAAATCTGCCGCCTCCTGACGCGCTCCCGGCGACATGCATTGCCGACGCCGCCGCTCGCGGGTCAATTGCTGGCGGCCCTGGTGCAGGAGATGACGATGCCGGGCCCTTTTCATAGTCAGCGGGTGGGCCATCTGACGTCTGGGCTGATTCTGGAACTGGCGCGCGCCGTGAGCCACCATCAAGATAAGGAGGAGGCGCAGGCTGACGAGCGCTTTTCCGCCCTGCTCGCGAAATTGGAGCGCGAATGCGCCGAGCCGTGGACGCTGGAGGGGATGGCCGCTGAATTGGGCTTGCGGCGAACCCAGTTCACGGAGTTATTCCATCACTACACCGGCGATGCGCCCCTGCGTTGCCTGCAGCGGATGCGCGTCGCCAGAGCCTGCCACCTGCTGCGGACGACCCAGCAGAGCATTACCGAGGTTGCGTTGGAGTGCGGGTTTTGCTCGAGCCAGCATCTGGCCAACGTCTTTCGCAAATTCACTGCGGAAACGCCTTCCGAGTACCGCCGCCTCGGTCCGCCGGAATTGAAGCTGCCGCGGCCACAGGAATGGAAGTAGCCATCGATCCGGAGGGAGTGTGTGCATGTTTTACCGCCGGCAAAATCTGTAAGCTTTTTTCCTCCAAGGATCGTATCCTGCCCCGCATTGAGCTGGGCCGTCCGGTGGCTGAGCAGCAATTCTGCCCATGAACCTCACAATGCGCTTGTTGATTATCAAGCACTTACGCATTTTGAGGTTCATGGGCGCAGTGCGCGCAAAAAGGTTTCGGGGAAGTCTCATTATGGGCGAGATGGGGACGCCGGGTGAGGGCCCCCGGCGGGGGTGACAGGGCCTGGTGGCCGAGACACTCTGTTCGAGTGGCGGCTGCGGTCAGGTCCGGGTTACGGGCTGTGCGGTAAGAAACGAACTAAACATACAATGACAACTAATAGAATTAATGTCGCTGAGCTCCGTGGGCGCATTGTCGCAATGATGCTGGCTGGCGCGGCTTTCTGCGGGCCGTGGGTGGCCGCGCAGGCTGGCCAGCCGGTGATCGTCACCGAAAACCACGCCGGTTCCCTGCCGGCACTCGCGTCCAGCGAGGTGCGGCGCTACTTCTACCTGCGCACCGGTGAATGGCTGGGCTTGAAAGGAAAGATCCCGGCGAGCGGCGATGCCGTTGTCATTGCGCGCAAGGATTCTCCGCTGCTCCGCGACTTTGCCGAGGCGGACACCGGCGCCTCACAACTGAAGGCCCAGGAATATCGGGTCAAGAGTCTCTCACACGGCAGCCGCAGGCTGGTGCTGATCATCGGCGGCGACGACCTCGGCACGCTGTATGGCGCGTATCGGTTTGCGGAGACGCTTGGGGTCCGATTCTATCTGCACGGAGATGTCATCCCGGACACGCGGAGGGCGGCGGTGCTGCCGGAGGTGGATGAAGTGGGCCGGCCGCTGTTCAACGTGCGCGGCATCAACCCGTGGGGGTGGCATCCGTATGGCATGGACGCCTGGAGCGCGGACGACTACAAGGCGGTCATTGCGCAGCTTGCGAAGCTGCGGATGAACTTCATGGGCATCCACTGCTACCCGGAGGGGCATCCGCAGGCGGAGCCGACGGTGTGGCACGGGTTGATGGGTGATTTCGATGCCGCCGGGCGGGTCACCCGCAGCTACCCGTCGCGTTACTTCAACACCCTGGTAGGCGGGGCACCCTGGGGAGACTACCTTTCCAAAAAGACCAGCGACTACAGTTTCGGGGGCGCGCTGCTGTTCGATGACGAGGCGTGGGCGCCGGATGTCCTGCGCGGGTTTTGTCCGCATCCCGTTACGGCTGCGGATTGCAACGAGGTGTTTAATCGCACCGGGGCGCAGTTCCAGGACGCGTTCGGCTTTGCCCGGCAACTGGGAGTGAAAACCTGCATCGGGACGGAAGCGCCCCTGACTATTCCCGCGTCCGTGGCGGAACGCAGCCGCGACGTGCGCGCCGTGTATGAAGGCACGTTCCGCCGCATCATGGCGAGCCATCCATTGGATTATTATTGGCTCTGGACGCCGGAAGGCTGGCGGGTGGAAGGCACCCCGGTGCAGTACCAAGCCACGGTAGCGGACCTCAAACTGGCGTATGAAGCGCTCACGAATGTGGGTGCGCCCTTTAAGCTGGCCACTTCTGGCTGGGTGCTTGGTCCCGCGCAGGACCGCGCCGCTTACGACCGCGACCTGCCGAAGAGCATCGCGATGAGCGCGCTCAACCGCGAGCTGGGGACGATTCCAGTAGATGAGGGTTTCGGGCGCGTGGCTGACCGGGAGAAATGGGCCATCCCGTGGATGGAGAACGATGTGGACGACGGGCTGGCTGGCCTCCAGTTGACCGCTGGTCTCATGCGTCGTGATGCAGCCGACGCGCTCAAGTATCGCTGCACCGGGCTGATCGGGCTGCACTGGCGCACGGAGATTATCTCGCCGAATGTCTCCGCCCTCGCCCAGGCCGCGTGGGACCAAAGCTGGAACACGCCCGGCGAGTGGATCGTGCCGGGGCAGGTGGCCAATTTTCCGGACGCGGCCATTGCCGGCACACCCGACGCACCGCTCTACCGCAGTTGCCGCTATGACCTGGGCCCGATCCGGCTGCGCGCGCCAGCGGGCAAATATAAAGTGACACTGAAGTTCTGCGAGCCGCACTTCAAGTCCGCCGGCGAACGCATCTTCGATGTGAAAGTGCAAGGGCTTACCGTTTTGACCAACCTGGACATCTTTGCCCGGGTCGGCCAATTCACCGCGCTGGATTTCACTTACGGCGACGTGGCGGTCACCAACGGCGAAGTAATGGTCGAACTGCTCGCGCGCAAATCGTTGCCGTGCATTTCCGCCATCGCGGTCGAAGGCCCTGGCTTTACCCGCAGGATCAACTGTGGCGGCGCCGATTATAAAGAGTGGCAGGCGGATGGATCGCGTTCGCTGCCGGTCGAGGATTTGTATGCCGATTGGGCTCAGGCGAACTTCGGGCTGGCCGAAGTCGGCCGGTTGTTTGCCGCCATCGATGGCAAAGTGCCGCGCTCCCTCAGCGATGGCTGCCCCAACGGCCTTTTGACGCCCGTGAAGACGCCTTGGAACGAGATTGCGCCGCAGTTCACGTTTGTAGATCGGTTCGAGGAATTCCGCCCGCGCGTCCGCGGCGCCGGAAACCTCGACCGGTTCGACTACTGGCTGCACCTGTTGAAGTATCTCCGGTCCCTGGCGCAACTCCGTTGTGCCCTGGCAACCCCGGATGCTGCGGAAATTACGCGCCTCTACGCCGACGCGTATCGGCACCTGCTGGCGACCGTCAACACGCCGGGTGCCCTGGCCATGGTGGTGAACATGGAGAATCATCCCGGCTGGGGGCCGGCCGTGGCCAAGGCGGCGACACAGCCGTGGCCGAAGGAATACGGCGGCGAACCGCGCCTGATCGTCCCGACCACCCGCAGCCTGGCCAATAAAGGCGAATCGCTGACCTTGAAGATCATCGCGCTGGACAAGCAGCCGGCGAAGTCCGTGCGTGCGAAGCTGCGTCCGCTGGGCAGCCGGAAGTGGCGGACGGTGGAGGCCTCGCACCAGGAGCGCGCGGTCTGGCAGGCCAAACTACCGGCCTGCACACAGGATTTTGAATACTGCGTTGAGGCACAAACCGCCGACGGTCAGACCCTGCGCTGGCCCGCCACTGCTCCGGCGATGAACCAAACGGTGGTGGTAATGCCATGACGACTCGCCACCGATCCTTGGCTGCAATACAACCGCCTAACTATGAATTCAATTGAACGCGTCCAGGCCGCGATCGAACTGCGCCAGCCCGACCGGGTGCCGGTGGATTTGCACAACTTTCAACCCGCCGCGCTGGTGACAGGGCTGCCGATGTCGGAGGTTTTCCGCAGCGGTGCGTTACTGGCGGAAGCCATGCTCGCCGCCTGGCGCGAATTCGGCCACGATATGATTCTCCTGGAGAACGGCACGGCCTGCAACGCCCAGGCTTGCGGGCTGGAGGTGGTTTACCGGGACGATGCCGCGCCGGCCGTGGAGAAGCCGCTGTTGGAGAGCCTCGCGGAGGTCGCTTCGCTGGAAGTTCCCGACCCTTACACCGCTTTTCCCATGTGCGAGATCCTCAAGGCCACGCGCATCTTGTCGAAGGAAATCGGCAGCCAGGTTTGGATTTGCGCCCGGGCCGACCAGGGGCCGATGGACCTGGCGGCGCAACTTCGCGGGATGCAGGAAATGATGATGGACATCGCGGTCGGGGAACAGGAGGGCCTGATTCACGCGCTGCTCGATTTCTCTCGCCGAGTCGCGACCCGCTATGCTTTCGCGCTCATCGAGTGTGGAGGTCACTCAACCTCCATCGGCGAGGCGGTTGCCAGCCCGGATCTGCTCTCGCCGAAGCATTACCGTCAGTATCCCTGGGGGCATGAAAAGCGGATGGCGGAGGAGTTGAAGCGGCATGACATCATTCTGCATAACCATATTTGCGGAAATACGACTGCGATCACCGAAGACTTCATCGCTACCGGAGCACCGGTCCTGGAAGTGGATCACAAGACGGATGCGCGCAAGATAAAGGCTGCCGCGCGCCATCGAACCTGTTTGCTCGGCAACATCGACACCGGGCTGCTGGCCTTTGGCAATCCACAACAGGTTGACGCCGCGTGCCGGGAACTGCTGGAAATCTGGAAACCGGATAGCGGGTGCATCCTCGGACCCGGCTGCGCCCTGGGCGCGCAAACACCGGCGGAGAACATCCACGCGCTGGTCGAGGCGGCGAAGAAGTACGGCAGTTATTCAAGTTGAAACAGGAGGAACCGACATGCAAACCACCTTGAACCAATGGCAGCCGCGGATTGAGCGCGCGGAAGCCCAAATAGAGGCCACTTTCGCCTTCAAGAACACCCGCCCGGCGTTGGTGATCGTGGATGCCAACTACTGGACGTTTGGCGATCTGGCGGAGGAAATCCCCGCCGACCACTACACCGATCCGGCGGCGGCGTTCCGTTACCAGACGCAGAAGATCGAACGGCACTTCACCGATATTCCGGATGATGACTATATCCCGTTCCTGCATCCGTGGTACGGCACGGGCGTGCTGGCTTCGGCGTTCGGCTTGCCGATCATTTGCCATCCGAAGGCCGACCCCGCGGCCGACGTCGCCACGATGAAGGTTCCCGAGGAGATTGACGCGCTCACCCTGCCGGTGCCGGGGGAATCGGGCACGATGCCGATTGTGGTCGAGGTGTTGGATTACTTCCGGGCGCACTCGGACCTGCCGGTGGTCTTCACGGATTGCCAGGGGCCGCTGGCGACGGCTTTGCAGATCGTCGGATACGACAAGTACTGTTATTGGATGCAGGACGATCCCGCCCGGATCCACAAATTGATGGGCATGGTGACGGACGCGTTGATCGCGTGGGTGAAGTTCCAGAAAGCCCGCGCAGGATTGCCGCTGACCGGGGCCAGTTACCCGCTGAGCATCAAGCTCCCCGAAGGTCAGGGCGGGATTTGGTTTGCCGAGGACGACTCGATCATCATGAGCGCTGGTTTGTACCGTGAGTTCATCCGCCCCTACAACGAAAGGCTGCTCGCGGCCTTCGGCGGTGGTTGCATTCACTACTGCGGCAACTCCACCCAGAACATCGAGAACTACTGCCGCACCAAAGGCCTTACCGCCATCAATAACTTCACGCTCGACAACATCGGCGCAGCCGCCAAAGTCCGCCACGCGCTCCGCGAGAACGGCATCGTTTACATGGTTTGCGATTTTGCGCCCGCCGACCGGCGGCTGGAGGACTACTACCGCGAGTTGCTGAAAGCGATGGACGGCCCGGAGGGGCTGATCATTGCATCGTATATCGCCCCGGCCATCGCGCTCGAAGCGGGCAAGTACGAGGAGGCCCACCGCGACCGCAGGAAGGTGGCTCGACACGTTTACGAGCTGGTAGTCGGGCAGTTCCAGGATGAACCTAAATTCGGCAGTTGAGTGAACCGCAAAGATCGCAAAGAAAGACCGTTATGAATGGATTGCCTAAGTCTTCCATGCACCCGGCAAGTGAATCAGTCCTTTGATTCGGAACCATCGCAATTCAGATGCCTTTTTCAACCGTACTGACAAGACTGCGGGATAGACAACACCGAGCCCCCCACTGCCATTTAGTTAAGCGGCAGGTGCTCAGAATACTATCTTTTTGACGCGTCGTTGAAAGTGTGCTGCACCCGAACGAGGGCCGCCTGGACTCACGGGGCGCTCAACGACCGAGGGCCCCGTGCTTTATCGGCACAGCGTGGTCGCAAGCGGCTGCTCCATGAAATAGATTTCAGGGAGAGCCTGTGCGGCGAAGCGGAAGAGCATGAAAGAACAGCTCAATTATGAACACGAAAGACTTTATCCGTGTCGGTATCCCTCTGGGTGAAGCCACCCGGCGGGCGACTGATTTCGTCAGCAAGTTTATCCTCGGTGGTGGGGACAAGACGCGACTGGAAGCGGAAGTGAAGGCGATCATTGCCACGCCGTCCGCTTATACGGAGGACAGCCTGCGCGGCGAGTTGGCCAAAGCGCTGCTCAAGGCTCCACCGCCGCCACGCACCGAGCCCATCAAATACCGGCAGTGGGGCGAAGGCCTGGAGCATGAAGCGGTAATGCAGATGGAAAAAGCCTGCCTGCTGCCGGTGGCGGTGGCGGGCGCCCTCATGCCGGATGCCCACGTTGGTTACGGGCTGCCCATCGGCGGAGTACTGGCAACCGATAACACGGTTATTCCGTATGCGGTCGGCGTGGATATTGCCTGCCGCATGAAAATGACCGTGCTGGATATTCCGCTGCGCGAATTGGAACGGCACTCGGATCGGCTCACCCGGGCGATCGAGGCCGAGACGCGTTTTGGCGTCGGGGCCAACTTCAAGAACCGCCGGCAGCACGCGGTGCTGGATGCCGATTGGGATGTCAGCCCGGTGACCAAACAGAACAAAGACCGGGCCTGGTCACAGCTCGGGACCAGTGGCAGCGGCAATCATTTCGTCGAGTTCGGCCTGTTTACCGCGCATGGGGAGATTCATGGGCTCGCACCGGGAACTTATGTGGCATTGCTTTCGCACAGCGGCAGCCGTGGCACCGGTGCGGCCGTGTGTGACCATTACAGCAAGATTGCCTTCGGCCAATTCCCGGACCTTCCGAGCGAATTGAAGCGGCTGGCCTGGTTGTCGCTGGATTCCGAAGCGGGCCAGGAATACTGGGCGGCGATGGAATTGATGGGCCGTTATGCCGCCGCCAATCACGCCCTCATTCACCAGCATGTCGCCGCTAATCTTGGTGCCGAAGGGCTGCTGGACCTCGAAAATCATCACAACTTTGCCTGGAAAGAACGGCATGTGATCAACGGCGTGGAAAGAGAAGTGGTCGTGCACCGCAAGGGAGCGACGCCGGCCGGACCGGGCGTGCTGGGCATCATTCCCGGCTCCATGGCCTCCCCGGGCTTTGTCGTCAGTGGCAAAGGCAACCCGGAATCGCTGAATTCAGCTTCCCATGGCGCCGGCCGTGTAATGAGCCGCACGCAGGCTAACAAGACCTTTGAGTGGAAGAAGGTGAACGCGTTTTTGCGGGACAAGGGCGTGACCCTGATTTCGGCCGGGTTGGACGAAGCGCCGATGGTCTATAAGAACATCCACGAGGTGATGGCTGCCCAGCACGACCTGGTGACCATTCTCGGCCAGTTCGATCCCAGGCTGGTGAAGATGGCGCCGCCTGGTGAACGGGCTGAAGACTGAGTTCAGGGCTCTCACTCGACCTTCAATTTGGCATCTTCAATCAGCACAGCGTATTTGTAGCCGGCGCCAAAGTCCTTGTTGATCGAGACGGTTCCCGCAACCAAGATCGTGTCACCGATTTTAGCTGTGGAAGAGGTCGTAACGAGCAGATCGTTGCTTCCCTCGGCACCGGTCCCGTCCTTTATATGAATCCAATTCTTACCCATGATCATTGGGTTATACTTGACCACCTTGCCCCGAACCTTGACCAACTGACCGCTCAAATTCTGCTTGTCAGCGAAGATCTCCTTAACGGTCTTCCCGCCCTCAGCCCGTTTGATGCCGGACAAATCCACCTTCGCCACGGCGGATGCACCGGTGACGGGAGGATGGTTCTTAGGGATTTCCAACGGATTACTTTTGATGGTGGGCTCAACTCCGTTGACCGTCAAGCTGCCCGTGAAGTAAACGAGGTCGAAATCCCGGTTCAGGGTCTTGCTATGATAATTCTGCATCGGCATTCCTTGGGTCGTCGCAACCGAATCGCCAAGTTTGACCGGAAACCTTGTTGCTGCCACCCAAACCTTCTTCGAGCCATTATCCACCAGAACGTAAGTGTAGCCGGAGGCGTCCATCGTTTCCACCACCTTGCCGGAGAGGCGGGTGGCTTCTGCCGGAGCCTGAGGTGCAACTTGCGGCGGTGAGTCGGCCGCCTCCAGCCCACAAACAGCCAGGCGGGCGGCGAAGGTGATACCGCCGATGATTTTGATGTGTTTCATATTCATTTCAATACGTAGCCCGGGCGTTTTCTCGAAAGCGCGTGATTATTCAATCTGCAGTCCAATATCTAGCATTCAAAAGGAAGGAACAAGCCATTTTGGTCCAGCGGCTTCGCAAAGGCATTCGGATTTAGAGGTGGTGCAGGAACTCGATTTGTTTCCAGACCACCGTCCCGCCTCTTGATTGTCTGGGTCTCCCCGTTAAAGGCAAAACAACCCCTTCAAGGCAGCGTCGGTATTTTCCGGCGGCAGCCCCGGCATCCCGGTCTTCGGTTTGGATTGCGTGTCGGTGGCTCAGTCTGGCTTACCCGCTGAAGCACCGAATGGGCCAGCCACAGAGCAACGAGCGGTAAAGGCGCTTGGGTAGCTCCTGCAGCGTCACCTTGCCCAATCAGAAAAGTTCGCCCTGCACAATGGCAAAGGCGTTTCACCTGCTTGACGCCAACGGCAGGTCGGCGTACGCTCTTGCTCGGTCACGCGCTGGTATGTCATTTCGTTCTCCTCGTCTGGTACATGAAGAACGTAGTTTGCCGCGTGACCTTCTTAAACAACAGATGTTGCCATAGCCGGTTGCGCGCGGGGCGCCGCAATCTGAAACTCGATGAACGAAAGAAAACCGCAATCAAGAATTCCGTGGCTGCTGGCGGGGGTCGTGGGGTTGCTGCTGTTGGGTCTGGTCGGCTGGTATTGGGGAGTGCATTTGCCGGCGGAGAAAAAACGCAAAGCGGAATTGGCACGCATTGAAGCCGAGGCACGGGTCCAGAGCGACGTGCAGGAAAAAGCGCGGTTGAATGCCGCGGCGGAGCAACTGCGCACCGAGCGGGAGAAGCAACAGGCGGCGGAGCGTGCGAAAGCCGAAGCGGATCAACGAGAGCGGGAGAAGCAAGTTGCGGATGCGAAGGCGAAGGCCGACGCGGAGCAGAAACGGCAGCAGGCGGAGTTGGCACGCAACGAGGCGGAACGGTTGGCCAACGCCAAGGGCGGCCTCCTGTTGCAGACTGTGCCCAGCGGCGCCACGGTGGCTCTGGGTGCTGAAGCTGTCCAGTCGAGCCCGGCGACATTCAAGGCAGTGAAGATCGGCAAGTATCCGTTGCGGGTCAGTCTGGAAGGGTATGAGACGGTGAGCCGGGAAGTGGCGATCAAGGAGAACGACGTCACAGATCTTGGAACGTTCACGCTGGTGCGGGAGACGGGCAGTGTGCGAATTGAGAGCACGCCGGCCGGAGCGGTGGTGAAGCGGGGCATCGAGGAACTTGGGACCAGTCCGGTGGAGGTAGCTTCCGTGCCGACCGGGGAGGTCGAATACACGCTGTTACTGAGAGGTTACCAGCGCGCGACGATCCGAGGGAAGGTGAAGAGTAAGGAATCACTGCGGCTGACGGTCACGTTGGCGGAGCAACCCTATCCGGCGCTTGACCAGCCGTGGGAGAATACCCTGGGGATGAACTTTGTACCGGTGCCGGGCACCGAAGTTCTGTTCTGCGTGTGGGAGACGCGGGTGAAAGACTACGCGGCGTATGTGGCGACCAATAGCGGCCTCGATGGGAGCTGGAAGGCCCCGGTCACTGAAGGCCAGAAAGTCACCCCGCAGGAGCAATGCCCGGTGGTCAACGTGAATTGGGACGATGCGCGGGCCTTTTGTAAGTGGCTGACGAATCGGGAGCGGGCCAAGGGCAAGCTCAGCGCCAGCCAGAGCTACCGGTTGCCGGCGGATTGGGAATGGAGCGTGGCGGTGGGGTTGAACGAGAACCGAACCGGGGCCCCGAAAGACAAGAACGCGCAGACGCCAGACGTGTATCCGTGGGGGAGCGAGTATCCGCCGCGGGGGCGGGCGGGGAACTACGCCGATGCGACCGCGAAGCGATCCTTCAGCAGTTTGGCGGTGATCGCAGGTTACGATGACGGCTACGCGACAACATCGCCGGTGGGGAGTTTCGACGGAAACCGGTATGGCATTTATGATATGGGCGGCAACGTGTGGGAATGGTGTGAGGACTACTATGATGGCAAGAGTGGTAGTCGGGTGTTGCGGGGTGGTTCCTGGCGCTACGGCGGATCCGGGTACTTGCTCTCGTCCTGCCGCAATCTCAGCCCGGCCTCCTATCGCGGCCACAACAACGTCGGCTTCCGGTGTGTGTTGGCGGTCGGGTCCGCAGCCAAGTAACCCTCGTAGCAGTGTCATCCGCAGACCGTGCCGCCCTTTCCGATATTTCACACCCGGCACGAAACGCCGACCGGCCGGAGCGCCGGCTTTCAGCCGGCTTAAGTCGTTCGCCTGCCACGCGGGGAGCGAATCGTCCAGCCCCGTTCCTGTTGGTCGCGCTAAGCCGGCTGAAAGCCGGCGCTCCAGGGCTCGTTCGGTGTCCGCCCCTTCCGCGTTCTTCGGGTACTATTTCTTCTTTTGGAGGAAGAACTTAGTGTGGCAACTTTCGCATTTCGCTTCGAGTGGCTTCCAGTGGCCATCCTCATGGCATTTTGCGCAAGCAACTTTCTGGTGGATTTGGTCCAGGGAGAAGCTGGCGACCTTGTTATGGTCGAAGCGCAGGTCATCCCCTTTCCAGCCCTCCACCCCATGACACTTGAAGCATTGATCCCCCAGAACCCCTTTGTGAGGGTCGTCCTTCTGATGACATGTCCGGCATTGATAATCCGGTTTACGGGTTTTCTCCAACGGCCCGACCCTCACGCCATTGTGGCAGTCGCTGCACTTGGCGGTCAGATGTTTGCCGCTGAGGTTCTCCTCCCCGATCCGGCGGTTGAATATGTGTTCAAAGCCCGGGACTTTCTTCGGCCAGGCGGAGAAAGTGTGGCACGCCGTGCAGTTTGAGCCGTACTTCGCCGGATGCTGCACTTTGTGGCAGGTGGCACAACCTGTTCCCAGCCCTTTGAAGGTGGCGGAAGCTAGCGAACCGCCGGGCGCCGGCGGTTTGTGGCATTTGATACAATCGACGGTCGCGTGCTTGGCGAGCAGCGGGAATTTGGTGTCGCGGGTATGGTCCCACTGCAGCCGGGCCACAGCCCACCCCACGGGCGTCTGGTGGCATTGGGTGCAGGCCGCGGTAAACTGCCCCCAGTGCGGATCTTTATGGCAATCCGCGCATCCCGTTTTCAGGCCGCGGAACTTCGCCCAGCCCAGGTGTTCGCCCGGCTTTGCGGGGACGTGGCATTTAACACAATCGACGGTCGCGTGCTTTCCGAGCAGCGGGAATTTGGTGTCGCGGGCATGGTCTAACTGGACCCGGGCGACGGACCAGCCCACGGGCGTTTGGTGGCATTGGGTGCAGGCCGCCGCAAACTGGCCCCGGTGCGGGTCTTTATGACAATCCCCACAGCCTGATTTCAAGCCGCGGAACTTGGCAAAACCGAGGTGTTCGCCCGGCTTCGCCGGGGTGTGGCATTTGATGCAATCGACGGTCGCGTGCTTTCCGAGCAAGGGGAATTTGGTGTCGCGGGCATGGTCTAATTGGACCCGGGCGACGGCCCAGCCCACGGGTGTGTGGTGGCATTGCGTACAGGCGTCGGCAAACTGGCCTTGGTGCGGGTCTTTATGGCAATCCGCGCAGCCTGATTTCAGGCCGCGGAACTGCGCCCAGCCCAGGTGTTCGCCCGGCTTTGCCGGGGTGTGGCATTGATTGCACGCCACCGCCGTGTGCTTTTCCACCAAAGGAAACCGCGCATCCCGGTTGTGATCAAAAACCAGATGCTTCGTATCCCATCCGGCCGGGGAATGGCAGGTTTTACAGTCCGCGGCGAATTGCTTTCGATGGGGCTCGTTATGGCAACCGGAGCATTGATTGGGCAGACCCTTGTACACGGCGAGGCTGAGCGCATTGGTCTGCGCTCCCGGGTTGTGGCACTTGACACAGGCGACCGCCTTGTGCTGGCCCACCAATTGGAAAGAGGAGTCTCGGTCATGCGTAAACTTCAAATCCTTCCCCTTCCAACCGCTCGGCGAATGACATTTTTCACACGCGGCCTTCATTTGTCCCTCGTGCTGGTCGCGGTGGCAATCGCCGCACGAGGCGTGTTTCAGTCCCTGGTAGTAAATCCCCGGCGTGTCGCTGGTCCGTTTCTTGATGTGGCAGTCGTCACATGCCACCTGGGCATGCTTGCCGTCCCGTTTGAAGGTGGCCAGGTTGTGATCGAACTTCTCTCGCTCCAGCGGTATAATCGACTCCGAATGGGTCGGGTGTTCCTTGTGGCAGCTAACGCAACCCCCTTTGAGTTTGCCGTGATAGCCATCCCGAATCGCTCGGCGCTGCGCAATCTCCGCATGGCAATGCTCACAGTTGGAATCGGGAACTCCCCCAGCGATGGAATGGCAGTGAGCACACGTATCAACGATAGCGACCTTGCGATGTTTCGGGGATAACTCGCGGGGGGTGATGAGATGAGAAAGCGACCGGGCAAACACATGCTTAAATAGCACCACCTTCGATTGGTTTAGCGCGATCACCGTGCCGCCCACTAGCAACACGAATACCCCGAGCACCAGGATTCTCGTTCGGTAGGGCCGGAATTCTTCCAGGATCGTGTCCGCATTGACATGCCCGTGGTCGTGATGCGGCTGATGAGGCAGGGGCAGGCTTAACGGATGGTGATGCTCGACATACTTCATTGGCGACCAGCCGTGGAAGATGCCGGCTATCGCGATGCGTGTGCTGGGATTGATTAGGGCCAGGAACAAATGGCCGCCTACCGAGCCCGCGGCGACCACAAATAAACACGTATGGAGGTACCAGGGCAGGAGAATGAGGCCTTTCAAAACCATTACCGTGCCGGTCGCGGTAAAGCCCAGGAAGTAGAGCATGACCAGGCAGGCGTTCATCTTCTGGCCGGTGTTGAAACGGCCGGCGGGCGGAACCACCGCCTTCTTGTCCACCAGGCTGCGCATCGATTGCAACATCCACACGGCATCCGCGATGCCCCATTGCAACATCGGTCGCACGTGCTGCCAGTGGACTTTCGGGCTCAGCAGCACGGCCAGCGGCACGAGAAACACCCACGCGGCGGCACAGGTCTTGTGGATCGTGATGAGGAGGCTGAGCCGTGAGCTGTCCCAGTCGAGTAGCCGGCTCAACAACATCGCCACCGCCGTAAGCAGCAGCAGGACGAAGGGAATGCCGTTGACCCAGTGCAGGACCAACTCGGGTTTGACGAAGCGCCGGAAACTCCGGAGGTGCAGGTAGTACTGTCCATTCTCCGGATTGTAGGAGATGAACTGCCCGCGGAGGGTCTTGCTGACCACCACATCGAGCACCGCCACAATGTGCAAAAGCAAATCACCGGCAGGCTCACAGCCCATTTCTTCCACGCCTGGGAAATGCAGGCAAAGCATGTCCCGCAGCTCGGTGGGTGTCGGGCCGTGTTGGCCATAAACATTCCCCGTGGACAGGCGATGAACCGATAAGGCATGAATCAGACGCAACGCCATCTTCCGGAGTTCCGGGTGCGGAAAGGCCGGCTCAATTTTGCTCCTGACCAGCTCATTGTACTCCGTTACCCCTTCGATCTCAGGTAAGGACCGTAGCTCCGGATTACTGCAAAGAACGTCCCAATAACTGTCGTAGGCGATCAAGCCCGGCCGGTCCTGGGGGACCGACTCATGCCGGAGTTTCTTTACCGTATCCGCCAAAGCCCGCATGACCTCCCGTGGCTGCGCGTAAGGAATCCGCCCGACCACCTCCAGGTAGTCGGGATGGATCGGAAACATGGCAACGAATTCGTCCATCCGTTCCGCCATGTTGTCGTAGAACTTGGCCAAGGGTGTCAGGTACTCACGAACCGCCGCTTGCTGTTGAGCCGTCTTTTTGAGCAAACGATTTACCAACCGGAAGCGAAGATCCGTCTTCGGGATAACCACCTGGACGAAACGGCCCGGAACAGCGGGGTGGGTGCTGAGGGCGGGCGCGGAAGGATCAAACGCCGTCGGCTGCACGCCCGCGATGAAGCGGAATCTAAGGCGCGCACAGGCCGCCCCCAAGTCCTGCAGAAAGGCCAGGTCGAGCGCCGGAGCTTGACTCCCAGGCTCGCAAAGGGCTTTCGGCAAGTCATCGATCAGTAACAGCAAGCCGTGAGCCGGAAATTGCCGGTGAAATTCCCCCATCATCTCTGCCAGGCAGGATTCGTGATTGGGCCGCTTGGCCGCAGCGGGAAAACGGTAGGGGACATTCCATTCCGCCAGCCGTGCTTCAATTTGCGCGCAAACCGTATTCCGGAAGCCGGCCCTGGCCTTGCCCAGCTCGAGGCGGAGCACCTTGAAGTTGCCGGCGATGGGAGCCGCCGCCGCCGCGACGCTCGGGTCGGTCAGGCTTGCCGCCAGCTCCGGATGCTCCGCCACCGCCGAGAGCATCGACATCAGGTGTGACTTGCCGGCACCGTGATCGCCGATAATCAGAAGCCCCTGATTCTCGAAGGCGTGATCGTAGCGGAGGTGCGGGAAGACCAGGCGGCTGAACTGCTGGGCCATCTCCTCGGAGATGAGGTAGGTCGCGACAAGCCGCTTTGCTTCATCCGCGCCCTCCGCCTGGCGGAGTCGGACGCGCAAGTCAAGGGGCTCAATGGCCTCAAATTGAATGAGCTCGGAATACTTCATCGCCCGGTGAGCCCCGGAGCTGCGGAGCTCCGGTGGTTTGCAGTTGGCGTCCGCGACACCTCCGTGTTGTAGGTCGAGACCTTCTTCATGGTGGCAAATAGTGATCCCCTCTGGTTGCCGCGATCATGCTAATGCTTGCATGGACTGGTTGAATGCGCGCCCTGGCTCAAGGAACCCACCGGAGCCGATAGAAACGGTTCCAGAAATTGGTGGATCCCGAGTCGATGAACTCCTGCATGCCTGCGTCCAGTACGGGATTCCCCAGCGGCTCCCAATTGACCAGGTCGGTGGACGCGTCGAGCGAGTATTGGAACCCGGGATCGGCGTTGAGAGTAAGATGGAAGCCGTCGCCAGCCATAAAGGCGGACACGATTTCCGCCACGGTTGGCGGGACCAGGACCGTGAGCACGGCCGGTGCGCTGAGGACGGAGCCAATGGAATTGCCGACGACAACGGAATACGCGCCGGCCTGGAAGGACTGCGCATCCGGGAGAAATAGGGTGCGGTTGGTCGCCCCCTCGAGTTTCAAACCGTTGAGCAGCCATTGGCAGGTTAACGCCGAACCAGTCACCCCAACCTCCATCAGGACATTTGAGCCGCGCAGGACGGTCAGGCTTTGTGGGTCGGCTTCGATTGCCGGTGGAGTGAGAACGCGGATCGGAGCCGCGTAGCTGGTCAAGGCTCCGGTAGGCCCGGTTACCAGAACCGAATACCTGCCACTCGCGGTCAGATCGGCGGCCGGGATAATAAAGTTGGCGTTGGTCTCGCCCGCCAACGGCTGACCGTCCTTTTGCCACTGATAAGCAAAGGGGCCGGCCCCGCCCGCAGTAACAGTGAAAGTCAGAATCGTCCCGGCGGCTATGGTGCCCGACGCCGGTGTCGTGCTTAGATGCACGAAAGTATCTAGGCCGTACAGCTCGACGCGTCGGTTGTTAGCCGACGCGACCAACAACCGGCCATAAGAATCCAGTGCGAGGCCGGCGGGAGAACTCAGTTGACCGGTGGCCGAGCCAAAGCTCCCGACGTTGGAGAGCGGCGTCCCGGTGGCAGAGTCGAATACTTTGACGGTTCCCTGGAAGCTGTCGGCAGCATACAAACGGGCCGACGAATCGATGAAGACGGCTTGCGACCGGCCCGAAGGTCGGCCCGTGCCCAGGGCGAATACGCGCGCAAAACTCCCTGAACCATCGAACACTTGCACCCGGTCGTTGTTCTGATCCACTACGAACAACTCGCCCTTCGCACTGACACAAAGTCCAGACGGGAAATCGAATTGTCCTGGCCCGGAGCCGCCACCGCCGATGACCTGGCTCAGCACGAAGCCGGTATAAACTCGGATCGTGTTGGCCTTGCTATCGGAGACATAGATGCGGTTGTTAAAGCTAGCGGGAGCGAGCGCGATATGATTGGGCAATTGAAACTCACCGTTGCCAAGGCCGAGTTTGCCCAGGAGGTTCCACTGCGTATCAAAAACGCTGACGCTGCCCGCCTGTTCCTCCGCCAGGTAAATGTGATTCTGCGCGTCGATGGCGATGCCCAGCGGCCGGGAGAATCCGCCGCGGCTGGTCACCTGGAGTCCGCTGGCGTCAAACACCACGACTTGTCCGGCCACCGGATCGGTGACGTAGATGTTGCCGGCTGAATCCGCCGCGAGCCGTGCAGGAGCCTGCAACGACTGAGAAAAGGCGCCCAATGGGATTGCCCGGGGGGCAGCGACCTGGCAAAGCCCGGCGGTGACTTCGGCCGAGAGCAGGAAGGCGATGGCGATGGATTTCTGGATCATGATCGCACCTCATCGGCTGTCATTTCGGGATGGCTCGCAGGATGGCCTAGATCCTTCATTTGGTCGCGGAGATAGGAGTGCTCCATAAGGAGCTTCATCAGGCATTTCATAAACTCTTGTTTCCAAGCCGGCATTTGGGGCAGCCGCTTCATTTTGTTGTGGTAGAACTCACGGAATCCGCGGAAAAGCTGTTCGCGGACTTCGTCCAGGGTCATGGCCACCGGTTTTATGACGGGCTCGACGAGGTTATACTTCCGGTAGTCTCGCGTCACGATGTGGTCCTTGACGTCGCGGTAGAGATCCGCGTATGGCCAGGGCGTGATCGCCAGGAAGAAGGCCATGTCCGGGTCGTAGAACTTGGCCAGCTCGATCGTGCGCTCCATTTCCGCTGCCGTCTCGTTGGGCATGCCCATGACGAACGAGGTTTCGGATATGATATTGTGGGCGTTGATGAGCTCAATGGCCCGCTTGCCTTGCTCGACCTTGGCATCTTTCTTGAACAAATCGAGGGTGGCCTGGTTGACCGCCTCCACCCCCACGTAGATATGCTCGATGCCGGCCTGACGATATTTCGGCAACAGGTCCTCGTCTCGCAGAATGTCATCCACGCGGGTTTCGAGGAGAATGCTGGTCCCCAGGTCGCGCTCGATCAGCAGGTCGAGGATGGTGTTCCAGCGCTGCCGGTCAAGGGAAGGGATTTCATCGGCGATCATGGCCACGTTCACACCATAGCGATCGCGCAGCATCTCCAGCTCGTCCACAAAGCGAACGGCTGATACCGCGCGCCATGATTCATTCCAGAAGAGGCGCTGGGAGCAGAACGAACAGTGCTGTTTGCAGCCACGGGAGGACGATACGATCGCCAGCGTGGAGTTCGGTTTAACGCGATAACTATACTCCCGCCAGGGCACCAGGTTCCAAGCCGGTTCCACGGAGTCGAGGTCCCGAATGAACTGACGCGGGGGAGTGGCCACGACCGCTGATCCTTCCCGGAAAGCGATGCCATTAACCCGCTTCAGGTCGGCACCGGTCTTCCAGGCTTCCATTAGTTCCACCGAGGTTAGCTCTCCCTCCCCCCGAACGATCACATCCACTTCGGGGTGCTCCCGGAGAATCTCGTCATACATGAACGTCGGATGCGTGTTCCCTAAGACGGTCAAGACTTCGGGCGACTCCTCTTTCGCGATCCGGCACACTTCCATGCCGTCCAGCACGGTGGCTGTGATGCAGGTGACGAACACGGCATCCGGCTTCTCGCGCTGCAGGGTCTCGCGGACCTGCTCGAGCGTGTGAAACCGGGTCATCGCGTCGTACAGGGCCACGCCATAACCCGCCCGCTGCAGGGCTCCGCCCACATAGAGCAGGCTCAGCGGGAGCCATGTGCCCGCCGATTCAACCACCCCGGAGTGGTACGGCGGGGTGACGAGGAGAATGTGGGGGTTTGACTTCATTGGAAGTAGGCCGAGTGCATGGAAGGAAACACGAATGGGAAGATCAGCACCGTGAGGACGGACAAGACAAAGCAAGCAATGGTGCCCCAGGCAACCGCACGAGCTTGCAGCCGAAAGAAAAGGCGCGCGTGAAGCAGGGTTGCATAGGCCAGCCAGGTGACCAACGACCAGGTCTCGATCGGGTCCCAGCCCCAGTATCGGCCCCACGACTGGTTGGCCCAGATCGCTCCCGCGCCGATGGTTGTGGTCCAGAAAATGAAGCCGAACCCGACGAACCGGACCGTGAGCGCTTCCAGGACTCCCGGGGCCGGCAGCCGGTCCAGGAATTTGCTGGAAGCCCCTTGGAGTTTTCGCAATAGCACGACGCCCGAGGCCATCGAGAGGATGAAGGCCCCGACTGCCAACTTATTGAACAGGACATGGAACACCAGCCACAGCGAGCGGAGCGTTGGCGGCAGATTGCGCGCCTCCGGGTTGGTGAATAGACCGAAGCCCATCATCAGAATCGAGGCAGGCAGGGCAAGGAGCGCCACGGCTGCCCAGTTCGGCCGGCGCCAAACGACCAGCAGGAGCATCGCTATGGCAATCCAGGCATTCGACGACAGCACCTCGTACTTGAGCATATACGGCCCATGCCCGACGTGGCAGTAGCGCAACACCAGCCCGGCCGTGTGCGGCAGCAAGCCGGCGGCGGTAATCCATAGAGCCAACCGAACTTTCTCCGGGTGGACGAAAACGAGGGCGTAGGCGAAGCCCACAGTGCCGACGATATAAAGCGCCACGGCGCTCCAGTGCAATAGGGCTTCCCAGGCGAATGAACTCATGGTTGTTTGGTCTCCTTTTCCTGCGCCTTGTTAACGGGGCCTTGTGGTGGTTTGCTCGTTGCCAGCCAGGACATCTGTTTGCGCGTCACCTGCGGCGGCGAAGTGAAAGCAATCTCGTCCACCAGCCACGCTGGACCGGTCTTCTTGAATACATAAAGCATCTCGTAGGAGTCGAGCGATGCCTCACCGACTTGCTCCCCGGTGCCGATCTTGCGATCGCGGTAGCTCCAGCGTTCCTTCGTCGTGACACGGAGTTCGTCCTTGGATTGCTCGGCCCGGATGACTTCAAGCGCAAGGAGCTGCGAATCGAGCGTGAGGCCCAGGTCCAACCGGACGCCGATCAGCCCGGTGAGCTTCTTGCCTTCATTCGGGCCGACAACCGGGTCGATTAACCTCACGTCGCCGCGGCGGTAGGCCTCGGCGACCACCTGGTTGTAACGTTCGACAAGCTGTCGCGCTTGATCCATAGCCGACTTCCTGCAACCGGTGGCCAAACCCAGGCAAAGCAGCAGGAGCACGGTAGCCCCCTGCGAAGCAGGAGTGCCAAACCAGCGCGCTCCCGGCCTCTCGCCGGCAGGATTGGTTTTTGATGGTGCCGGCAGGGTGCCGGCAGCGCACTCCCGCACGAGTTGATCGAAGCGCTCCTGGAATAACGGCGCGAATCGTTGTGGCTTGAGAGCGACAAAGATGCGCTCCCGTTCCCCCATTCGCGTCACGAGAATGCAAGCGTCCACCTTCACCACGGCAAAGATGAGCGCCACCCCCGCCATTACCAGCACGAACCCGAGATACGCCAGCCCGAGCGCCGGATCGTGGCTGCCGCGCAACCGCACCCAGAAGGGTGTGCCGAGCAGCAAAAGCTTCTCGCCGCTGCGCAGTGAAACAGCCTGGCCAGGGCGCGCGTCGCCGGTAAACAGCAGCGCGCCGTCCCTCATCACGCGCACCTCAATGCTCTCCGGATGCGCCCCGTCCGCGCCGATTTGCGCGCGCAAGTAGGCCCGCAAACTGTTCGGCCCCGCGGAGGCGCCTTCAAAGGTGCCGCCGGCCTTTTTCGCCAGCAGAGCAGCTTCACGTCTGGGTGCGTTACCCGCGCCCTGCCACTCCACGAGCGCGGCGGGGCCGAAGTCCGATCCCAGAAAGACCCTGCCGCGGCGGGTCCTGAGATCGCGGTTCACGGCCAGCTCCACCGGCTGGGAGCCCTGGTCGCGCTGAAGGGATAACTGCACTTTCAGTTCGCGCAGATCGCCGTCTTGATAATGGGAGGCCGTGACCGTGTCGAGCGTCACGGGCCAATCGAGTTGCATGGCTCGTCCCAGTACACCTGGCCATTGCCCGGCCCACGCGGCAGCGGTGGCCGGCAGCGTCTCTCCTTCGATCAGATCCACCACGGCTTCGGTGCCAAACAATGCCCGCGCAGCGCCAGCCACGATGATCAGCAGCAGCCCCATGTGGAAAACGGGCGAACCTAGCAAGCCGATCCGGCGTTCCGTCCAGATTTGGAGCGTTGACCCCGTAGCGGCGAACTCAGGTGCGGTCGTTCCGGCCACTGGTTCGCGCTCGAATTCAGCGTGAAAAGGCGCGTTCCTGAAGTGCGGTTCACTGAGGCGTTGTGACCACTGCATCCGAAGTCGTTTTATCTGTTCGCAGACGATCACCACGAGTGAGGCGCAAATCAGGCCTGTAGCCGCGAGGAACCAGCCGCTCCGGAAGATGTGATCCAGCGCGAAAAGGCGGACCAGCGCCGTCACGAAAGGACCGGCGTCGTGTAACCATAGCAGTTCCGTCTGGGTCGCCGTGCCAACCTGCGGCAACGCGGCGCCGAGCGTGCAAAGCAGCACTAGTGCGAGCAATTCGCCAACGATGACGGGCGGTGAACGCAAGAACCGTCTTACCCCGATCAGGTTTCGCCTGAGCCTTTTCATGATCGGAGGGCTTACCATTTCTCGGTGCCGCTGGTGTGTTCGCCACAGCCTCCACAAGTGCTCTGGCTATAGCCGGTGGCTGTGCTCTTGGTGACACCGGTCATGCGCATGGTGGTGATAGTATTGTTGTATGCGTAACGAGCGGGAAGGCCGCCGCCGTTGGCGCCCAACAAGCGCGAGATCTTACCCCCATGTGGAACGACAATGTGGCATTCGTAACACCGATTGTTGTTGTGATGATCCCCATGAATTACAGACGTGGACGTGTTGTTATGGCAGTTGGCGCACCAGCTCGTGCTGAAGGCAGAGTTCGGCACATTGGGCCAGTTGTTGCCGTTGGGTCCGCGCAAGATGAACTGCGCCGCCGACCCGTGGGGCCCCTGCGCCGCTGGAGCAGCCGCGTCCGTGTTGTGGCAATCGGTGCAGGACATGGTCTGCTGGCCGACGTTGACATTCCATGGCGCTTTCATGGCGGCGGCCAGTAGGCCCTTCTTCCCTCCGACCACGAGGGAGTTCGGGTAGTTGTCCAACCCCGTCACGATGGGATGCCCCGACCTGTTCATCGGGCTGAATTCCTGGGCCTGGTCGGTCTCGACCGGCTTGAGGGCAGTGCCGTTGGGCGAAATGCCACTGGGCGGACTCCCTGGCAACCAGGCGTATCCCGAATGGCATTTGAGACAGATCTGGTATTCGTAGGTGGCAGCGGCAACCGGCGTGTAGGCGCCCGTGACGACGCTGGCCGTGAAGGTCACCGGGCTGCCGCTCAGACCGGCTGACGTCGCCGTTACCGTATAAGTCCCGGCCGTGCTCCCCAATGTCAGGGTGCTCGGCGCTTGGCCGTTCGGGGCCGTCGTCGTGCTGGTCGGGTTCAGCGATTGGCCCGTCGCGCCGCCGGGTACCGTGGCGATTGCAAACGTCACGGTGGTTCCACTTACTGTATTCCCGTTGGCATCGGTCACCGTCACCACAAATGGGCTCGTCAGGGCAGTCAACACGGCCCCTTGCTGGCTGTTGCCCGAGGTCAACGCCATTACGGCGGGCGCGCCAGGATTGACCGTGAACGGCGCGCTGCTCCCCGCGGACAGGGTGTCGCCGCTGGTACGCGTAGCGGTCAGCACCACACCGCTTTCCGCCTTGGTGTAGGTGACCCCGCTGATGGTCACGGAATTGTTGCCGGCTAGGATCGTGCCGGTCAAGGTGCCGCCCAAGGTGCCGGTGCCAGCCGTGCGACTGAGTGTCACGGCGGTGTTCGCCGTCACATTTTGCGAAGTTCCACTGGCGTCCTGAGCCTGCACTACGACGCTGAAGCCCGCGCCGGCGTTCGGATTGACGCCGCTGTTGACGGAGGTGATCGCCAATCTCGCCGTGGCGTTGGCGGTGAAGGTCACCGGGCTGCCGCTGAGACCGGTCGCGGTGGCCGTCACCGTATAAGTCCCGGCCGCACTCCCCAAGGTCAGGGTGCTCGACGCCTGTCCATTGACGTCGGTCGTCGTCGCGGTGGTGCTCAGCGTTTGGCCCGTCGCCCCTCCGGGTGCCGAGCCCAACGCAAAAGTCACACTGGTGAGGCGAACTGGATTCCCGTAGGCATCGGTCACCGTCACCACGAAGGGGCTCGCCAGGGCCGTCAACGCGGCCCCGCCCTGGTTGTTGCCCGAGGTCAACGCCAAGGTGGCCGCCACGTCCGCATTGACCGTGAAAGCGGGGCTGTCTCCGGCCGGCAGAGTATCGCCACTGCTGCGCGTGGCGGTCAGGACCACGCCGCTCTCCGCCTTAGTGTAGGTGACTCCGCTGATGGTTACGGAGTTGTTCCCCGCAAGGATCGTGCCGGTCAGCGTGCCGCCCAAGGTTCCGGTGCCGGTCGCGAGACTCAGCGTCACGGTGGTGTTCGCCACCACACTTTGCGGGGTTCCGTTGGGTTGCTGAACCTGTACCACGACACTGAAGGCGGTGCCGGCGATCGGATTGACACCGCCGTTGACGGCAGTGATCACCAACTGCGGCGGCTGGCCGGCAATGACCAGGTTCACATTGCCACCACTGACCTGGATGGACCCGGTGTTGCCGCCCAGGGCCGTTCCGGACACGGTAAAGGTCCCGCCGCTGCTGACATTACCGCTAGCTTGCTGTATAATGGCGTAAGTGCCGGGAGCCAGCGGCGTGGGGCTGTTGACGGTAAAGGCGTTGCTATTGAGAACCAACCGGCCCTGGGAAATATAAAGCGCCGGGTGCGAACCATCGTAGGTCAGGGTGATCGGGCGCGAAAGGAGGCTCACGCTGCCGCTGGCACCGCCTTTGATGGCCGCAGCCGACGTTCCCAGGACTGTGCCCGTGCCTCCGGCGGTCAGCGTGGCGCCGCTGCCGAGCGTGTAAGTGGCCGACGCGCCACGAGCGGACACGTCAAAGGTGGCGCCCGCCGCGATGCTCACGCTGGAAGCCGACGCCAGCAAACCAGAAGCGCCCAACGCCAGGGTGCCAGCGCTGATCGTCGTGGAGCCGGTGTAGGTATTGGCGGCGTTGAGTGTTAGGAGACCGCTCCCGGTCTTGGTGAGGCCGGCGCTGCCGGATGGATTGATGATTCGGCTGGCGATGGTCAGCGTGTCGCTCGCATTCACCACGTTGAAGGTGACGCTGCCAGTACCTGAGAACGAGAAATCATCGGGAGCGTTGATCTGAGAATTCCCCGTGGCCGTGACTGAACCGGGAGCGATGATTCTGTAAAAGCCATAAGTGTTGTTGCCGGCGCCGGTGCCGGTCAACGTACCGCCATTCAACGTCAAGTTCCCGAGCGTTTGGTAAAACCCGCTGCCGGAGGATACCGTGCCCGAAATGTTCCAGGCTCTCCCGCTGGTAACGTTGGCATGCTCCACATCCAAAGTAGCCCCGCTGGCGACCGTCACCGTCCCGCCTCCGTCGATCGTGCCGCTCACCCGGAGGGTGCCGCCATTGACAATTGTATTGCCGTTGTAGCTGTTGAGGCCGGAAAGAGTGAGCGTGCCGGTGCCGGACTTGGTGAGGCCGCCGGTGCCAGAGATGATGCCGTTGATTGCCGCGGCGCCGTCATTATTGATTGTCAGCAGGAAGGAGGATTTGTTGATGTTGGAGCTGACCGTGAGCGCGGCGCCGCTGGCGATCGTCCAGGTTTGTGCGGCGCCCAAGGTGACGAAACGGGGACTGAGGGTGAGAGTGCTGCCCCGGAGGTTCAGGCCGTAGCCGCCACTGAGGGTCATGGTGGTCCCCGCGTTTGTAACGGTGACGTTGCTGGCCGCGTCGCTGAGCAGAATCCCGGCGGTGCTCGCGCTGACCCTGAAGTTGATGGTCGTGGTGACGTTGGTGAACTGGTTGACGTTGGCGGCTGCGTAGGTGCCAAACCAGTTGCCGGCATTGGTCCACGTATTGTCGCTGCCGGCGCCACTCCAGACGTTGGTGGCCGCCTGCGCGAGGTCAGTGATAACGAAACAGGCAACGAGGAACGCAATGCGGGACCACGCGTGTTTGTGAATGGGACTGGCGACTTCGAGGTTTAGATAACATCCGGCGCCGTTCCCGCGCCCACCAACAACCGGAACACTCGCCGCGGCCCGCTGGTGAACTCCGCGTTTGGTCAGAACCGTTAATTCAGATCTCATGATTAAGATTCCTTTCAGCAATATGATGACCGAGTTGTCTTTTCAAGGCGCTGGCGCGACGAAGTTGCCGAGGCCGGTGTAGTCCACGGCAACGCCAGAAACGCCCAGGAGAGGTTTGCTGATCTGGTTGCGGGTGGCCGTGGCGGTGGTGTTATAAACCCAGCCGCCGCTTTGAGCGATGTGCGAATTATGACAATCCACGCATTCCACCTTTCGCCCGGCCACTTGCTGGGAAGCCGCAACCGGGTGATGGCTCGTCTTGGCGAAATCCAACTGCACTTGTTTCACCGCCGGTCCACTGGTGCCATGGCAGGTGTAGCAGAGGTTCTCCTCAAAATCGGCCAGCAGTTTGACGTAATGACTGGTGGGATTGGCGGCATCAGGCCAGCCATGCACCGCATGACAGTTCAGGCAGGTGCCCTGGTCCGCCGGATTGGTCCGCGCGGGCATCAATGAGCCGAACCGGCCGCCGGGCCACAGCGTGGCGCTGTTGGCCGCCGCCAGGTGCGCCGCCGGGGAGACTGTGTCGGACTGCGTGTGGCAGTCCACACAGGCCGCGACTCTGGTGGTGACCCGCAGCAACCTGCCGTCGCCACTGGGACTGCTGTGAACCTGGTGGCAGGTCAGGCAGACCACTTTCGCCGACCCATTCTCCAACGGCTGTTGCGTCGGCGCTTGGTGCCGGGCGTCATTCGGGACGGTGATGCCCACCGGGTGGGAGCCGGCCAGGGAAGTGGTCACGACGCGGGTGGCATGACAGTCATTGCACATTTGATGGAGGTCGTTGTTAACGCGCATGAAGTGACGCCCGTTGCCAGTGCCGGAACCACCGTAGGCCGGCGCGGCGGGATCGAAGGGCGTCATTTCCTGGCTGTGTTCGTCGTGACAAGCGGAACAGGAAGCCACGCCGTTGGCTGCGTGCGCGAGCAGAACCTGATTGGTCGGGTTGCGGAGATCCGGGCGCACATAGATGTTCCAGCGATCACCGACTTGAAACGAAGTGCTCGTGCCGTCGGTAAAGGAAACCGAGATTCCCTGGTCGAGGGACACGCTCGCGGCAGCCAGCAGGTTCGCGCCGGAGCCGCCACCCGGCGTGGTGGCGGCCCAGTTGAATTGGGCGGTCCCCACCATGCCAGCCAGGCTGATTGTAATCGTATACGTCTTCGCATAGGCGCCGGTGAACGCCCCGCTGGACGACACAAGGCCCGTGGAGGGCGTCGTCGCGCCGCCGAGAAAACTGACGTGCCCCGCGGCACCGGCGTCCCAGCGGTGCGACGTGCCCGCGGTCGCCGTGCCCGCCGGCAGCCCCGGCCACGGCAAGGCCTGGTCGCTTTGAGCGAAGGATTTTGCGGAAGCGCTTCCCCCCGCCTGATGACAACTGATACAAAGGTTGCCATTCCCCGCGGCGCTGGTCAGATCATTCCCCAGCGCCAGATGGGGTATATGGCACGGAGCACAGAGGTCGGTTGTGACGTGCGGCGGGTCGATGGCAAATACGGGAATCGCCATCAAGCCGGTCCCCAGGGCCAGCAGCACGCAACGGAACGTCCCGCTGACACTCAGTGCCTTGTTTGGTCCACCAGCGGCGTCGGACAACTCGGTGTCCACGTATAAACCGCGGATCAAGGTTTGAATTAATTTCATGGCTGTTTCTCCTATTGCCCCGGCCGTCGGGCGGGGGTGTTCGTGTAACTCCTGGCGGCGAGGCAGGTTTTGTCGCAAGGGCTGCGGTATGAACTACGAAACCGCAGCGGGAAGCAGAAGATCGTCTTCACAATCAGTAAGTGGAGATATGGTCCTTGCCGTGGCAGGAGAGCGTGCAAGAGCCGTGGTTGATGCCGAATGCGCGGTAGTCGCGGGCGCCCGTGACAATGCTGGGGTTGAAGTTGATCAGGTGTGAGTTGGGGGAGCCGTGCGGATCGTGGCACGTCATACAGGACGTCATCCCGATATGCTGGATATGCCGGGACCAAGCCGTGTTGACATAATTGTGGCACTTGAAGCAGAGGGCGGAGTTGCCAAAGTTTGCGCCGGTGTCAGCGAGGCTCAGCGACCTTTCGAGCAGCGGTGGGTAGGCCGAGCCGTGCGGGCCGTTGGGACCGGTTCCGCCGTTCCGAGGGCTGCTGTCACTATTGTGACAATCCCCGCAGGAGATTTTGCTGGCGGCTGTCCAGGGCGATTTCAGGCTGGGAACACTCGGGTTGCGGCCAACGTTCACCACGGGATGAAAGGAGCTGTTGGCCCCGCCCGTCTGGAATTCCAGGCGCGTATTGAGTTGGGGATACTGCCGGTTGACCCGGGCGGGACCTTTGGCGGTGTCCGCGTGACAGCGGAAGCAAAGTTCATACTCATAAGTAACCTGAGAGACATTTGCGCCACTGACGTTGATGCCGCGCACACCCGCCAGGGCGCCCGGGATCGGGCCCGCCATGCTGCTGCTCGTGGTGTTGGCCGCGTGCGGGTTATGGCAATCTTCACACTCGATGTGGCGGGTGCCGTTGGGGACGAGTGCCATTTCCATTGGGTCATGCACACCCAGCGTGTCCATGACCGGATGGACGCTGACTTTGCTGAACTCAGCCTGAATATTTTTGGGGGCCACATTGCCGTTGTGACACGGGAAGCAGTTTTGTTCCTCGGCGGCGTAGTTCAGCAGTCGCTGTTTGCCGCCGGCGCCGTGGGGATTGTGGCAGTTCTCACAGGCATTGGCGGCAACCGATTGGTCGGGGGTGTGCGGCCACGGATTGGGGGCATTGCCATTCCACGTCCGGGCGGAGAGGCGGTGGCTGCTTTGCTTCCACGCGGGGAGATTGTGACAGGTCACGCAAAGCGCCGAAGCCGTGTTGTTCATCACGAGAAATTTGGGGTTCTTATTGTCATGCGCGTCATGGCAAGCGGTACATTGCAACTCGCCATTGCCATCCAGGCGGATCTGGCTGGAGCTGGACGGGCTGTTGAGTTGACCATTGGCGGCCGCCAGCGCTGAATCGTACCGGAAGGAGATGGGGTGGTCGTCAGAGAGGTCGGTGCCGAGTTTGTTGGGGCCGGCGGGCATCGTGCCGGACCCGCTCTTCATGAGAATCTCCGTCCTCCGGCTTCGGATCTTGCCGAGTGCGACCGTGCCATCATGGCAACTGAGGCACATCTTGGAAACGCCGGTAGGCTGGCCTACTCTCGCTTTGAGAGTGGAGCTCTGGTAGGGGGTGTAGGTCACGGCGGAATCATGGCGGTTCCACAACGCTTTGGCCGCCCCAGTGTGGGGCGTGTGGCAGAAGATACAAATTTCGGTATTCTCCTTTCCCGCCGTGCTGCCGGCGGTCAAGCGGCCAGTGCCGCTGGCGGAGAGGTTGTGCTTTGACTGGCCGACGCCGACGGCCCCGGCGGTCGCCACCCCCAGCAAGGCAAGGACAATAGAAAGAATGGGAGGACTTAATTTCATGGTTCCCCCACGTACTGAAAAACCTGCACCCGGCGATTGTACGTATCAGCTACGTAGATCCGATTGTTCCGCCCAATCGCAACGCCACCGGGGAGCCAAAATTCTCCCGGTTGTTGCCCCGCTGCGCCAAAGTGCATCAGCAATTGTCCGTCAGGATTGAAGATCTGAATATTGTCAAACAGGGCGTCCACCACATAAACATGCCCGAAACTGTCCACCGCCACACCCTTGGGGCGGCTGAAGTAGCCCGGGCCGTCCCCCGCGCTGCCGATAATGGCGAGCGGTTGACCCTGCTGGTCGAGAATTTGAACCCGCGAGTTCATAGCATCGGTGACCAATAAACGCCCTTTCGGGTCGGCGGCAAGGTGGGTGGGAAAATTAAACTCGCCCGGCTCGGTGCCGCGCCGGCCGAAATGGCGGAGCGGACGCCCCTGCAGGTCGAACACCATGATGCGGTGAGCGCCCGCATCCGCAACAAAAAGGTTTCCCCCCAGGACGGCCAGGCCCGCCGGGCGCTCCAGGTCATTCGTCAGGGCGAAACGGCATCGGCCTTTGGCGTCAAATGCCAGCACGGCGGGCAAGGCGGAGTCGGCCAAATAGAAAGTGTCCTGATGCCGCGCAACCGCCACGGGAGAAACGAGCCCGTAGGGACCGATCTTGTCCCAACAGGTGGCGGTGTGATGAACAACATCGAACCAATACACCGCATTGGCGGAGGAGTCGGCCACCAGGAGATTGTCGTCCTGGTCCAGCGCGATGCCGAATGGTTTCGCCAGCATCATTCGCTGGCTTCGTCCCGCGAGGACCCCGAAGGCGCGTGCCAAAAACGCTGGCCTTATGCCCAGGTCTGCGGGACTGTTAATACTTCGCAGGTAGCGGATGCGTGGGGGCGCCGGCGGCGGCGGCCAGGTGAGTTCCTTCGTTGACGCGGCGGTGCCCGGCTCCACGACCGCGGGCAGGAGGGCGCAGAATACCAGCCAGACGGCCAGGCGCCCGCTACGCAGCCAGCTTAACCGCTTAGAAGGAATGTGCATGATGATCCTCAAAAATCCCTCTTTATCCGCAGATACGCAAATTGGCGCTGCATGAGATCCGTCGGATGGCTTTCGCTGCTGAACTCGTAGCCGACTTTTACCTTCAGCTTGCCTACGGCCCAATCCAATTCCGTGCGCACAATGCCATAATCGCGATCGAAGCCGGGGCCGCGGTCGATTCGCATGCCGCCTTCGACGTTCCAGGCCAGCGCGGAAGTAAACTGTTCCCGGTAGCGGGCGATGAAACCGTAGCTGCTTTGCTGGGTGCCCTGGTCGCGGAAGGAGGTCCAGCGCTGGTCAACGTCCAAACCGACCGTGGCGGTATCCGTAAGTTTAAAGTTGCCCGATTGAAAAAGGCGCGTGCGGTTGTACGGCGACAGGTTCGAGTCCATCAACTCGTACTCGGCCCCGACGTGCAGCCACCGCCAGGTGCTGTCGGCCCCGATTATCTTGTCGTCCATCCAACGCAGGTTCAACCGTTCCCCACCGGAATAATCCAGCGTCGTCCACCGGCCATAAACCGCGAACAAGCCCTGCCAGCAATCAAGGCGAAAGCTGACACTATTATTGTATGAAGTATAGCTGGCGGAGGGGTCGAGCACCGTGGTGTAATCGACCAGCACTATGGAACCATCAGGAATCCGGCCGCCCGTAATGCGGCGAATTTCTGTCATTTCGCCATGCGGGATAACGGCATAGTCGAGGTCCAACGTATAAGTAAGGGTTCCGGTTTTGTCGGTAACACGGATGGAGGACTGGACGACCCCCGGCTGATTGAGAAACGTGAGTTTGCTGTCGGACAGCGTGTGCATCTCCTCGATGATGGTTAGCGTCTGGCCGTTAGCCTTCCGCTCTTCCCGGTCGATCGCACCATCGTAGCCCAGCGACAGGTTGCCCCAGCTACCCAACCTTCGGGTGTATTGCTCGTCGAGCGCCGTCCCGTAACGGGTCGTGTCGAGCCAACCGCCCGGGGCATCCGAGCGAGCGGTGTAGCCGTGGATGTCTGGGGTGGTGGTCAGGTTTTCATAAAGCTGGTGCGTCAGCCCCAGGCGGCCCTGGTTGGCCCGGGTATTGGCGTCGCCGCTCGACGTGTAATCATACTCATAGTCGTAAAAGCTCGCCAGCGTCTCCGTGTGTTGCAGGCGGAGATTCTCCTGGAGCATCAGTTTGTCCGTCGGCATTGTGGTCTCGCTGATCGAGTTGAGGTTGAGCAGGGATGTCAGGCGATGCTTCTCATCCGGGCCAAAGGTCTCGCTGTCGAAGAGAATTGCGTTTTGGCTCATACCTTTCTGGTCGCTAAAACCGTCGTCTTGCCTGGTATAGTAGTCAAGATTGTAGCTCAGTTGCGTGGTAGCCTGCCCGGATCGCCGCAGGCTGTTCGCCGTCAGGCTGACCGTGTCCTGACTGAGCTTCGTCGGCCGCGTCGGGTCATCGACCGTTTCGTTGTAATGCTGGTAAGCCACATTGATCGGCACCGCGCCCGCCGAATAACCGCCCCGCGCACCATAACGTTCACTGTCCACCCGCACACGGGAGAAGAAATCGTAGTCGCGGTAAGTCATGTCCTTATCCGCTGATAGCGCCAAAGCATACGGCTTTTGGCTCAGAAAATCCAAGAATAGGTGGTAGCGCTGGAGAAACTGGCTGTCCGTGCCATGTTGCCCCGGGTCGATGCGGGAGTCCTGCCAACTGAGGCCAAATTCCGTTTGGCTGGAATACTGCAGGAGGTTGGGATGGTAGGCCCAGCCGTTCAGTCCCAGGCCCAGGGCGGGTTGAATCAAAACCCGCTGACGCGTGACCGAGGTGGACGGCGTCCCCGCCTCCTGCAATTGTCGCTCCATCTCGACGTCGGTTCGTAAATAGGTCTCGGCGACCTGCAAACTGAAGGTCCGGGGAAGTCCGAACACCTCCCTCGGCTGCGCCTGCGCGCTCCACAACGTCACACTCACCCAAGCGACCGGGAGCCATCGGGAGATGAGGCGGCGATACCTCATGGTGCCGGCTTGACCAGACTCTTCCGCTCCGAGCGGTGCGGGTCATGACAACTCGTGCACCCGGCATCCGGCAGGGTGGCATGGTCTCGTAACTTCGCCATTTGGACCAGGGCATGACAGTCCAGGCATAAAACCTGCGCTTTGCGCGTGAGCAGGAACCGCTCGGGCGAATCATGCGACTGGTGGCAAAGATCACAGCGGCCGTCGCTGACCGGCGCATGTACATACTTGGCATTGCCGATCAGCTTATCATGGCACCCCAGGCAGAGGCCGCTTCCGCCGGTGCGCAGTTCCTGGGACAAATCGCTGACATGGCAGGCGGTGCAATTCCGTTCCGCGAACGGTTGATGCAAGAACACCACCGGGAAAGTGTTGGTGGCGGCGGTTCGGACGGCAGTATTCGTGCTGACGGCGGCCGCGGCCACCGCCGGGCGACCCTTCGCGTCCACGCCCGTGAAAAAGACCCGCAGCAGTTTGTCCTTGGTCTCGGGACGGCAACCCGCCGCCAGCAGCATACAAACCAGAGTTATGACAAACGGTCGTGGCCATGTCGATTGCGGCCTCACAAGCTAGTTCAGAAGTCACCTCTTGTGACCAAGACCGTAAATGCTGATCTTTCGGGGGCCGAGTTGGTTCGTGATGATGACCAAGTGTTCCACCACGAAATCAGGGGCCGCGTAACGCTCAAACAGCCCGACGTGTTCGTAATCCACGGCCACTGCGGCCGGCAGATCCAGTGACGCCGCACTCCCGTTCGGTTCACCAAAGAACAACAGGAGTTTTCCGTCCGTATCAAAGATCTGGCACACCTGCGACGCGGCATCCACCACATAAATCCGGTCTTCGCGGTCCACCGCCAGTCCCTTCGGGCGAGCGAACTGGCCGGGCAAGTCACCCCGGCTTCCGATGCAGCGCAAGTATTTGCCCTCGGCATCATAGACGTGAACCCGGCACGCGGCCACATCGGAAACGTACACCCGCCCTTGCCGGTCGAGCGCCAGGTTGACCGGCATATACAGTTTGCCGGGCTCCTTATCCTCCTCCGCATCCGGGTTGCGTGGGATTGTGAATAGTTGTTTGCGTCCCTCTTTTTGGTAAACCCGCACGCAATGACCTTTGAGGTCGGATATATACAACCGACCTGTCGTCACCGCGACGCTCGTAGGCCGGAGGGTGTTATCGTCGCCAATCGCGCCCTGAAACGAATCGTCCGCGCCGTAGATCATTACCTGATTGCGACCCGTATCCGCCACATAACGGGTGCCGTCGGCATCAATGGCGAGGCAGATGGGCAACCCCAAGGCAGCCAAACCCACCGGCGCGAACCGGCGCATGGTCTTCTGGACCAGATCCAGCGCTCCAATGGAACGTGTGCCGGTATCGCAAAAGTAGAGCTGGTTGCTTGCCAGGAGAACCCCGTAGGGTTTGACGATGGGCTGGGAGGGAGGTTCCTCCCCGGTTACAAAATTGGCGAACTTGCTAACCTTTCGGCCGAGATCCTTCTCGTCGGAAAAGCTGACCAGGAACTGCAGCCGAGGCGTCTCTGGCGCCGGCGGGTAAAAGACAAACTTCGGGCCCGATCGCTTTCCCGAACTGGTAGCACAGCCTGGAACCAGGGCCAGCCATCCGGCCAGGAGCCAGGGACCGTGCCTTACCCAAGGAACGGATGCGAATCGCCTGAGAAGCGTCATCATGTGCCAAGCTCACGAGGGCTGCCGAAAGTTAGCTTTGGAAAAACCGGAAGGGCGTAGCCTTTCCCTATTTGATATGGCACTTCAGGCAGAGGGCGCTGCCCGCATTGCTGGTGCGCAGGAATTTCCCGTAGGTATTGTCATGCGACGCATGGCAGGAAGCGCATTCCAGTTTGCTGGCGAACAACGGGATCAGACGAGCGGCATCCACGTAGCTGGCGCTGGCCGGCGTCACCAGGTGCGTGTCGAGTGTGGCCAACGCCGCATCATAATTAAAGGCAATCGGATGGTCATTGGCCAGGGTCGAGCCTCCGCCCACCAGGTTGGTGGTGGTCATGAAGTGGGTGCCCGACTGCAGCACCCCGCCGTTGGCGAACGAGTCGTTGGCCACCGTGCCATCGTGGCAACTCAGGCAGAGCTTGGACGTCGGCCCCGGTTGCGAAACCGCAGCTTGCATGGTGGCGCTGCTGTACAGAACGTAGGTGGCCGCCGTGGTCCGATGGTTCCACAGGGGTGCTCCAGACACCGCTTGCGCCAAGTGCGGCGTATGGCAGAATTTGCAGAGTTCGGTGGTGCCCCAACCCTTGGTGGAAAGGTCATGCGGCGTGCCGGCGACCGTCGCCGCTGAAGCGGAGATCCCCGCCCCCGCGAGGGCGGCCGTCAGCAAAAGGGCGGCGAACCGCCGGTTAAGACTAAGGTGTGTGTTGTTACTGCGGATGTGCGTGTTCATTGTGTGTTGTTAATAACTTATGTTTATGTTTGTGTTTACTGTTTCGATTACGTGGTGACTTCGGGCAAAGCAATCGGCGTGCCAACCGTTATCAGGCCTGCTCGCACAGATTAGAAGCGGTGCTGTCATCGCTCCCAGAAACAAAGCGTGCTCCAAGGCGGGTCGGTGCGGAGCCGTCCGCTTGTCGCAAAACAGTTCGCCGACTGTCTCGCTCGTGCCCAGGATTGAAACAGCTTCCGGCGTGGCCAACTCGGCGTGTCGCCCCAGGGTGCGAACGGAAACGGCGGCCTGACTGTTCCTCCGGGTGAGCGTGCGGCCGGCCGGAGGCTGCGGTAAAGACGCCTTTCGCGACGCAAGCGGCGCGAACTTGGTTGCCCCGCTAAAGTCGCGAACGCCCGGTGCTGGCACCGGCATGAGGATGGGCTGATTCGCATCTTTCATACGTGACCATTATGAAGGAAATAAGAATCCTGTCTATTGATTACTTGCTTTTTGCTGCCGGGATATTGCGATGCGATGCTGGACGCTGTTCCGGGCAATGTGTCGCACCAGCGGGCACGGCCATGCGGTGGCGGCACCGATAAGGGGTTGGGCCGGCGTCTCGCTCCGGCCGGCGGCTGGCATCCAGTGGCCAGTGCTCGCCATGTGTCGGTGCTTCATGCGTGGAGCTAATCAAATATATGAGTTGTCTGCCTGGATAACTCCTGGAGCGCTCTTGCCGGAAGCGCTCAACCAATCGGGTACACTGGGCGGAGATGGCTCTATGAGATTGGCCGGATCAGGGTGTTCCGTATCAATTCCTCCACTCGGTCACAGCCACGGCCGCTGCGGCTATGGCCCGTTCCCTTACGGATACCCTGAAGCGATCGGCCCGGCTCGCCCGTTCCGGCCGCAGACGCTCCGGGCGGATGTGCGGAGCTTCGCTATCGCGTGTGGAGTTTCGCCCGATACTGTGCGGGAGATTCTCCGACGCTTTCGCGAAAAGCAGCCATGAATTCAGAGGCGATGATAAATCCGGCCGCGCCGGCGACTTCGTGGATGCGCAGAGCCGGGTCCGCCAACAGGGTCTTGGCGCGTTCGATCCGCAGGCCTAGCACATAATCTTTGAATGGCACTGCCGTGGCTTCTCGAAATACCCGGGCGAAGTAATCCGGGCTTACATGAACGATTGCAGCCAGCCGGCGCCCAAGGATCGGTTCGTCGATATGAGTCCGCACAAATTCTTTGGCCCGTGTCACCCAGCGGGGCTCGCCGCGGCGGCAAGCGACCCAGAGCCGGTCCGCTTCCTCCTCGAGAGACTGGGCGACATGCTCGGCGAACAGGCGCAGCATTTCCCCGATGGCTTGAAGTTGGTCGGTCGAAACGACCCGGGAACCGGCGGCCGTTGCCGGCAAACGTGTTGAAACCGTTCTGATTCCCCACTCAGCAAGTTGCCTGGATGCCTCCCTGAGGTCTTCGGCTTGCGTCGGCTGGCGGTAAATGCCTTGGCTACAGATCCAGGTGGCCACCAGCAAGCCGCCCACCACCACTGGCACCGCCACTACTCTCAAACCGGCGCAGCCGTGGACAGTTTGCCCAGCCTGAGTCTCCCCGGCCGGGAGTAGCACTCGGCTTTCGCTAATTTCCCCAGCAGCTTCTCTCGACGCGGGAGCTCCGGCTACGGTGTGGTGCGGCGCATTCCGTCGAGTTGCGAGTGGAAGTCGCCCCCGGGGGGCACCCGCCGGCACTAGCTTTAGCGCTAAGCCGGTTGCCTGGCGAAAAGCCCTCTCGTAGCACCGCACGAGCGGCAAGTTCACCAACTGCTTATAAGTTATGTTGCCCACGGCCGCCATCTTGGAACCTCGACTTAAGCTGACGTTTGGGGCCAAAAAATGACCCTGATAACTGTTATACCGGTAACCAACACCGCCGCCCGGAAGCGGATCGCGGCCAGCGGGGGTGCAATGCTCACCCAAACAATAATTTTGGATTATGACGTGGAAAAGGGAATCGTCTATTTGCCGATTGCCGTTTGCTGCTGGAATATTGCGGGTGCTACATCTCTGGCAAGTGGTGAATGGCCCGAGGGATTGTTCCCTTTCAGTCGG